>Ga0066798_10000171_pt1 | contig 36042 bp, 34 predicted proteins | sample PersoiDNA2013203_FD_70961 | JGI IMG/M metagenome (GOLD analysis project Ga0066798, IMG submission 70961) | Permafrost soil microbial communities from the Arctic, to analyse light accelerated degradation of dissolved organic matter (DOM) -... | ecosystem: Environmental > Terrestrial > Soil >... | reverse complement strand
CCGCGCTCCAGTTCACCGACGTAAGAGCGGTTCAGGTCGGCCTGCTCGGCCAGCGCTTCTTGTGACCAGCCACGCTGTTCACGGAGCTGGCGCACCGTGGTACCAAAACTGCTGACGATCTGGTTCATCGCAATAGACGGTTGTGGGCTTTAGCCACCAACCGCGTCATGTAGCGAGCGCGCCTGGGTAATGTGCGCGCCAGGTGCTACGTCGTGCGTCACCCACACATTCCCGCCAATGCTGGCGCCGCGCCCCAAAGTGACGCGCCCGAGCACGGTGGCCCCGGCATAAATCATCACGTCGTCTTCCACAATCGGGTGACGCGGCAAGCCTTTGACTGGATTGCCGGACTCGTCCGATGGAAAACTCTTGGCACCCAAGGTGACGGCCTGGTAAATGCGAACGCGCTGGCCAATGACAGCGGTCTCACCAATCACCACACCCGTGCCGTGGTCAATGAACAAACCCGAGCCAATCGTCGCACCGGGGTGAATGTCAATGCCAGTCTGACCATGCGCCAATTCGGCCACGATGCGGGCCAGCAGCGGTACACCCAGCACGTAGAGCTGATGCGCCAGCCGATGGTGAATCATGGCCAGAATGCCGGGGTAGCACAGCAGCACTTCATCGACACTGTGTGCCGCCGGGTCGCCATCGAAAGCAGCGAGTACATCGCTGTCGAGCAGCGAGCGTATGTCTGGCAAAGCCAGCGAGAAATTACGAACGATGTTGATGGACTGTTCTTCGAGAGCACTCAGGTCTGGAGTTACCAGATGGCGGGCACCGTAGTGCAATTCCAGTCGGACCTGGGTCAGCAGCGCGTGCAATACGCTGTCCAAAGTATGGCCTACAAAGAAATCTTCGCTTTCCTGGCGCAGGTCGGGTGGCCCCAACCGCATCGGAAACAACACGCCACGCAGGCCATCGATGACATGCGCCAACGCGTCGCGCGAAGGAAGCTCGCGCCCACCTGGCTCGGTCGAGCGTTGCTGGGATTCTCGCCAGCGTTGGCGCACCGCCGCCAGTTCCGAGACCACCTTGCGCAGGTCAAACAGGGGCGCTCGCGCCGCCACCGACTTAATGGCCACGACGCTCATGCGGCAAGTCCTGCTGCTGCTGGCACTGCTGCGCCGCTCGCATCAAAGATGCCTTCAAACAACACCGAGCTCAGGTAGCGCTCACCGGAATCAGGCAGGATCACAACGATGGTTTTGCCCGCGTTTTCAGGCCGCTTGGCCAGGCGTACCGCTACGGCGGTCGCCGCACCGCAGGAAATCCCAGCCAGAATGCCTTCCTCGCGCGCCAGGCGGCGCGCAAAGTCAACTGCTTCTTCGTTGGATACAAGTTCGACTGCGTCCACCAGCGACAAATCCAGCACGCCAGGCACAAAGCCGGCGCCAATGCCCTGAATCTTGTGGGGGCCGGGCTTGATTTCTTCACCGGCGCGGGCCTGGGTCAGCACCGGGCTGGCCGTGGGCTCTACGGCGACCGATGTGATGGCCTTGCCTTGGGTCTTCTTGATGAAACGCGAGATGCCAGTGATGGTGCCGCCGGTTCCTACGCCTGAGACCAGAATGTCGATCTTGCCATCCGTATCCTGCCAGATTTCTGGCCCGGTGGTTTGCTCATGAATCGCCGGGTTGGCGGGGTTAGTGAACTGTTGCAGTAAGACGTATTTGGGATCGCTGGCTGCTATCTCTTCGGCCTTGGCAATCGCACCTTTCATGCCTTTGGCGCCTTCGGTGAGCACCAGTTTGGCGCCGTAAGCCAGCAGCAGCTTGCGCCGCTCGATGCTCATGGTGTCGGGCATGGTCAGCGTGATCGGGATGCCGCGGGCTGCCGCGACAAAAGCCAGCGCAATGCCGGTGTTGCCGCTGGTGGGCTCCACGAGCTCTTTGCCGGCACTGAGAACACCACGTTTTTCAGCGTCCCACACCAGTGCCGCACCAATGCGGCATTTGACCGAGTAGGCCGGGTTGCGGCCTTCGATTTTGGCCAGCACCGTGGCTCCGGCACCATCGGTGACGCGGTTGAGCTTGACCAGAGGTGTGTGGCCAATGGAGAGCGAGTTGTCGGCGTAGAAGTGGGTCATGAGGATTCCTTTATTGAGTCTTCAACGAGTTAATCCTGAATCCAGGGCAACTGGTGCGAGCGCCAGCCGCCGTCACCGCCCCGGTGCTGCTGATCGTCAATTTCGCCTTCAAAGCCTTCGAGCACATTGAAGACGCGTGTAAACCCAGCTTTGGCCGCCGCATCGGCTGCCAGGTCCGAGCGTTTGCCGCTGCGGCACAGCAGCAGGACGGTGGCGTCTTTGCCGGTTTTGGCCTCCAACTCGCGCACAAAGCGCGGGTTGCGCGTCATGGCGGTGCCGCTGGCCCACGCCACATGCAGGCTGCCGGGAACGTGGCCAACAAACTTGCGCTCTTCCGCAGTGCGTACATCCACCAGTACCGCCTCACCGGCTTCAACCAGGGCCCAGGCCAGTTTGGGGGGGACGCTCCCCGCATGGGACAGGCCGGTAGACAGGGCCACAGCGCGCACGGATTCGAGCGCGTCGGTCAGATTGGTTGTTTCAGTTGCAGTGGGCATGATGAAAATCCTTTTCCGTCTCTTGGTTTGGGTCGTCTTTGTGGTAAATGATGGCTAAAGGCGTTGGAAAGCACTTTAAAGGCGGGCCGTCAAAACACAAACGACTAAATATTCAGTTCTAAATAGCCTAAACATCTAATGATGTGGTTTGCCACGCTGCCCTTGGGTGGTCGAACTGGTCAATCCAGCGCTGCAAGGCAGCGCCGACCAGCAGCGCAGGCATCAGCCACAGCGCCTCGGGGTTGGCAAACCCCAGCGAGGCAATGGCCGGGCCGGGGCAGTAACCGGCGATGCCCCAGCCGACGCCAAAAATGGCCGAGCCGCAGATCAGACGGGCGTCGATGGCAGCCGACTTTGGCCAATGAAAGTGTTCGTCAAGAACAGGCGTTGATTTGCGCAGGACCCAACAAAAAAAAACCGCGCTGAAGACGACTGCACCGCCCAAGACAAACAACAAGCTGGCATCCCAGGCCCCGGTCACATCCAGGAAATCCAGCACTTTGGTGGGATCGGTCATTTGCGCCACGGCCAAGCCCACCCCAAATATGACACCAGCGACCAGGCTGCTGGCGCCACGCAAGACAGAGTTCGGGAGGCTCACGCGCTCACCCTCACGACATGGCGTACCACATAGGTGGTGACAATGGCAAACCCTAAAAACGTGACGGTGGCCGCCAAGGAGCGCAGAGACAGACGCGCCAGTCCGCACACCCCGTGGCCGCTGGTGCAGCCATTGGCCCGCGTGGTGCCAAACCCGGTCAAAAAGCCAGCCAATAGCAGCAAGGGCACCGGAAAGCCCTGCCGGATGGGCGCTGGCGTACCGGTCAAAGCCAGGTAGCCACCCGCGCCGAGCACCAGCCCAGCCAAAAAGAGCAGGCGCCATGTCTGCTCGCCTGCGCGCGGTGGCAGCAGGCCCCCCAAAACGCCACTAACGCCTGCAATGCGGCCATTGACCCAGAGCAGCAGGCTGGCCGACAAGCCGATTAACACACCACCGACCAGGGCGGAGACGGGCGTGAAATTATTCATGGTGCGCCTTGCTTGGGTCGTGCCTCAGAACTTCCAGCCGTAAGAGACGCCGATGAGGTTTTCTTTCAGACGAACGTTGGCATTGCCACCACCAAACCCAGCTGGCGGGTTGCCCGGTGGTATTGATCCGACGCCGTTGACCGTCTCGCCAAAGGCGTGCGCAAAGAAACCGCTAAGTTCACCGCCACCGGGTGTCGTCCAGGTCGCACCCAGCGTCAGGTGGTTCTTAACCACGCCAGGGGCCAAAACGTTGAAAAAAGTTTCAGACTCCGGTACGGGCTGGTTGGCAAAGCTGACGCCGCCGCGCAGTGTCAGGTCAGAGCGCAGCTTGTGGCTCACACCCAGCTTGAGAACGGTGAGGTCACGCCAACCAAAGCCGGGGCCATTGGCGGCGCCCAGTTGTGCCTGGCCAGTGAACAGGCTGGCGGCAGAGTTGCCAACCGATCCCACCTGGCTGTAGCGAATGGTTTGCACATCAGCGGCCAGCGTCCAGTTGGGTGTCGCTTCAAACGCCAGGCCCACACCATAGTTTTCGGGCACATCAAAGCCGCCGCCATCTGCAAACAAGCCTTTGTATTTGTCAAACTTGCCGGATATTTTTGAAGCCCAGGTGGCACCCAGTGTGAGTTGCGGTGTGACTTTGCCGATCCAGCCCAGTCGCACGCCCACGCCGGTCGTGCTGTCCACGCCCTGGTCACTCACGTTGCCGGGTGCTGATGAAAAGCCCGCAAACAAACCAACGCCCTTGGCTTCAAAACGCTGGTAGGCCAGGTTAAGCGCTGCGCCAAAGGTGTGTGTTTCATTGACCTTGTAGGCGACGGAAGGCGAAATAAACAGCTGCTCCAGATTGATGCCGGCCGCACCGGTGGCGCCGAAACGGGAGTAGGGATTTTGGCTGTAGTCGGTGTTCATGCCACCGTTGCCATAGACGGCCAAACCCACCGCCAAATTGGGATCGATCTGGCGGGTGTAGCCAAAGTCGGGGATCAAAAACGTGCTGGAACTGTTGCCGCTGTAACTGGCGTCCGCGCCAAAGGCGTTACCGGCAATGTCAGCCCCCCGGCTGGGCGCAAACACCGTCAGCCCGAGGTCAAGCCGGCTGCCCACCAGAGCAGTTCCCGCCGGGTTGGTCGCAGCTGCCAGGCCGTCTTGTGGCAAGGCAATGCCCACGCCGGCAAGCCCAAGCGACTTGGCACCGTAGCCGTGAGAAAAGTAGCCGTTGGTGGCATTGGCCAGTACCGGGGCAAGAAGCGCAGTGGCCAAAGTCATGGCGCGAAGAGGAAAGTTGGCAAGGGTCATCGTGTCTGCTTGATCAATGTGAGAGGACAAGCGGCTGAGCCACTTGATGCGTGGTCGACTGTGCTGGACAACAGTGAAATAGCCAACGAAGAAATCCGCATAAGCTAAAACGGATTTCGCTTATGCGTTTTTCAAGGATCGATGCTTGAAATCCGTCGTTCCCCGCCGACTCCGGTTTGCCTACTATTTGAGTCTTTGATGTCAACCGGGGAACAACATTGGCAAAGCCTTACAACCCGCACTACGACCCGTTGGTGTCACCTGATCCCGGTGCGGGCTCCGACTACGCGCCCAGCTACTGGGTCGCCAGCGCGGGCGCACCCCCGCTGGATGATGGCCCGATTACCGGGGATGTGGATGCAGACGTGGCAATCATTGGCTCAGGCTCAACGGGCATTTCAACCGCGCTGTACCTGGCGCAGGAACATGGCATTCGGGCGCTGGTGCTGGAGGCCAACCAAACCGCCTGGGGTTGTTCCAGCCGCAATGGCGGCCAGGGGCAGAACGCCGCCGGGCGACTGACCCGTTCGCAATGGATTGAGCGCTGGGGGCTGGATGTGGCCAAGCAGCTTGATGCGGAGATTCGCACCGGCTATGAGAACTTCAAGCACTTGACGACGCAGATTGATTGCGATGCCAACGCGGGTGGCCATCTGTACTTGGCACACCGACCTGAAAAACTGGCCTATCTGCGCCAGGAGGCCAGCGTGCGGCGCGAGGTCTTCGGCTACCAACCGCGCTTGCTGAGCGCCGAGGAAGTCCGCGCCAATTATTGTGATGAACGCGACACGTCTGGCGCCATGCTGGAGCTTGAGGGCGTGGGAATCCACCCGCTGAAATTCACCTTCGGTCTGATTGCGCGGGCGCGTGCGCTGGGGGTCAGTGTGCACACTGCCAGCCCGGTGCAGGGCTGGCAAACCATCAACGGCATTCATCACCTGCGCACACCCGGCGGCACAGTGCGCGCCAAGCGGGTGGCGGTGTGCACGGGTGGCTACACCGGGCAGACGCTTAACCCGCTGCTGAAAAACAAGATCATGCCGATATTGTCGAACACGGTAGTCACGCGGCCTTTAACTGATGCCGAATTAAAAGCCACCAACTTTCTTTCGAAAACATTCCTGACCGACACGCGCACCCTGCGCTTCTATTACCGGCTGCTGCCCGACAACCGCCTGCAGCTTGGCAGCCGCAGTGCCATCCATGGGGCTGACGCACAACACCCCAAGCACTTGAAGTTGTTGACGGATGCCATTGCGCGCAAGTTCCCGCCGCTGGCGGGGATTCAGATCGACTACTCATGGTGGGGCTGGGTCGACGTCAGCCACGACATGATGCCGCGCATCACCCAGCCAGATCTGGCACAAAGCGTCTGGTACGCGGTCGGCTATGGCGGTAACGGCGTGGCGTTCTCAACCTGGGCGGGCAAGCGCCTGGCTGAACGCGTGGCGGGTAAGGATGCGGGGCAGCCAGTGTTCAAATTGCCCATTTATGACTCGCCACTACAGCCACCAAATCTGTTTGGTGTGCTTCGCTCACCTGCGCTGGCGCCGTTTCGCCGACTGGGTCAGCGCATTTTGTACCAGTGGTATGGGTTGCGGGATGAGAAGTGACAACGAAACTTCAATGCCGCAGGCGCCCACCTACTTTCGTCGACAGTCTCTTGTCGTTTTATTCGCCAACTTGAAATTTCACATGAACAAACAGCTCTTTAATCACAAACTAGGTGGCCTCGCTGCCGCTGCCGCTCTGGGGTCGCTTCTGGCCGCCCCGGCTTATGCCGGTAAAACATTGGAAACCATCAAAGCCCGCGGCCAGATCGTTTGTGGTGTCAGTACCGGTGTTAATGGCTTTTCTGCCGCTGATTCCACCGGCAAATGGAGCGGGCTGGACGTGGATGTATGTCGCGGCCTGGCGGCGGCAACCCTTGGCGATCCTGAAAAAGTGAAGTATGTGCCGTTGACCTCGCAGCAGCGTTTTACCGCCTTGCAATCAGGAGAGGTTGATATCCTCGCGCGCAACACCACGCTGACGCAGACACGCGACGCATCACTCGGGCTTTTTGCCACCGTGACCAACTACTACGACGGTCAAGGTTTCATGGTGCCTGCCAAAAGCAAAATCAAGAGCCCGAAACAGCTCAAGGGCCAAACCGTGTGTGTGCAATCCGGCACCACCACTGAGAAGAATCTGGCCTCTTTTTCCAAGTCCAATGGTCTGAACCTCAAACCCATCGTGTTTGAAAAATTTGAAGCCGCCAATTCTGCCTATTTTGCAGGCCGCTGCCTGGCGTACACCACGGACGCCTCCGGTCTGGCATCAATCCGCAGCAAAGAAGCGAAAGACCCGAAAGATCATGTCATCCTGCCCGATCTGATCTCCAAGGAACCCTTGGGCCCCTTGGTTCGCCGGGGTGATGACGAGTGGTTCACCATCGTCAAATGGGTGATCTATGGCACGTTTGAAGCCGAAGAGTATGGCGTGACGCAGGCCAACGTTGATCAGCTCAAGGCAACCAGCACCGATCCGGTGGTTCAGCGCCTGCTTGGTGCTGGCAATGAAGATTCTGGCAAGGTGCTCGGTTTGGACAAGGAGTGGTTGGCGCGTGTCATCAAAGCCACGGGTAACTATGGTGAAAGTTTCGAGCGCAATCTGGGGAGCAAATCGGCGGTGAACTTGCCCCGCGGCCTGAACAAGCAGTGGAACCAGGGCGGCCTGATTTACGCCTACCCGGTGCGTTGAGCTGAAGCTGTGCTGGCCAGGCCGCAGCGGACCAAGTTGCGGCTTTATTCCTTCAACATCAGGCAGCGAAGGTCGTATTCAGGGCAGGCATCTACATCCATGCCCATTTTTTTGCCTTTTTGCATTGTCAAAGTTCAGACACGCCCCCATTATTCAGACGCCATCTTTTCGGCAGTTGGGTCAGAGAATCGTGTTCAGGGTTTGACTCGGCATCCTCACAAATCATGTCCGCCGCCTTTTCGGCCAGCATCACGGCAGCGGCGTGGGTGTTGCCTGACACCAGTGTGGGCATCACCGAGCAGTCGACCACACGCAAGCCCTTGATGCCGTTCACCCTGAGCCGGGCATCAACCACGGCCAGAGCGTCGGCCCCCATGCGGCAGGTGCCCGCCGGGTGAAAGATCGTGGCCCCGTGGTTGCGGCAAAACGCCAGCAGCTCTTCGTCGCTGGTCACATCGGTGCCAGGTTTGACCTCACGCAGCACGTAAGGACGCATGGCGCGGCTGGCGGCAATGGTGCGGGCGCACCTGATGGCCGCCATTGCCGTGCGCTGGTCGCGCTCAGTGGCAAGGTAGTTGGATGCAATCTCGGGCGGCTCAAACGGGTCGGCACTGCGGATGCGGATGTGCCCGCGTGATTCCGGGCGCAACTGGCAGACCGACAGGGTAAAGCCTGAGTACGGGTGTACCTTGCCCCCGGCCATGTCTGCAGACAGCGTGGCGACATGAAACTGGATGTCAGGCGTTTCGGTTTCACGGGGAAGCGCCCGCATGAAGCAGCCGCCCTGGTTGATGCCCACGGCCAGTGGCCCGCTGCGCCACAGCAGCCACTGCAGGGCAATTTTGATCTTGCCAAACCACGAGTTGAGTTGGTCGTTGGTGGTGATGGGCTGGGTGCACTCGTAGCTCAGGCGAAGCTGCAAATGGTCTTGCAGGTTCTCCCCCACGCCCGGCGCGTCCTTGATCACCGCAATACCGTGGCGCTTCAGCAGCGCAGCCGGGCCGATGCCGGAGAGTTGCAGCAATTGCGGCGACTGGACAGCACCCGCTGCCAGCAGCACTTCTGCCTTGCAGCGTGCCGTTTTCATGACACCGTGCTGGCGGTAGCGCACGCCGACGGCGCGCTTGTTTTCAATGACGATGCCCGTGGTGTGAGCGTTGGTTTCGATGCGCAAGTTGGCACGGCCACGCGCCGGGGCCAAAAAGGCCGTGGCCGTGCTGCAGCGCCAGCCCTTCAAGGTGTTGAGCTGGTAATAGCCCGCACCGGTCTGCTGCGCGCCATTGAAGTCGTCATTGCGCGGCACACCCATCTCAGCCGCGGCGCTGATGAAGGCTTCAATCAGCGGGTGCTTGGCACCAATATCGCTCACTTTCAGTGGCCCGTTGCCACCATGGTGTTCTGACGCACCACGCTGGTTGCCCTCCGACTTGATGAAGTAGGGCAACACATCGGCATAAGCCCAGCCGGTGTTGCCCAATGCGGCCCAGCGGTCAAAGTCTTGGCTCTGGCCCCGGATGTAGATCAGGCCGTTGATGGCGCTTGAGCCGCCCAGCGTTTTACCGCGTGGCCAGTAGATGCGCCGCCCGTTCATGTTGGGATCGGGCTCGGACTGAAAGCACCAGTTGTAGGTGGTGCTCCACATGGTTTTGCCGTAGCCAATGGGCAAATGAAGCCACAGGGAGCGATCCGGCGGCCCGGCTTCCAGCAGCAGCACCCGTGTGCCGGCGTCTTCGCTCAGGCGGCTGGCCAGCACGCAGCCGGACGAGCCTGCGCCGATGACGATGTAGTCAAACTCTTTGGGCATGGTTTTGGTCAAATCGCAGGGCGGTTGTCAAGAAAGCTACTATTTATATAGCTGCTTACGCTGTATCGACGGGGGCTACAGGCCAATTTGACTTGTAATCTCCGATGGAGAACCCATCTGCCTTGTCAGACGTAGTCCTTGTACTTGTCCAAAAGCCGCACCGGCCTGGACAGCGCATCACGCCTGAACGGGTCACCCAGCTCCTGCGTCGTCAGAATCTCGATGACAGTGGTTTTGCCGTGGTTCATCTGTGCGTCAATGGCTTGCTTCAGCGCCGGGCCCACGTCTTCAAGCCGATCCACCACGATGCCCTCGGCCCCCATGGCGATGGCAATCCCGGCAAAGCTGGGGTTGTCCAGTTCACCCGCCACAAAGCGACGGTTGTAAAAGTCCACCTGGTTCTTCTTCTCGGCCCCCCACTGACGGTTGTGGAACACCACTGCCGTGACGGGAATGTCGTGGCGCACGGCGGTCAGGATTTCAGACATGCTCATGCCCCAGGCACCGTCACCGGCGTAGGCAATGGCCGGGCGATCCAGCGCGGCGCGCTTGGCACCGATGAGGGTCGGCAGGGCGTAGCCGCAGTTGCCAAAACTCATGGGGGCAAAGAAACTGCGCGGCTCTTCAAAGCGCAGGTAGCTGTTGGCCACCGAGTTGATGTTGCCAATGTCGGTGGACACCATGACGCGCGGCGGCATGGCTTTTTCAAGCTCGCGCAGCACTTGGCGCGGGTGCAGCCACTGGCCGCCGTTGAAGGTGGCCTCAAGCGCGTTTTCTGCAATCATGTCCAGGCTGAACGGGTCTCTTTCGTGCGTCCAGCTATCCAGCTCCTGCTCCCAGGCGGCTTTTTCTGCTGCAATTGTGATAGCACGTTGCGCACGTGTTGCGTCGGCTACAAGCGTTTTTTGTTCTAAACGCCCAAGCAGCGCCAGCGCCGTGGCCCTGGCATCACCATGGATGCCGACGGTGATTTTTTTGACCAGCCCCAGGTTGGTGTGGTCGGCTTCCACCTGAATGATCTTGGCGTCACGCGGCCAGTAGTCCAGCCCATGCTGGGGCAAGGTGCCAAACGGCCCCATGCGCGAACCCAAAGCCAGCACCACGTCGGCCTGGGCGATAAGTTTCATGGCGGCCTTGGAGCCCTGGTAACCCAGTGGCCCGGTCCACAGCGGGTGGCTGGCCGGGAACGCGTCGTTGCGCAAATAGCCGGTGGCCACCGGTGCCCCCAGGCGCTCGGCCAAGGCCTGGCAAGCCTCTACCGCGTTGCCCAGCACCACACCACCGCCGGCCAGAATGACCGGGAATTTGGCGTTGGCCAGCAGCTCGGCTGCGGCATTCAAACTGTTCTCGCCACCGGCACCGCGCTCCACCCGCTGCGGCTTGGGAATCTCGGCTTCTATTTCGCCATAGAAGTAGTCACGCGGAATGTTTAACTGCGTGGGTCCCATGTCGCTGATGGCGCGGTCAAAGCAGCGCGCGGTGTATTCGGCCATGCGCTTGGGGTTGTTCACATGGCCCTGGTACTTGGTGAACTCCTGAAACATGGGCAACTGGTTGGCCTCCTGAAAACCACCCAGCCCCATGCCCATGGTGCCGGTTTCGGGTGTCACGATCACCACCGGGCTATGCGCCCAGTAGGCGGCCGCAATAGCGGTCACGCAGTTGCTGATGCCCGGGCCGTTCTGGCCGATCACCACGCCGTGGCGGCCACTGACGCGGGCATAACCATCGGCCATGTGGGCCGCGCCCTGTTCATGCACCACCGAGATCAGCTTGATGCCTGCGGGCGCAAAGATGTCCATCGCGTCCATGAAGGCCGACCCCATGATGCCAAAGATGTCAGTCACGTCATTGGCCACCAGGGTTTCAACAAAGGCCTCGGACGGGGTCATCTTTTGCAGGCCGGTGGCGATGCTGCGAACAGGAAGAGATGTGGGGGCGGCTGGCTTGCTCATGGGCTGATGTCTCCGGGTAGGTACACGATGCAGCGCTGATTCTCCAGAACTTTGAGTTTTGCTTATGTGATTTGCAACTATCGATCCTTGAAATCCGTCGTTCCCATCTGCTTCTTGCGTGCCTAGCATCGGCGTTTTTACTCAAACTGGAAAATCCGATGACAACCAAACGCGCCCTATTTCGCTGGCTCGCAGCCGCCGGTTTGATGGCCACTGCAACAGCGTTCGCACAGACCAAAGAAGTCACTTTTGCCTACCAGGACATGCTGGTGCCCTTGCGCACCATCATTGAGTCGGGCGAACTTGAAAAAACGACCGGCTACAAGATCAACTGGCGCCAGTTCGGTGGCGGTGGTGACGTGATCCGTGCCATGGCTTCCGGTGACGTACAAATTGGCGAGGCTGGCTCCAGCCCCATCGCTGCCGCGGCCAGTCAGGGGCAAGACATCAAGCTGTTCTGGATTCTGGACGACATTGCCGACGCTGAAGCCCTGGTGGTGCGCAACGGTGCTGGCATCAATGGTTGGAAAGACCTCAAGGGCAAAAAAGTCGCGACCCCGTTTGTGTCGACCTCGCACTACCAGTTGCTGGTCGGCTTGAAGCTCGAAGGGGTCGATGCCAAAGAGGTCAACGTGGTGAACCTGCGCCCGCCGGAAATCGCCGCCGCCTGGGAGCGCGGGGACATTGATGCCGCGTTCATCTGGGACCCGGTGCTGTCCAAAATCAAGGCCAATGGCAAAGCCATCGCGACGTCAGGCAGCATAGGCAAAAAGGGCTACCCCACTTTTGATGGCCTGGTGGTCAACGCCAAATGGGCGGCTGCCAATGAAGGTTTCGTGACGGCGCTGGTGAAAGCGCTGGCCAAGGCTGATGACAACTACCGCCAGCACAGCGCCCAATGGACGGCTGACTCAGCCCCGGTCAAAGCCATTGCCAAATGGAGCAAAGCCGACCCGAAAGCGGTGCCTGCAGCCATTGCGCTCTATCGGTTTCCCACCTTGCAAGAACAAAACTCGGCCGACTGGCTGGGCGGGGGCGCGGCGAAAGCCCTTGCCAAAACGGCTGTCTTCCTGAAAGAGCAGGGGCGTGTGCAGGATGTCAAGGCAGACTACGCTGCGTTTGTGACGAGCGATTACGTGCGCCAGGCCCTGGGCAAGTAAAGCAGCCATGTCGGGGCTCGATGTTCGTCATTTGACGGTTCGTTATGCGGTCAAGGGCGGCAACCGGTGTGCGCTGGCCGACGTCAATTTGCAGATGCAAGGTGATGACTTTGTGGTGGCAATTGGCGCCTCTGGCTGCGGCAAGACGACCCTGCTCAATTGCATTGCCGGCTTTTTACCAGCTTCTGAGGGCACTGTCTTGCTGGACGGCGTGCCCATTGATGGCCCCGGCCCGGATCGGGGCGTGGTGTTTCAGAAGCACGCCCTGATGCCCTGGCTCACGGTACTCGACAACGTGGCCTTGCCGCTGCGCCTGCGCGGCGTGGCGCCCGACATCAGGCAGCAGTTGGCTCACGAAAAGTTGGCCCTGCTGGGGCTCGGCGGCGTGGGTGAGCGCGCTATTTGGGAGCTCTCCGGCGGCATGCAGCAGCGGGTCGGTATTGCGCGGGCACTGGCCAGCGACCCGGCGTTGCTACTCATGGATGAGCCTTTGGGTGCCTTGGACGCTTTTACGCGCGAGCAGGTGCAAGAAACCCTGCTTCAGGCGTGGGCGAAAACGAACAAGATGGTGTTTTTCATCACCCATTCGGTGGAGGAAGCCTTGTTTCTGGCAACCCGGCTGGTGGTGATGAGCCCCAGCCCGGGCCGCATTGTTCGCGTGTTTGATGACTTGCCCTTTTCTCGTCGCTTTCTGGCTGAAGGCGATGCCCGGCGCGTCAAGTCGCTGCCCGAGTTCATTGCGGTGCGAGAGCAAGTGCTCAGTCTGATCCATCAACGTGAGGCCGTTCATGCTTGAGGGGATGGTCATGGTAGCGGAGGCCGTCGCCAGACAGTCGCAGCGGAAGACTGAGCAAGTCGCCCAAAAAACAAGCGCCTTTCGTGAGTTGGGCGAAGGCTCCAGTGCGGGCATCAGTGTGATCACCATCGCGGCTCTTTTTGCGCTGTGGTTTGTCGTTACGCAAACAGGCTGGGTCAAGCCGCTGTTTCTGCCATCACCCCAAGCAGTGTGGGAGCAATTTGTGCTGTATGCCAGTGGCCAGGCCAATGACAAGCCGCTGTGGCAGCATTTGTCGGCCAGCTTGTTGCGCGTGTTGTCGGCCTTTGGACTGGCCTGCGTCACGGCCATACCGATTGGCATTGCCATGGGCACCTCGCGTGTGATGCGCGGCATTTTCGACCCGCCGCTGGAGTTCTACCGCCCCTTGCCACCGCTGTCTTATTTGCCCCTGATCATCATTTGGTTCGGCATTGACGAGCTGCCCAAAGTGCTGCTGATCTACCTGAGCTGCTTTGCGCCGCTGGCGCTGGCCGCCCGCTCTGGCATGAAGACCGCTACCCAGGAACAAATCCACGCCGCCGCATCGATGGGCGCCAGCCGCTGGCAGGTGATACGCCATGTGCTCTTGCCAGCCGCCCTGCCTGAGATTCTGGTGGGTATGCGCATCGCGGTGGGCTTTGGCTGGACCACCCTGGTCGCCGCCGAGATGGTCGCGGCCTCGCTCGGACTGGGGCAGTTGGTGCTGAATGCGTCGAACTTCTTGCGCACCGATATTGTGGTGATGGGCATCATCGTCATTGGCTTGCTGGCCTATGGCTTTGATTTGCTGATGCGCTGGGCGGCCTACCGGCTGGTGCCCTGGAAGGGACGTGGCTAGGAGTTGCTATCGTTTGCGTAGCTGCTCGCGCTTGTGGTGCAGGCGCTAGCAGCCAAATTGATTCAGGACGCCAAGCACGCCTGTCGTCGCGCCGTGGTGTTCAAGCGGACAACTCGGTAAACACAATCACCAGACCATGGGTGAGTTCGGAGGCAACTGCCAGAGACTGGTCGGAACGCACGCTAAAGCCGACATCGACCTGATCCAAAAACTGCTGCGTCTGCTTGATCGACTGCACTTGAAAGTGCAGGGCGGCTACGTAGGGCAAACTGCGGCCCCCAAGTTTGCCGCCGCGGTAGTTGTTCTTAAAGCCATCGGGGGTCAACACGGTGATGGGGGCGTCACCGGTTGCGACCTTCCAGACCACGCCCGCCTCCCCGCTACCTTCGGCCTGCCGATCAAAGAGGCGTTCATAAGCGCTTCGCACATCGTCAAATCCGGCTTTGTCAACTAACAAGCTGATCCCCTGCAAGCCGATCGCACCATTGGCATGGACCAGGTATTCTGGTCGCCAAACAACATCCCGGGTGAAATGTTGACAGACAAAAGTCCTGCCGCCCGGGGTTTCTGCAATGTGCACTTGGGCGATCCGAAAGGCTGCATCGCGCACACCCTCGGGCAAGTTGACTGGACGCGAAAAGTCCACGGGTTCGTCACAGCCAATGCCATCGCGCACAAGCTCTGCCTGAAAACCCTTTGCATCGTCTGTCTTGAGGGCTAACGCAGCGAGCCCATCGCCTTGACGCAGGAAGTCGCTGTAGTAACGGGTGACCGGGTGATCTGCCGGTACGGCCAGCAACTCAAAGTAATCGGACGGGAACATCGCACAGTGATTTTGTGAACCCATTGTGTGACGCCCGCGTGGTGTCAATGTGAACCCCAGTCGCTGAAAGTCGGTTTGTGCCTGATCCAGGTCAGTCACAGCGATGACCACGTGGTCAATGCCTTGCAGGTGCTTTCTCATCAAGGTCTCCTTGTTAGTCGCGTCTGTCGCGCCAGCGGTAATAGAGCATGGCCGCCATGGCCACACGCTTGACCAGCGCGTGCGCCGCAATCGGCCGAGGCGGCTCGAAGGGCAGCAACACTTCGGCACCGAGCGCGGCATCCACCAGTAGCGGCCCCATCGCTGTGGCCAAAGCGACACCCCGCCCGTTGCAGCCCATCCAGGTGTACAAGCCCTCATCAAGTCGGTGAAAACGTGGCAACTTGTCAGGTGTGGCCGCAAAGTTGCCATGCCAGACATAGTCGAAACCAACCCGACCCAACGCATCAAGTTGTGGAAACAGCTTGTGCAGTCGCCCCCCAATGCGCTGGCGCAACCTGGCATCAAAATAGGCAGGAATGATCAGCGCACCGCCTGTCACCAGTCGACCCTGGGCATCCAGTCGCGCAAAGTGCAAGTCCCCATGCGTGTCAGACATGGCGTGATTTTTCGGCAGAATGGTGGCACGAATATCTGCTGGCAAAACTTGCGTAGCCATTTGGTAAGACCGTGCCGGCACCACAGATTGCGCAAACCCAGGCCAGAGCGTCGGTGTGAAAAATTCGGTATAGCCCTGTGTCGCCAAAATGACCCGTGGACTGTGCACAAGACTACTGGCGGTACTTACCCGCCAGCCGTCGCCCTCGCGCTGTACATTGGCAACGGGCGAGCGGGTGTGGACGTGTGCACCGGCAGCGATCGCAGCGCGGGCCAGACCCCGCGCAAAACCCAATGGATTGATGTGCCCGCCTGTGGGGTTTAGCCAGCCACCAAACCAGTAGGCCGAGCCCGTGATGGCTGCCACCTGGTCCTTGTCGAGCAGTTCGACCGGTGCCCCGCGGCGGGCCCACTGCGCGTGGCGCGACTGCGTTAGCTTCAGCCGACTCTTGCGGTGCGCTGGTTGGACCCAGCCGTTCTGCACGGCCTCACATTCGATCTTGTGCTTTCGGATCAGATCAAAGACCGTGCTGGCGGAGTCACGCAGCAGCGCGACCAGCGCCTCACCCTTTTCATGACCAAATTCATTGACAAGGATGTCGGGGTCGCCACGGGTCAGGCAGGGGATGACCTGCCCATTGTTACGCCCTGATGCGCCCCAACCGATCTCCGAGGCCTCCAGAAGAATGACGTTCAATTCCTTTTCAGCCGCATGCAAAGCGGCACTGAGCCCGCCAAAACCGCCTCCAACGACAACCAGATCAGCATGGTGCGCGCCTGGCGCAAGCGCCTGGGTGTCTGGTGCCGGCTCCGCCGTATGAGCCCAAAGGGATGGTGCATGCTGGAGCGGATCAAGATTGGGATGATTCATCGGTGGCTTTCACAACTCAGGCAGCATGACCGCCGAGATAGGCTGCGCGAACCCGGGCATCAGTGGCCAACTCTTTGCTGGGCCCCTCAATCACAATACGTCCGGAGTCCATGACATACGCATAATCGGCGACGCGCAAGGCGGCTCTGGCGTTTTGCTCAACCAGCAAAACCGAGTGTCCCTCACTGCGAATCAGGGTAATCAAGTCAAATATCTGGCGCACGACTTTGGGCGCAAGACCCAACGACGGTTCATCCATCAGCAGCAATTTTGGACGGGACATCAAGGCGCGTGCAATGCAGAGCATTTGTTGCTCGCCACCGGACAAGGTGCCCGCCTTCTGACGATAGCGCTCCCGCAAAATCGGGAAACGTTCAATTTGACGCTCTTGCTCTGAGGCTTGTTCAGCCGCACTCAAGCCCACCGCACCAATGCGCAGGTTCTCTTCCACCGTCATGGAAGAAAAAATCTGCCGACCCTCCGGCGCTTGCGCCAGACCGGCAGCAACGATGCGGTGCGATGGCCAATTCGTTATGTCCTGCCCATCAAATTGAATTGTTCCCGAGGTGCGCTGGTAGACGCCAGACAATGCTCGCATCAAGGTCGTCTTGCCGACCCCATTGCTGCCCAATACGGTGACGATGCCACCCTGTGGCACGTGCAATGACACGTCGTCGAGAATGGTTTGCTCGCCCATACGGACCCGCAGATTCGTGATTTCCAGCAACGCAGGTATCGTCATGCGGCCGCCTCTTCAGGAGAGTCAGACTCTTCGCTGCCCAGATAGGCTTCAAGCACCGCTGGATCGCGTGATACGTCGTGCGGTGTGCCATCCGCAATCTTTCGGCCGGAGGCCATGACCATCACCCGCTCACACAGATTCATCACAAAATTCATGTCGTGCTCCACCAGCAAGAGGCTGAGCCCTTCGTTGGAGAGCTTGCGTATGAACTCGGCCAATTGTGCGGTCTCCGTGTCGTTGAGTCCTGCGGCAGGTTCATCGAGAATCAGCAAACGTGGCGACAAGGCCAAGGCGCGGGCAATTTCCAGGTATTTGCGTTTGCCATAGGAGAGATTGGCCGCGAGCTCACCAGCCTGCGCTTGCAGTCCGGCACGCTCAAGTGCTTCCCAGGTGCGTTGACTGACGGCCTTTGCCTGCTCGCGCCGGCCAAACAGCGCAGCCAATGGCGAGTGCCCCAGTTCTCCGAGCGCGCCAATAGAAACGTTGTCAAAGACGCTCAGATTGGGCATGACACGCAGATTCTGAAACGTGCGTGCAATGCCCAGGCGCGCGACCTGGAAAGACTTCAGATGGGTTAACTCAACATCGTCAAACCGTATGAATCCGGAAGATACCGGTGTGAACCCTGTGATCAGGTTAAACAGCGTGGTCTTGCCAGCGCCATTGGGCCCGATCAGGCCAACCCGTTCACCCCGGCCCACGCTGCCCGAAAAATCGTCGACCGCCAACAACCCGCCAAAACGGCGGCTGACGTTGCGAATTTCCAATATAGTGGTGCTCATTGGCGCCACCCCAAGTGCTTGGTCCTGTCCCAGGCCAATCCAAACTGTCGGCGCAGAATTGCCAACACCGGTGTTTCGCCCAACAAGCCGCGGGGCAAGAACAAGATGCACAGGAACATCACAGCACCGACCACAACCATCCGGTAGTCACCGATCGGACGCAAAACCTCAGGCAATATCAGCAGGATGACCGCACCCAGTACAGCACCGGGCAAGCTGCCAAGGCCACCAACGACAATCATGGCAAGAACCAGAATCGATTCAGAAAACCGAAAGTCTGCCGGCGAGATATAGCCTGTGGTGTGGGCCCACAGAGCACCTGCTACGCCCGCAAAGAAGCACGCAAAACCAAAGGACTGAATTTTCAGCCGCACGACATCCAGGCCCATGGCCGCCGCGCACTGATCATCCTCACGCACGGCACGCAAGGCATTGCCGTAATAGGAATGGGTTAGTCGACCCAGCACAAGGGCGCTGGCGACGGCGATGATCGCAACCGCGTAGTAATGGCCGATGTCAGAGGCAGGAAAAAGACCTTCAAGCGAAATGCCAGGTATCGCCGAAATTCCCATTGGGCCGCGCGTAAATCCAACCCAATTGAGCAGCGTGAGGTGAATGATTTCACCCAAGCCCAGCGTTGCCACCGCAAAATGAATGCCAATCAGCCGCGTCGTCGGCAATGCAAGCAAAATCCCGAAGGCCGCGGTGACGAGCCCAGCTGCTGGTAGAGTCAACAGAAAAGGCCAATGCAGCTTGGTCGCCAGCAGCGCGGCGGTATAAGCCCCTATGCCGTAGAAACCGGCGTGTCCGAGAGACATCAAGCCGGTGGTGCCTGTGACGAGGTTGGCACTCATGGTCAGGATAGCAAACACGCCAATGGTGGTTGTGACCCGAAACCAGTAACCGCCCCCCACCGCCGAAAGCAGACCGGGTAACGCGACAAAGACCAGCAGCAGCAAAATGCCAACCGCAATATTTCTACGCATGATCAGACTCGCTCTCTGCCGCCGCCAAACAAGCCTGTTGGGAAAAAGACGAGCGTGATCACCAGAAAGACGTAAGCCACCAGATCCCCCCAGCCCTGTGCGAAAAAGCTGGTGGTGACCGCTTCGGAAACGCCCAGGATCAGTGCGCAAACCACCGCGCCGCCAATCGAAGAGAGCCCGCCCATCACCATGGCCACAAAAGCCTTCACACCTGGCGCAAAACCCATTGCGGGAAAGATGGCGCCTTGGTAGAGCCCAACGACCAAACCGGCCACGGCACCCAGCGTGGAACCAATGATGAAAGTGGCAATGATGGTGCGTTCGGTATTGATCCCGACATACGATGCCCCCATCGGGTTATTGGCGACAGCGCGAATCGCCAGGCCAATCCGAGTGCGCTTGAGCAGCCATTGCAGGCCGCCCAGCATGGCGATGGACAGGCCGAAAATTAGAAACTGCCCATTCGCAAACGTCAAAGGGCCGATCTGGACCGGTGTCAGCAACAAATACTCCTGAGGAATGGCTTGCATATTCGAGCCAAATATTTTTTCGGCCAATTCACGCACGATGATGGAAATGGCCAACGAGGAAAGCAGCGTGGCTTCCCGAACGGCTTTTGATTTCAGGGAGGCTTCGTCACGAAAGCGGCGAAACGGACGAAAGGCAATGCGTTCGAGTCCAAACCCTGCCAGGGCGCCAAAAGCCAATGCCACCAGTATCACCACGAACAAGGGCGGCGCAAATGCCGTAATGCTCATCAGCCCAGCGAACGAGCCGATCATGTAGACCTCGCCATGCGCGAAGTTCACGACATTGAGAACACCAAAAATCAGCGTGAAGCCAATAGCCATCAAAGCATAGATGAAGCCGACCGACAGGCCATTGACCAGTTGCTGCACAAAGAAAATATCAAACATAGGCACTCCGAACTGGCTCACCCCAAGGCAAGCCGGTCACCAACGTGGGCGTAGCTGTGAGCAGGTCCGACTTACTTCTGCAGCACGAATTTGCCACCCTGGATTTGCAAGCGTGCCAGCACCTTGGACGGCTCGCGCGTTTTGGGGTCAAACGAGGTGATGCCGGTGACGCCAGGAAAGTCCTTGGTCGCAGCCAGGGCATCGCGCACCTTGGCTCGGGTTGCGTCGGCACCGCCGGCGGCGACGACCGCATTGAGCACAATATTGGTCGCATCAAACGCCTGGGCAGCAAACATTTGCGGCTTGCTGTTGTAGCGCGCCTCGTAGTCCTTGACGAACGCTTTGACCTGAGGCTCGGGGCTTTCAACGAGGAAGGTCGTGGAAAGATACAGGTTGTTGGCGGCCGGCCCTGCGAGATCAATCAACTTTTGCTCATACAGCGAGGAGGTGCCGTACACCTGCTGCTTCAAGCCCAACTGCAATTTTTGCTGCAGGAACGCAGAGCCATCCTCATAAAAAGCACCGAGATAAATCGCATCGGGCTGGCTGCGCGCAATCTTGGTGAGAATCGATCGAAAGTCACGGGTGCCAGGGTTGAATAATTCCGTTTCGGTGATTTCGCCACCCCCTGCCTTGACTGCGCTGACGAAATTCGACACCACCGATTGACCCCAATCGTTTTGGATCGCCACCACGGCAATCTTCTTGGCGCCATTGCTCAACGCCCAATTGGCAACCAGGGGCCCCTCATAGGCCTGTGTTGTGATGTTGCGGAACTGGTATTCACTGATTTTGGTGAAGTCAGGGTGCGATGCTGTTTGTGACAATTGCGCCAGTTTGGTCTGCGCATACACCTGGCCGGCCGCCATCGACACAGTGGAGCTGAAGTCACCAATTGCCGCAACGATACTGGCATCGTCCGAGAACTTGCGCGCGATATTGACGCCCTCTTTGGCATCACCCTTGCTGTCCTCGAATTTCAGCTGAACGGTGACACCCGGCAAGCGCCCTGACTTGTTGAAGGTGTCCACAGCCAGCGTGGCCGAGTTTCGAAACAATATGCCATATTGCGCGTTTTCACCGCTCAAGGGGGCGTGGTAGCCAATGGCGACGGTTTTGTTTTGTGCGAAAACATTTCCTGCCAGCAGGGACAAAGACAAGCTTGCCAACAGAAATGAGCGTCTATGAGTCATGATTTAAATCTCCAGAAATAATAAAAAGATAGAGGGGATAGGAAAGTCGATGCACCCGTGCCAACTCAGACTTCTGGTCGCAGACTCAGTGAACAACAACCGGTGTCGCCGGGTGTCCAGGTCTTGGCATCGAGCTGAAAGCCTGCGTTTTCAAACGTGCCGTTGTCAACGATGCCCGCAATGCGACACAGAGTGGCCACCGTTTCATCGTCATACCCGGCTTCAACCCAGGCATTCTTCAATGGGCAGTCATGAAATTTGATATCAAGTCCACCGGAATCGCAGCGACGTACCTCGGGAGAGAAAAGACGACCGTGGTCGGGAACAAAATCGAGGAACTTGTCGCGTAGCCCGACAAAGTCCGTGGGCGCATGCGGGGCGAATTTTGGAGAAATGGCAGCGCCACGTTTGTAAATGGCACGCTTGAGAATAGCTTCTGCGCGTGGCGCACCGACCTCGGGAATCAATTCCATGTACACAGCCGAATAGACCAGCGCACGGCTTTTTAATGCCATGGTAAGTTGCTGTCTCAGGTCTTCAGTTTCATTCATTTGACTTGTGTTTCTTCGGCAATTAGTTGCAACGTGAATACTACAAGGCCAAGCGATCAATCCAAGCATGAAATAGGCATAAGTAAATTGAAAAACCAACTAAGCGAGCGATTCAAGCGATTGGCCGAGTCGATCTGGATAGACCATTTTTGAAATAGCTTATTCGGAATCATTCGTTCCGATCTGCTCCACCAGCAACTAATCTCGGTCTTCGAATTCATGCAGCTGACAGCAATTGTGCTGGGGGCAGCACGAAAGAATTCTTTCAACGTTTACCTGGAGTTATTTTTATGCGCCTACCTTCTCTTCTAACCGCATTGATCACTTCGCTGATTGCGCTGACCAGCGTCACCGTCCACGCCGACCAACTGTCCGACATCAAGAAAAAGGGCGAGATCGTTTTTGGTGTGCTGGGCATAGACGAGCCCAACAGCTTTGTGGACCCCAAGACCCGCGAATTTGTCGGCTATGAAATCGATCTGGCCACAGCGGTGGCCAAGCAACTGGGTGTCAAGCCGGTGTTCAAACAGCTCGCTGTGGCAGCGCGAATTCCTGAATTGCAGCAAGGCCATGTGGACGTGCTGGCGGCATCACTTACCCATAACAAAGAGCGCGAAGCACAAGTGGATTTTGCTTTGACTCATTTTGTGACTGGCTCCAAAGTGCTGGTCAAGAAGAGCAGTGGTGTCAACAACGTGGCAGAGCTGGCGGGTAAAAAAGCGCTGACCGTCAAGGGTGGCACGCAAGGTCCGAACTTGCTGCGCGTAGTACCCAGCGCCGAAATCGTGACTTTCGAGTCCACCCAGCAAGCCTTCCAGGCGCTGCAACAAGGCAAGGGCGTGGCCTACGTCAATGACGAAGTCAGTCTGCTGGCCGACTTTGCCAAACTCGGCGCTGCCAGCAAGGATTACAAAATCTTGCCGCAAAACCTGAACGTGGAGCCACTGGCCTTTGGCATCAAAAAGGGTGAATCCGCCGTCAAACTGGCGGTGGACAACTCGCTGCGCAGCCTGGAAGAGTCCGGTGAAGCCAACAAGGTGTTCCTGAAATGGTACGGCCCGCAGTCTCACCTGAAGTTGTTCCCTAAACGCGACTTCAAGATCGACTCCGACAAGATTGAAGGTTGATCTGGTTCAGCCTATGAGTGACTTACTTGGCCAGCATTGACAGGCCTTTGACTCATTGAAATTCTTTCATGCCAGCTTTTGATTTTTCGTTACTCGCCTCAGGCCCCTACCACGATATGTTGGTTTCGGGTCTGCGGTTGTCTTTGCAATTGCTGGGCGTGACGCTGCTGCTCGCTGTACCTCTGGCGGTTCTGGTCGCGCTGATGCGCTTGTCCACCTGGCGCGTCGTCAGCGCAGCGGCTTGGTGTTTTGTTGAAGCCATCCGCAATGTGCCGCTGCTGGCACACATGCTGTTCTGGTATTTCGGCGCGCCCGAGCTTTTGCCCGAGCCGGTGCGCGAGTGGCTTTATGCGCACAACTACGAGGCTGCGGCGGCCGTTGCAGCGCTTACGCTCTACTCTGCGGCCTACATGTCCGAAGACGTGCGCAGCGGCATTCGTGCCATCCCCCACGTTCAGTTCGAAGCCAGTCGGGCGCTTGGCTTTGGTTATCTATCCACCATGCGCTTGGTGGTGCTGCCGCAGGCCTTGCGCGTGACGGTGCCGCCGCTGATTTCGCAAACTTTGAATCTCTGGAAAAACACCAGCATTGCCACCGTGATCGGCACCGCCGAGCTGATGTACCAGGCCAGCAAGGTTGAGACTGAAACCTTTCGAAGTTTTGAAGCCTTTGTGTTTGCCACCGGGAGCTATCTGGCCGTATCGCTGCTGATCACCGCGCTGGCGGTGGGCTACCAGCGCCGTTACCCGGCGCGGGCGCTGTGATGAAGCTCCGATCGAATGCAGGAGCCCATGGATGAGCTACCTGGAAGTCGTTGATGTCTATTGGCTCTACTTTCTGCTGGGCCGCTACCCGGAAGGCCCTTTGGGCGGCTTGGCGCTCACCTTGGTTCTTGCCACGCTGGGCCTTTTGCTGGCGCTGCCTTTGGGGCTGCTGCTGGGTCTGGGGCGCATCAGCCCGTGGCGCTGCGTGCGTTTGCCTGTCACCACGCTGGTGTTTGTGGTGCGCGGCACACCGCTGCTGATGGTCGTGTTTTGGGCCTACTTTTTTCTGCCCAGCATCACTGGGGTCAGAACCGATCAATTCGCCACCATGCTGATTGCCCTGGTGGTGTTTGATGCTGCTTACCTGGCCGAGATCGTGCGTGCCGGTATTCAGGGCCTGCCCAAGGGACAGATTGAGGCCGCCCGCTCGCTGGGTCTGAGTTATTTCGGCGCGATGCGGCTGGTGGTGTTGCCTCAGGCGCTGCGCCACATGCTGCCGTCGCTGGTGAACCAGTTTGTTTCCACCATCAAGGAAACCTCATTGGGTTACATCATCGGGCTGGCGGAAGTGTCCTTCATTGCCACGCAGATCAACACCCTGGTCTTTACCCTGCCGACCCAGATATACCTCACCCTGGGCTTGACTTATTTCGCCCTTTGTTTTGGGCTGTCGCGCCTGGCCTATGGGCTGGAGCGCCGCCTGTCGCAGCGCGAACAAGCCCAACCCGCAGCAAGAGTCCCCGCATGATCAAGTTTGAAAACGTCAACAAATGGTTTGGCCCCTACCAGGCACTGGTGGACTTGAGCGAGTCCGTCAACAAGGGCGAAGTGGTGGTGGTCTGCGGGCCCTCCGGCTCGGGCAAATCAACCCTGATTCGCACGCTCAACCGGCTGGAGCCTATCCACAGTGGGTGCATTGCGGTTGATGGGCAAGACATTCATGCGCATGGGCTGGACGTGAACGCATTTCGCTCGCGCATCGGCTTTGTCTTTCAGCAGTTCAACCTGTTCCCACATTTGACTGCGCTAGAGAACTGCACCCTGGCACCAATTCATCTGCGGGGTCTGACCAAGCCACAAGCGCGCGAGCAGGCGCTGGCTTTGCTGGATCGGGTCGGCCTGGCGCACAAGGCCAATGCCTACGCCACGGAACTCTCTGGCGGCCAGCAGCAGCGCGTGGCCATTGCACGGGCCTTGGCAATGGAGCCGCCGCTGATGCTGTTTGACGAGCCCACCAGCGCATTGGACCCCGAAATGGTGGGTGAGGTGCTCTCCGTGATGAAGGGTTTGACGCGCGACGGCATGACCATGGTGGTGGTCACGCATGAGATGGGCTTTGCCCGCGACGTGGCAGACCGGGTGCTGTTCATGGACGCGGGCCAGGTGCTGGAGCGGGCCAAGCCGCAGGAGTTTTTCAACACGCCCCAGCATCCGCGGGCGCAACAGTTTTTGTCTGATATCCGCTCGCCGTTTGCCACGGCCTGTTTATAGGCTCACAGACCACGGTACCAATAGGCAACATCAAGAGACCACCGCATGACGACCCAGGCAATCCAGGCAACCCCACCACCCACGCCCAGACCGAGTTCCGTCCCGCGCGTCATCGACATGCGCTGCCGCCCGGCCTATTTGCACGACTTTTTTGGTGCCACGCCAGGTTCGCCGGCGTCTGCCACCGCGCGCTGGCTGAACCGCCGGGTTGGTACGCGCGGCAATGATGAACACTTTGCCGGTTCGCGGACGCCTGAAGGTTTTTTGGCGGCGGTGCGTGATGCCGGGTTGTCGCGTGCGGTGGTGGTCGGGCGCCACACGCCAAGTCAGCATTTGCCCAACGACCAGATCCACCAGATCGTGCATAAGCACCCCGAACTGATCGGCATTGGCTCGGTAGACCCGGCAGTGCAGGGCGAAGCCGCCGCGCTGGCCGAGGTGCAACGTGCCATCCAGGTGCTGGGCTTGTCCGGCATTGATCTGGAACCTGGCTTTGGCGCGCCGCCACGCCACCCGGACGACCTGGTGTACTTTCCGGTCTATGAGCTATGCGCCCAACTGGGGGTGCCGGTGTTTTTGATGAGCGGACCGACCACCCCCGATTTGCGCTTCAATGACCCGGCCCCGCTGGCTCGGGTTGCGCAGGCGTTTCCTCATCTGCCGATCGTCGTCTATCACGGCTACTGGCCCAACGTGCAGCAGGCGATTGGCGTGGCATTCCGCTACGACAACGTCCACCTGGTGCCCGACATGTACCTGTTTCAAGCGGGCAGCAGCGCCTATGTGGAGGCGGCCAACAGCTTTCTGGGTGACCAGTTTTTGTTTGGCTCGTCTTACCCGTTTCGCCCCATCGGGCAAAGCATTGACGACTTCTTGCAGCTCGGCTTCAAGGAAAGCGCACTGGACAAACTGCTCTACGGTAACGCTGCCAAGCTCTTCAGGTTGCTATAAATATAGAAGCTGCTTACGCAAGTTGGACGGGGGCTAGAAGCCTAAAACGTTTATAAGTCTATGGATAGAATTCTTCACACTTCAGAATCTCCAACGTGAACTCAATCCAAAACGACATCGATATCCAAATTTCAGATCTTGTCTCCCGTGCGCGGGTTGCCCAAGCAGTGGCTGAAAACTATGACCAGGCGCAAGTGGATGAACTGGTTGCCGCAGCCGGTTGGGCGATGCTGGAACCGAGCCGAAACCGCGAGCTCGCCGAACTGGCGGTGGCCGACACCGGCATTGGCAACGTCGAAGACAAGGTACGCAAAAACCACCGCAAGACTTTGGGGCTGTTGCGCGACCTGCAGGGGGCCAAGTCGGTGGGTGTGATTACTGAGGACGCGAGCCTTGGGATCATCGAGATTGCCCGGTCAGTGGGCGTGGTTTGCGCCATCACGCCCTCCACCAACCCAGGTGCAACACCCGCCAACAAAATCATCAATGCGCTCAAGGGCCGCAATGCCGTGATCGTGGCCCCTTCACCCAAGGGCTGGGCGACCGCCGCGCGCTTGATTGAGTTCATCCACACCCAGTTTGACCGCCTAGGTGCTCCGCACGACTTGGTGCAAATGTTGCCAGCTCCGGTCAGCAAGGCATCCACCATGGCGCTGATGCGCCAGTGTGATCTGGTGGTTGCCACCGGGTCGCAGGCCAACGTCAAAGAGGCTTACGCCAGCGGCACACCGGCCTTTGGGGTGGGTGCGGGCAATGTGGCGGGCATCGTCGATGAGACCGCAGCTGTGCGCCTGGCTGCGGATCGCATTCTGTGCTCCAAGACCTTTGACAACGCCACCAGTTGCTCGTCTGAAAACAGTCTGGTGATGGTCGATGCGGTTCGCGAGCAGCTCATTGCCGCGCTATGCGAGCGCGGTGCAGTGCTGTTGAACAGTACACAAAAGGCGCATTTGCAGGCGCTGATGTGGCCGCAGGGCAAGCTGTCGTCCGCAGTCATCGGTCAATCTGCCCAACGTGTGGCGGAGCTTGCCGGGCTGATTGAAATCTCAGCCAGCTCGCCCACCCTGCTGCTGGTTGAAGAAGATGGTTTTGGTGAAGCGCACCCGTTTTCAGGCGAAAAGCTATGCCCGGTGCTGACGCTGTATCGGGCGCGTGATTTCATTGATGCGGAGGATATTGTGAAACGCATCTATGCCTACCAGGGCGCCGGCCACTCGGTCGGTCTGCATAGCACGCTGCCTGAGAGGGCGCTGCGGCTCGGACTGACGCTGCCAGTCTCCAGGGTGATCGTCAACCAGGCACATTGCTTCGCCACTGGTGGCAGCTTTGACAACGGTCTGCCGTTTTCTTTGTCCATGGGCTGTGGCACCTGGGGCAAGAACAACTTCTCGGACAACATGAACTATCGGCACTACCTGAATATCACGCGCATCTCGCGGCCGATTGCACCACGCGAGCCGAGTGAAGACGACATTTTGGGTGCTTTTTTTGAGAAGTTTGGCAAGACATGAGTCTGCCGCCCTGCACCGTGTACGCGCTGATTGAGCAGTACGCCAAACAACGCCCTGACGCGGTTTATGCGATCGACGCTGACGGTGATCGCCAGCTAAGCTTTCAGAATTTGGCGCAGTCCTGTCGATGGGTGAATGCACTGCTGCGAGGCCACGGGTTGGTGCCAGGTGACACGGTCTCGCTGGTCATGCCCAACGGCTTGATGACCTTGCAATTGCTGCTGGGCGCGATGCATGGCGGCTGGTGTGTGAACCCCATCAATCTACTGTCCCAGCCTGATCAGATGCGCTTTGTGCTGGATCACAGCGATTGCAAGCTGGTACTGGTCAGCGCCGATTTGGAGCCCGCCGTGCGCGGCATGCTGAGCGACATCGGGCGCGAGATTGCCGTGGTGGTGATGGCACCTGATGCCACCACAGGGCCGGACAAGTGCGTCTCTGCATTCCAGATATCAGCACCACCCGGCAAGGCTCTGGCGCTGCTGATGTACACCTCTGGCACCACCGGCGTGCCCAAGGGGGTCATGCTCAGCCAATCCAACCTGGTGGCCAATGCGCTGGCGATCAGCTCCGAGCATGCGCTGGGCAGCGCTGACCGCGTACTTGCCGTGCTGCCGCTCTACCACATCAATGCGTTCGCCGTGACGATGCTCGCACCCTTGGCGCATGGCGGCAGCCTGGTGATGCCAGCCAGGTTTTCCAGCGCGCGGTTTTGGTCACAGGCGACCGAGCACCAATGCACTTGGCTCAACGTAGTGCCCACCATGATTTCTTACTTGCTCGAAGGTTCGGAACCAACCCTTGCGCAGACTCGCGCTATCCGCTTTTGTCGCTCGGCATCCTCTGCCTTGCCGCCCGCGACTCTGCGCGCTTTTGAGCAGAAATTCGGCATTGGCATCATCGAGACCATGGGGCTGACCGAAACGGCGGCACCTTCGTTCTCGAATCCACTGGATGTGGCCAAGCGCAAGCTGGGCTCGGTCGGACTGGCTTGCGGCTGCGAGGCACGCATCGTTGACACAAACCTGGCCCCTGTGAGCGATGGCGAAATCGGCGAGATCACGATCCGGGGCCCCAATGTCATGCGGGGCTATTACAGAAACGAAGAAGCGACCCACCTCGCTTTTACTTCTGACGGCTGGCTGCGCAGCGGCGATCTGGGCTACCGCGACAGCGATGGTTTCTTTTTTGTCACCGGTCGCATCAAGGAGTTGATCATTAAAGGTGGCGAGAACATTGCCCCGCGTGAAATTGATGAAGCACTGCTGCGTCACCCTGCCGTTCTGGATGCGGCGGCAGTCGGTATTGCCGATCCCCACTACGGGCAAGAAATCATGGCCTGCGTGGTGCTGCGCCGCGGTCAAGCCTTGAACGAGGCTGAGCTGCGTGACTTTTGCCTTGTGCAACTGGGGCGCTACAAGACACCCAAGGTCATTCGCTTTGTGGGCGAATTGCCGCGCGGGCCGTCGGGCAAGGTGCAGCGTCTGAAGCTGCTTGAGCCGATGCTAGAACCAGTCTGAACCCTGATTCGATGTGCTGTTCAAATAACAACAACTTAACCGTGATGAATTTATGTCAAGAAACTCTGTGAATAGTCTTGTGCCTGCAAAAACTTTTCAGGACGTGCGCCAGGCTTTGTTGATCGCCCAGGAAATCGCACTGATCGACGTGCGCGAAGAAGATGCCTTCGCCCAGGCGCACCCGCTGTTTGCCGCCAACCTGCCAGCAGGCCGCATTGAGCTGGAGGCCTGGAGCCGCATCCCGCGCTGCGATACGATGATTGTGCTGTACGACAACGGTGAAGGTTTGGCCGAAGCCGCCAGACACGTGCTCCAGCAGATGGGTTACACCGAGGTCTATCTGCTTGACGGCGGTTTGGCGGGATGGCGCAGCGCGGGGGGCGAAATTTTCAAAGACGTCAACGTGCCTAGCAAGGCCTTCGGCGAGCTGGTCGAATCCAAACGTCACACGCCCTCCCTTTCAGCCCAAGAGGTCAGGGCGCTGCTGGACAGCGAAGCCGATGTGGTGGTGCTGGATGTGCGACGCTTTGATGAGTACCAGACCATGAGCATTCCCAGCGCCATCAGCGTGCCGGGCGCCGAATTGGTGTTGCGCGCACGTGCCTTGGCACCCAACCCGGCTACCCGCATCATTGTCAACTGCGCGGGTCGCACCCGCAGCATCATTGGTACGCAATCTCTGGTAAATGCCGGCATTCCCAATCCCGTCACGGCATTGCGCAATGGAACCATCGGTTGGACGCTGGCAGGTCTTTTACTGGATCACGGCGCCAGTCGCCGCTTTACAGAGGTTTCAGAGGATCGGCGTCTTGAGGCCGACCAGCAGGCCCGCGCCGTGGCTGATCGGGCTGGTGTCAAGCGTGCCCAATTGGCAGACTTGGCTGGTTTTGCCGCCGAGGCCAGTCGCACGACCTATTTGTTTGACGTGCGCACGCCAGAGGAATTTGCGGCTGGCCATCTCGCGGGTTTTCGCAGTGCACCGGGAGGTCAGCTGGTCCAAGAAACCGATGTCGCCGCGCCCGTGCGAGGTGCCCGCATGGTACTGTCTGACCGCCAGGGTGTGCGCGACAACATGAGCGCTTCATGGCTGGCCCAAATGGGTTGGGATGTGTGGGTGCTTGACGGCGCGTTAGCTGCCGACTTTAGTGAAACCGGCCACTTAGCAGCACCCGTGCCCGCGCCAAGCGCCGGCCGCTACCGTCGCCCCTATGAAGGCACCCACAACCCGCATGAAGCCATGCAGGCTTATCTGGATTGGGAGTTTGGCCTTGTTGATCAATTGGCGCGGGACGCCACCCATGACTTCAGAGTGATCTGAAATGATTACGACGCAGCGGGCTTAAATAGCGCCACATCCTGCGCATTGATTTTTTTGGGAAGGAGCTTTTCGGCAAAAAAAGCATCTGCAATTCGCTGTTGCTCGGTCAATGCTGCAGGCACGACCTGGCGAACCACGTAACTGCGGTGTGAATTGGCTTGCTCAATGATGGCGGCATCCAGCCCCCACACGCCTGACAGCAATGCTGCCGCCTCCTTGGGGCTTTGTTTGACCCAGGCACCCGCTTTCTTGAGTTCAGTGTAGATATCACCCAACACGTCGGGGTGCGCCCGGGCGTAGGGAGTTGAGGCCAAGTAGTAGCGTTGATAAGAGGCAATGTCGCGGCCGTCAGCGACGATCCGCACGGCGCTTTGGTTTTGCACGGCTGAGAGAAACGGATCCCAGATGGCCCAGGCATCAATGGCCCCTTTTTCGAATGCGGCACGAGCGTCTGCGGGTGAAAGATAGGCCGGCTCTATGTCCTTGAACTGCAAACCTGCGCGCTCCAGTGCCGCCAGCAGCAGAAAATGCGCTCCGGCACCTTTGGCAAAACCAATCTTGCGTCCCTTGAGATCGGCCACACTGCGGATAGGCGAGTCGGCGCGTACCACAATGGCTTGTGCTGAAGGCGAAGGTGCTTCTTGCGCCACGTAGGTCAGGTTGGCGCCGGCTGCCTGGGCAAACACGGGAACAGTATCGGCGACGTCTGCACTGAAGTCCACATTGCTAAGGTTCAGCGCTTCAAGCAGCGGCAGGCCGCTGGTGAATTCGTGCCAGCTCACTTTGACGCCGCGCGCCTCAAGCAACTGTTCCAAGGTGCCGCGCTTCTTGAGAATGGTGATCAGTGTGGATGATTTTTGGTAACCGATACGAAGCTTGTCGCTACGCGCTGCTTGCGCCTGTGCGGCAGCCGCGACCAACGCGACGATTGAGGCCACGGCAGTGCGACGTGTCATTGAATTGAGTTTGAATTTCATGAACATTGCCTTTTTGGCAAAATAGTCTGAACGAGAGCGCCGCGCAGGGCTGCGCATTGACTTATTTGATGGATTGAATGGTTGAGACATATCTGATTTTGGTGGTCAATCGAGGAAATGAAAAATACTGATTTGTCACTTCCTAATGACCAATATATCTTTGCGTCAACCTGATAACCCAGTTGCAGAGTCCATCAAATTTCAGCAGCCCTTCGCCCATTTAAGGAACGGGTGGTCTGGGCGAATGTCGCAGTGGTCGTGGGTTGAAGCCGCATTAATCCTCAGCCAATGCCAGTTGGCTCACCGCCTTTTCAACCGCAAAGCGGTTCAGTGTGGGTACAAAGGTTTCGATGAAACCGTAGGCGTAGCCGCGCAGCCAGGTGCCACGACGTATCGCCAGGCGCGTCAGGTTGATTTCAAACAGATGGCGTGCGTCCAACACGCGCAACTGCGTGTCGCGCTCAGGGTCAAGGGCGATGGAGGCGATGATGCCCACGCCCATGCCAAGCTCCACGTAGGTCTTGATCACGTCAGCGTCCATGGCCGTCAACACTACATCGGGGTGTAAGCCTTCGCGCTCAAACGCATCGTCAATGTGGGAGCGCCCGGTGAATCCCATGTTGTAGGTGATGAGCGGGTATTGGGCCAGCTGCAGCAAGGTCACAGGTTCGGTGTGTGCCAGCAGCGGGTGGCCGGGCGGCACCACGATGCTGTGGGTCCAGCGGTAGCACGGCAGCGTGACCAGTTGCGGGTAGTGCGCCAGCGCTTCAGTGGCGACACCGATATCGGCTTCACCAGAGATCAGCATCTCGGCGATTTGCTTGGGCGAGCCCTGGTGCAGATGCAGCGTGACTTTGGGAAATTTCTCGCGAAAGTCGCGCACCACATGCGGCAAGGCGTAGCGCGCCTGCGAGTGCGTGGCAGCCACGGTGAGCGGCCCATCCAGACGCGAATTGAAGTCTTGTCCCGCGCGCTTGAGGTTGTCAGCGCCCAGCAGAAGCTGGTCCACGATGGGCAGCAAGGCAGCACCTGGCGCCGTCAAACCCGTCAGACGTTTGCCGGCGCGTACAAAAATGTCTACCCCCAGTTCCTCTTCAAGCTCGCGAATCTGCCGGCTCACCCCGGGTTGGGAGGTGTGGAGCATGGCTGCCACGTCGGTGAGGTTGTAGCCGCAACGCACGGTCTCGCGCACTGATTTGAGTTGTTGGAAATTCATGTTTTCACGGTTCTTGGTTCAGCCATTCTGGGTCACCTCGTCAATAGACCGGCGTGGGCAGCGCGGGACTACGCCTGCAGGGTCTGCGCCGCGCCAGAATCAAGTACGCCCCTTGCAGCTTGCTGTTCATGCAGCTCGTCGAATGGCGACAGGGCACCTCTCGTTGGCCACTCTTGTGATCGACTTTAGGTGAATCGAATAGAAACTCAAACGACTTAAAAGTTAATTCTTTAAAACGAAAACATCTTTAAATGCCAAAGTGTCCCGAGGATGTGGTGTCGTGCACTTTTTGGTCGTTCTCAAAGTTCGCGCGGATGCTTGCATTTTTTTTGCATATGAAAACGCGAAAAGCTTCGTTGCGTGATCGAGGCGGTGCTTTCTATCATTCCTGCGAACTTGGCATTTCGCCGGGAATGTATGAACATGGACCGACAATGAAAACTGTCTTCAAACGCGTCATCGCCGTCACGGCCGTCTTGCTTTCTGCCGTTGGCGTCGCGCAAGCCGCCGATCAACCCAAGGAAATGCGCGTCGATTGGGCCTATTACTCACCCCCAAGCCTGGTGCTCAAGAAATTTGGCTGGCTGGAGCAAGAATTCAAGGCAGATAACATTCCTGTGAAATGGGTGCAAAGCGCCGGCAGCAACCGTGCGCTGGAATACCTCAACAGCAGCAGTGTGGACTTTGGCTCCACAGCAGGCTTGGCTGCCGTACTGAGCAAGGCCAACGGCAACCCGATCAAGGGCGTGTATATCTTCTCGCGTCCTGAATGGGCGGCGTTGGTGGTACCCAAAAATTCAACCATCACGTCAGTCAAGGACTTGAAAGGCAAGAAGATCGCGGCTGTCGGCGCCGATTGAATATTGAGCCAGGGCGGGTTGCCAATTTTTGAATTGGCAATTGTGGATAAGTGTACTCAGCAGCTGATTTTTGACTTCTCTCCTGTCTTGGTGGTTTTGAATTCATGAACTGCATGGGGGAAAGGAGCGAAGGGCGTCGCCCGTAGCGGATTTCCCCCATGCTCGCAGCTTCAGAACGGCTCGTCTGGCGGCGTTTCCTTGGCCACACCCTTGCGCACCTGCTCTCTGGCCTTGATGCGGATCTTGGCAGCCATGCTGCTGTGCTGGAACCGATACGAGTCATTTCCCGTCTCCACGATATGGCAGTGATGGGTCAACCGGTCCAACAGTGCGGTGGTCATCTTGGCATCGCCAAACACACTGGACCATTCTGAGAAGCTAAGGTTGGTGGTGATGACCACACTGGTGTGCTCGTACAGCTTGGAGAGCAGGTGAAACAGCAAGACGCCATGATCACCGACGGCGACGTGCGCACCCTGGTGGCGCATCTGAAGACCCTGGCCGGGGCGCTGTATTACGGCGTGGCCCGGCTCTGACCATGGGACCAGAAGGTCAATGCTGCCCTGCGCGTGGCCGGCTGGTGCGTCCTCGTGATCTGGGAGTGCGCGCTGCGCGGACCCAGAAAGCTGGACGGCACACATCTGCTCGATAATGCGACCAGGTTTATTCAGTCCACCGGCCAAGCACTGCTCGAAATCGCTGCGGTATAGGCCAAATCTGCCGGGCAGCACTGACCATTGCATGAAGTGAAGAAGAACGTGAAGACAGTGACGATCGACCTCGCGAAATGCTACGGCATTAGGAAGCTGCAGACAACCTTCGACTTCTCGAAGGCGAAGGCGTGCGCGGTCTATGCGCCGAACGGCTCGATGAAGTCACATGAGTTGCCATGAAGCAGTCGCTTGTGACCGTCGGCTCATGGTCGTTGGCGGGTGCAGCGATCCTCGAAATCGACACCGGATTGCTGTCGGTCAGGCTACTGGTGTGAATGTCGGGTATCGAGCGAGCATTTTGGGCAGACCCATGTCAGCAACCGCTGCACTGCCGAATTACATTCCGCTCCATTGCAGCCACTCAATTTCCCAATTCCACTCCCGCCAAGCGCCACCGCCAGCCAACCCAATACGCATCCATTGCGTGCCGATTTGAACCATACGCGTTTTCACGACGTTGCATATAACTCCCTGTTCCGCTATGTCGTGTGGGACCTAGCTACCTGGCGCCTTGTCCTTGTTCAGCCATCCTGTGAATGAGATACGCGCAATGTCAAACCGATCAGTGGTGCGACAGTAAACAGAAGGCGAGCCGAGCCTGCCCAATGGCGCAAAGTTGTTGACGTGAAAGCGCGGACCCATCAGATGGTCTGCAACATGAAACATGACCACCTCCCCGATGAACAGTGTGTTGTCACCCAGCGCCTGCGAACTGAACAGCTTGCATTCAAGACTGACTTGAGCCTTGGCCACACGAGGTGTCTTCACGTGAACCGAGGGCGCGGTTTCCAGGCGTGTCGCCTCCAGTTCACTTTGGTCCGGAGGAAAATCAGCAGCCGATATGTTCATGGCGCCAAAAAGTTCTTCAGTCACCATGTTCACCACAAACTCGCCGCTGGACAGAATGTTCTTTGCCGTGTCCTTGAGTTCACCGTTGTCGCGCTTGCCGACGCTGACGACCACATAAAGGGGATTGCTGCCAACAGCATTGAAAAAGCTGAACGGGGCCAGATTCACAATGCCAGATTGACTTTGGCTGGTAACCCACGCGATAGGGCGAGGCACCACCAAGTTTGTCAACAGTTTGTAGTTGTCTGCGTTTGATTGAAGGGCAGGGTCGAATTGCACGAAGTTGCTCCTGTGTGATTGGAGCCCAATGATAGGCGGCAAATCGCCAAGAAAATTTGATTTCTACGCCCCGGTCGCTGCCCCAAAATTTGTCCCATGCGCCCCTGCTGCGCCACCAACCAGGCACCGTATCATTGATGAGTCAGTTCGCGGTCTGGACTCGACACGGGGCTAGGCGTGGCCGCATGCTTAAATCCTAAACGTCCCCAGAAGGGCAATCGCAGCGCCGGCGCTTTGAGGTCAATCCCAAAATTCAGACCCAGCACATTGAATTCCAGCCCTTCTTGCCCCCCCACGCTCACGCCAAGCAAGCCCAGCAGCGAGATTTGCAGACCCGAGCCGGACGGAGACACGCCCACCGGGCTCGTCAACGGCCTGTAGTCCTTGCCGATGGCATTGGCGGGCAAGTCCAGCTTGAGCGCCGGCACCTGTCGCCCGATGTGCGCCAAGAATGTATTGCTGTTGGGGCCAGGGTAACTGCGGTATCGGCCGGCGTAGGGGTAGCTGAGCACGGCGGCTTCGATGTCATCGATCATGGATTCAGCGTCTTTTCCCCGGTGGTCCACCAAAAGCTCAGGGGTCGCTCCGTACCAGAGTCCGTCAGGCAGGGCGTAGTTGCGCTGCAGCACCAGGGGAGCACGCCAGCCGACGACGTCGTAACGGGTGTAGGCCGTCTCGCCCCTGCGCTTGTAGATGATCCAGGGATGCACCGCAAAGTAGCCTCGCCAACCATAAGTCGGAGCGGCATAGACCTGAACGATGGCGAGGTCG
>Ga0066798_10000170_pt1 | contig 36310 bp, 31 predicted proteins | sample PersoiDNA2013203_FD_70961 | JGI IMG/M metagenome (GOLD analysis project Ga0066798, IMG submission 70961) | Permafrost soil microbial communities from the Arctic, to analyse light accelerated degradation of dissolved organic matter (DOM) -... | ecosystem: Environmental > Terrestrial > Soil >... | reverse complement strand
GGCCAGTGATGTGCTGTAGAAAATGGATAAGAGGGGCGCATGTTTGAGCGCAGCGAGTTTGCGACCCTCCCATTTTCTGCAGTGCATCGCTGGGAACCCCGTAGGGGCTCGGATCGCGCGGTCGCCTTCTTTTGCTTAGCTTTTCTTGGCGAGACAAGAAAAGTAAGCGGCTGCCGGGCCGCTCCCAGCAAGCTCGTCCGAAGAAAACAAAGAGTCAACTACACACTGAGGTAAGCGGCTGCCAGCCCGCACCCGGCTAGCGCGTCCGAAGAACACAAAGCATCAGTAGCCAAGAAAAACACCTCGGCCTTACACTGACGAGAACTTGCGTCCCTCAGTCAGCATCAAGTTAAAACTCTCCACCGGCACCGCGCGCGAGAACAGAAAACCCTGCAACTCATTGCAACCGGCTTCCTTGAGGAAGTTGAACTGCGCGATGTTTTCCACGCCTTCGGCAATCACCTTGTGGCGCAGTTGCTTGGCGATGCCAATGATGGCACTGGCAATTGCACAGTCGTTGGTGTCTTCAGGTATGCCCATCGTGAATGAGCGATCAATCTTGAGTGTGTTGATTGGAAAACGCTTCAGATACGACAGACTGGAATAACCAGTACCGAAGTCGTCGAGCGAAATCGTGACGCCCAGCAGACAGATCTTTTCCATGATCGAAATCACGCGATCGGTACCGTGCATCAGCATGCTTTCGGTAATTTCCAGTTCCAGCCAGTCGCCACTCAACTGATAGCGGCTCAGTGCAGCGCGGATACGATCAGGCAAGGAACGCGTGAATTCGCGCGCCGTGATATTGATAGCAATACGCAACGGTTCCTGGCCCGCATCCTTCCAGCGGCGCGCCTGCGCGCAGACGGTTTCGAGCACCCAATCGCTTAACTGCACGATCAGGCCGGTCTCTTCCGCAATCGGAATGAAATCGCCCGGCAGCAGCAAGCCGCGTTCCGGATGCTGCCAGCGTACCAGCGCTTCGGCACCGGTAATCTCGCCGCTGATCATGTCGACCTTGGGCTGGTAGTACAACAGCAGCTCGTCGTATTCGATGGCATGCAACAAACCAGTTTCAATTCGCAGCAAGTTGAGCGTATGGCGGTTCATGTCTTCGCTGTAATACGCGTAACCACCTTCGTTGTTTTCGCCGCCCTGCTTGGCGCGGTACATGGCGATGTCGGCCAGTCGTAGCAGGGTTTCGGTGTCGCGGGCATCCTGCGGGTACATGCTGATGCCGATACTGGCACCGACGCGCAATTCGTGGCCGTCGATGAAGAACGGTTCGTCAAACAGGGAAATCAGTTTTTGCGCGACAAAGCCAGCGTGATAATCCTTGTCGATATCAAACATGGCAATTGCAAATTCATCGGCGCCCAGACGCGCGACCACATCTTCATCTCGCAAGGCCTTGCGCAGGCGGATGGCGACTTCGACCAGCAACATGTCGCCAGCAACATGGCCGAGCGTGTCATTGATGGGCTTGAAGCGGTTCAGGTCGATGAACATGACGCAGCCGTAGACATCATTGCGCTGCTGCGCTTCGTTCAAGCTTTGGTCGACCGTTCGGGTGAGCAGCGTACGATTGGGCAAGCCGGTCAGTGAATCGTAATAGGCCAGATGATGAATCAGCTTTTCGGCGTTCTTGCGTTCGGTGATGTCGGTGAGATAGCCGATGATGCCAATGGGCTGGCCATGCTGATTGCGCATGACCGACAGCGACAGGCTGGCCCAGAATGCTTCGCCGGATTTCTTGCGGCGTCGCACTTCCATTTCACGGCCGCCCTGTGCCAGAAAAATATCGTTGAGTGAGGTGTCGTCTTCGCCGTCGTTTTCATACAGGAACAAGACATTGCGGCCGATCGCTTCCTGCGCGGTGTAGCCGAACAATTGTTCGGCGCCACGGTTCCAGCTGGTGATGAAACCGGCCTGATCCATCATGATCACCGATTCATGCATCTGGTTGAGGATTTGCGCCTGCTGCTCCAGCTTGGCTTCGATCAGATCCAACGCACGGCTGCGTTTTTCGCTATCGGCACGATTTTGCAGCAGCCGTCCGGTCAAGGCGGCAAACGAGAGAAGTCGGGCACTGTCGGCTTCGCTGTAGGCGCTGGCAGGTTCAGGAAAACGGTAATGGCCGTAACACAGTCCCTCGTGCTCAGCCGCTTGCTGCAGCCACAGGCCCGCGTGCGGCGCGTCGGAGAAATAACGACCGCCGGGCTTGCCCATATACGCCGAGACGACGGTTCCCAAGGCCTCATACAGCGCCGAGCCCTCCAGGCCCAACACGGCGTCGAGCAGTGCTGAACAACAGGCCAGATCATTGCTGCTGAGGGTTGCCATCATGTTCAGGCCTCGCGACTGACTTTGGATGCCCATCGATAGGCCTGTATCAGTGCGCGGCAATAACCTTCGGCAGTGATTCCGGCGCTCTCCAGGTCACTGTGCCGCAGCGGCTTACTGCCGTATTCAGCGCGTTCCACCACATCTAGCAACCGGCCCAGGCGGCCGCGCCGCTGCATCAGCGCATCGACAATATCCTGTGGCAACTTGAGCGGTTCGATGATCAGGCTCAAGGGCATTGTCAGCAATACATCTAGCAGCGAAAACATGCCGATGATGAAGGCGCGGTCCTGCTCGTCACGGTCGCCATCGATCTGCTGGCACAAGGCTTCCATCATGGCAGCACGTGCAGCGGCGCGCGGCAGCAGCGGATTGGCAGCTTCGTCGCCGGGGAAACGTGCATACAGCAGTAACTGCAACCAGCGCTGTAACTGACGGCGGCCCAGCAGGTTGATGGCTTGGGTGAAATTGGTGATATGCGCCGAAAAACCGAACGCGGCCGAACTGACCAGCTTGAACAATTGATAGGACAAGGCTGGGTCTTGCTTGAGCAAGGCTTCCAGCTCTGGCGCGTCGGCATCATGCGAGACCAGTTCTAGCAACTTGACCAGGCGGCCGCGCGAGATGGCGTCTTTTTGTACGATATTCGACGCTGGCAGCAGCGGGTATTCACCGCTGAACCAACGGAAACCTTCGGCGCGGCAGGCATCGAAGCGCACCGGATCGGGCACGTTTTCGGCAATATGAGGACCGCGCAGACGATGCAGCCAATCAGTCGCTTCGTCGGCCACACCGGCGCTGCAATCAAGCGTGATCGATTCGATTACATCGGGAAACACGGCGTTACGTGCCGGCAGACCATCAGCGATCAAGCCGTAGCCGAGCTTGGACAAGCGTTCCAGCAAGGCGGCCCGGCTTGGATCAGCACAATACTCGACCGGAATCCGCAGGATCAGGCTGAGACCCTTGGGCGGCGCGCCGAACTCACCGACAAAGCGCTCCGGATGGGTAACTGGGACGATGCACGACAATTGGTCCAACGCATCACCTAACGCGAACTCGTTGAATAGCCGAGACAGCAAACCGCTGTCGTTTTCGTCGAGCGGAGAGACATGCAGTGACAGCGCCGTCCACAGGTAGTGAACGTCTGCTACAGGCTGTAGAAATACGAGAGGAAAAGAAGGAATGCTTTTATCCTGAACAGCCATTTTTTTGGGCGTCACGGTGAGCGGCCGGACGTCTTTTAATTAATTAAATACCAACAATAAATAAAGTACTTTCATGAAAAATACTTATCTAAATTCAAATATTTTTCAAATATACCCGATAAATCGCGGCTTGCCTAAACGCACTGAATAAAATCTCGATAAGGCATAGGCGCGGGGCCATAAAGCGGTGTTTTATCCCCCAGCGTGACTCAGATCAGGAACATTTCCTGCAAATCATTCAAAAACCGCTGCCCCAGCTCGGTGGGTTGGATGATTTTATGGTCGCGCAGCAACAAGCCTTTGCTCTCCGCTTGGTTGAGTGCACCCTCGATGGCGTTGATGCTCATGCCGGTGCGTTCGGCAAACAGGTTGACCGGGAAGCCATCCTGCAACCGCAAGGCATTGAGCATGAATTCGAAACCGAGTGCGTCACGACCGATTTCGCCCTCTTCCTGAATGGCATTGCCGGCGCGCATGTGCTCCAGATAGGACTGCGGGTGCTTGTAGCGCATCTGGCGCACGATGCGATGCGGGAATGACAGTTTCGAGTGCGCCCCGGCGCCAATGCCAAGGTAATCGCCAAATTGCCAGTAATTGAGATTGTGGCGCGCCTGCCGCTTGGGTTGGGCATAGGCCGACACTTCATAATGACCATAGCCGGCGGCGCTGGTCAGGCTGGCGATCATGTCTTGCATGTCAGCGCTGCTATCGTCGTCGGGCACGGCTGGCGGGTATTTGGCGAACAAGGTGTTCGGTTCCAGCGTCAGGTGATACAGCGACAGGTGCGGCGGCGCACAGGCAATTGCAGTCTCGATGTCGCGCTGCGCTTCGGCCAGGCTTTGCGCTGGCAAGGCGTACATCAGGTCGAGGTTGAAATTGTCGAAATTGGCATGCGCGATCTCGACCGCACGACGGGCTTGATCGCCATCGTGGATACGGCCCAGCGCGGCCAGGTGGGTGGAGTTGAAGCTCTGGATGCCGATCGACAGTCGATTGATACCGCTGGCCCGATAGGACTTGAACTTCTCGGCCTCGAAGGTACCGGGATTGGCTTCCATGGTGATTTCAATATCAATATCGAGCGGCAGCAAGGTGCGGATATCGGACAACAAGCGATCCAATCCGGCCGCCGACAGCAGGCTCGGCGTGCCGCCGCCGATGAAGACGGAATACACTTTGCGGCCCCAGATCAAGGGCAGCGCCGACTCCAGATCAGCACGCAAGGCGTCGAGATAGGCCTCCTCGGGAAAACTGCCTTTGACTTCGTGCGAGTTGAAGTCGCAATACGGACATTTCTTCACGCACCAGGGAAAATGCACATACAGCGACAATGGCGGCAAGGCCGTCAATTGCAGGCTGCCGGGCTTGAGGAAGGCCAACGCGGCCTGTGCCGGGCTGTTTACCGGCTGGCTTGAAGCAATCGCAACGCTGATCGGCTTGATCGGAATCATCGCAGCTTTTCTACCAAGGCACGCAAGGCCTGGCCGCGATGCGAGCAGGCATTCTTTTCGGCGGCGCTGAGTTCGGCGGCGGTCTTGTTCAGTGCGGGCAGCCAGAAATACGCGTCGTAGCCGAAGCCACCGTCGCCACGTGGCACGGCGATGATTTCACCGTGCCAGCTACCGTCTGCAATCACCGGTTGCGGATCATCGGCATGCCGCACATAGACCAACACACAATAATAGTAGGCCGATTTATCGGCATGCGCGGCCAGGTCAGCTACCAGCTTGGCGTTGTTGGCCGCATCCGACTTCGGCTCGCCAGCATAGCGCGCTGACCAGACACCAGGCGCGCCGGCCAGGGCGTTGACGCAGACACCTGAATCGTCGGCCAGTGCCGGCAATCCGCTCAGGCGAGCGGCATGGCGCGCCTTGGTCAAGGCATTTTCGACAAAGGTGGCAAACGGTTCGTCGGCTTCCGGGACATTGAATTCTCCCTGTGGATGCACGTCGAGGCCGATGGCACCGAGCAAGGCGCCGAATTCCTTGAGTTTTCCCTGATTATTGGAGGCAAGAACGATTTTCTGAGTCATGGCAATGGAGAGCAAATACGGGCAAAAAAGCGCGCTAGCCATGGCGGCAAACAGCATCCATAGCTAGCAAAGAGGTCAATGGCGGGATTGTAAAGCGATTCCGGCTGCGCCGCTGATGACGCCGCCGGCAATTGATATCTAAAAAACAAGCAAATCGACTGGCTAATTACAGACCAAGCGCCTGTTTCTGCAATACCAGTAATTCGCCAATGCCCTTTTGCGCAATGTCGAGCAGGCTGTTGAGCGTAGCGCGGTCAAATGCAGCGCCTTCGGCGGTGCCCTGTACTTCGACGAAATGACCGGTATCGGTCATGACCACATTCATGTCAGTGTCGCAATCGGAATCTTCCAGATAATCGAGATCGAGCACTGGCACGCCGCGATAGACGCCGACCGAAATGGCAGCAACGAATTGCTTGACCGGAATGGCGCTGATCAGGCCGCGTTGCTGCAATACCGAGAAGGCATCATAGGCCGCGACCATGGCGCCGGTAATGGCGGCAGTACGGGTGCCACCATCGGCTTGCAAGACATCGCAATCGAGATGCAGCGTGCGTTCGCCGAAGGCTTCCAGATCAAACGCGGCACGCAAGGCGCGGCCGATCAAACGCTGGATTTCCTGGGTACGGCCCGATTGCTTGCCCTTGGCAGCTTCGCGGTCCATGCGGGTATGTGTTGAACGCGGCAACATGCCATATTCAGCGGTCAGCCAGCCCTGCCCTTTGCCTTTCAGAAAACCGGGCACCTTTTCTTCGATGCTGGCCGTGCACAGCACACGTGTGTCGCCGAACTCCACCAGCACCGAGCCTTCCGCATGCTTGGTATAGTGACGCGTGAGCGCCACCGGGCGTAAATCGTTGGTGGCGCGTTGGCTGGGACGTTGGAACTGTGTCATGCAATTTCCTTAACAAGAGGGTGCGGCGGCGTTGCTGCAAGTGACGCCAGGTGGCAAGACGAAGCCGTGATCATCGTTTTGATGGCGTCAGGCGGGTAAACTTTTTACAATGCCGTTGCCAAAGCCCAATACAATCACGGTCCATCTTTAATTTCACCGGCATTGTCTTGATAAACTGCCGGTTTGTAAAGCCAACCCGCAGCTGCCTGGCCTGCGCAGCCGCGATTGTGGCCTGATTACCATCACCCGGAGAAGCAAACTTGACCATCTACAGCATGACCGGCTATGCCGTCACCAAACGTGAAACCCCTGCCGGCACGGTCACGGTGGAACTAAAAAGCGTCAATTCGCGTTTCCTCGACCTGCAATTTCGCATCAATGACGATCTGCGCTCACTGGAACCAGCGCTGCGCGAAGTCATCATCAACAAGCTGGTGCGCGGCAAGGTGGAATGCCGCCTCAGTTTCGGCCGCAAGAGCAGCGAGGGTAGCAGCCAGGCGCTCAACCAGAGCCTGCTGAGTGCATTGGCGGTGCTGCAGAGCCAGGTGCGCACGCAGTTCGCCGATGCGGCGCCATTGACGGTCAATGAATTGCTGCGCTGGCCCGGCGTCATCGAAGAAGCCGAAATCGGCCAGGACACACTGCAAGCCGACGTCATGGCGAGCCTGCAACTAACTATGAGCGCCTTCCTCGATAGCCGCGCCCGCGAAGGTGCGGCCTTGCAGGTGGTATTGGAGACCCGCATCGACGCCATGGAAGCGATCGTCGCCCGCATCACGCCGCTGGTGCCGCAACTGGTGGCGCAGTTCCAGCAAAAGGCCACCGAACGCATGCAGGAAGCACTCGGCCTGGCCACCAAGGATGGCGTCAGCGCGGCGCTGCCGCGTGAAGAAGTGCTCGAACGCATCCGCCAGGAAGTCACGCTGTATGGCATCCGCATCGATATCGCCGAAGAATTGGCACGGCTGTCAGCGCATCTGGCCGAGACCCGGCATATCCTGAAAAAAGGCGGCCAGGTCGGCAAACGCCTCGATTTCATGATGCAGGAATTGAACCGCGAAGCCAATACTGTCGGCTCCAAAGCGGCGATGAAAGAACTGGCAGATGCCTCGATGGAACTGAAGTTATTGATTGATCAAATGCGCGAGCAAGTGCAAAACCTCGAATAAGATCCCGCTCTGATGGCGCGCTGCCAGCGCCGTTTCAGAACTTCTTGCGGGGCGCTCAATCGAATACCGGCGGCAGCAAACAGCACTGTTTTGCATCGCCGCTTTCTTTGCGAAGGCTATTTATGTTCTACAAACTTTTTCTTGCTTTGGTATTGGCCGCTGGCACGACAGCTTATGCCGAGGACAGCAGCACCCCGCTCAATCCAAACAATCCGCCCGCGCTGGCCGATTACCGGATGAACTACCGCGACATGGTCGAGATTGCCAACGACAAAAGATTGCCGCATAGAATTTTTTATGCGCCCTCTTCAGGCCCTGACGCCACATGGTTTGATGCGGTCAAAAAAGGCGATCTCGCCAGCGTCAAACGAATGCGCGAACAAGGCCAGAATCTCGAAGCCAAGGACGAAGCCGCACTCGGCCAGACCGCATTGGGCTGGGCCGCCTTCATCGGTTACGAAGACCTGGTACGTTACCTGGTCAGCCAGGGTGCAGACCTATTTGCCACCGACCGCGGCGATGTCCAGAACGTGCTGAAATCGGCCACGCTCGGACAAAACGTCGCCGTCTTCAAATTTCTGCATGAGCAATTGAAAGACAAAGTCGATCTCAACGATACAAAAACCGACCAGCAAGGCGAAACGCTGCTGATGATCGCCGCCAGCAATGACCGCGTTCAGATCGTCAAATACCTGCTGAGCCAGCATGTCGAGCTCAATATCGTCAGCCGACCGCTTGGCCAGGATGCGCTGACTTCTGCTTGCAGCCGTGGCAATCTCGATGTCGCCGCCTTGCTGATCGAAGCCGGTGCGATCAATCACCACACCGGCAAGGCCAACTGCGTCGATTGAAGCAGCACCAGCGGGCTCGCTGAAATAGTCCCGGTTTGCTAGAATACCGCCTCCCTGCTGCGCATTGCGCCGCGCTCACCACCACTGGCCCAATAGGAATCTTCATGCCCACAAAAAAACCGACATCCGGCAGCCTGTTCATGGTGGTGGCGCCGTCCGGCGCCGGCAAATCGACGCTGGTCAATGCCTTGCTCAAGCAGGAGCCGGACATCAAACTGTCGATTTCCTACACCACGCGGCCACCACGCCCTGGTGAAGAGCATGGCAAACAATACTATTTCACCACGCCAGAAGACTTCCTCAAGCGCCAAGCCGAGGGTGAATTCCTTGAATGGGCCGAAGTGCACGGCAATTACTATGGCACCTCACGACTGATGATCGCCGACCAAATCGCCAATGGCACCGATGTGCTTCTGGAAATCGACTGGCAAGGCGCACAACAGGTCAAAAAGCAGTTTTCCAATGCCATTGGCATCTTCATTTTGCCGCCCTCGATTGCTGCGCTGGAAGAGCGTTTGACCAAGCGTGGCCAGGACGAACCGCATGTCATTACACGCCGCATTCTGGCCGCTGGCGGCGAAATCGCCCACTCTCCAGAGTTCGAATATGTTATTATCAATCAAGAGTTTGCTATTGCTTTGTCAGAACTGACAGCAATCGTCAAAGCCGCACGTTGCCGCTTTCCGCAACAAGCTGCCCGCAATACCTTCTTATTCACTCAGCTTGGCATTCACGCCAGTAGTTGAATTCAGCAGCAAGCTTTGCCGCGCTGCCGGATTCCGAGCGAATCTTAGTTGAACCAGACAATATGTCATCAGGAGTTTTAATGGCCCGTATCACCATCGAAGATTGCCTCAAGCAAATCCCTAACCGTTTTCAATTGACCCTGTCCGCAACTTACCGCGCACGTCAATTGCTGCAAGGCCACACACCAAAAGTGGACTCCAAGGACAAGCCTACCGTCATCGCCCTGCGTGAAATCGCAGCTGGCAAAGTCGGCATCGAGATGCTCAAAAAAGTGCCGGCCTGAGTTTTATTCCACGTCCATGTTGCCGATAACGCCTCCGTATGAGCCTGCCACCACCAGATTCAAACCTCGGCTCTCCGTTATCAGCAGCAGCTAGCGCTTCGTCCAGCAATTCCCGCGCGCCATCCGGCCGTGCGGGTGCAAAATCCGCAACCAATCCTTCCTCTGTGACACCTCCTGCTGTCAATCCTGCTCCGGCCTTGCATAGCGGTGTGGCGACGTTCACCCATCTGACGCTCAAGCTCGAAGAATATCTGACCCCTTCCGAATTGAAGAAGGTCAAGGAAGCCTATCGTTTTTCCGACGAGATGCATCTGGGGCAAATGCGCAAGTCGGGCGAACCGTATATTTCGCACCCATTGGCGGTGGCAGAAATCTGCGCCGACTGGAAGCTGGATGCGCAAGCCATGATGGCGGCGCTACTGCACGATGTGATCGAAGATCAGGGTGTCAAGAAGGAAGAGCTGATCGAGCGTTTCGGCGCGCAAGTGGCCTCGCTCGTGGATGGATTGTCGAAACTCGACAAGATCGAATTCCAGAGCCAGATCGAAGCGCAGGCGGAAAACTTCCGCAAGATGTTGCTGGCAATGGCACGCGATGTGCGCGTGATCCTCATCAAGCTGGCCGACCGGCTGCACAATATGCGCACGCTGGGCGCCATGATCCCGGAAAAAAAGCGCCGCATTTCACGCGAGACCATGGAAGTGTATGTGCCGATTGCGCACCGCCTTGGTCTGAACAATATTTATCGTGAGCTGCAAGAACTGTCGTTCTCGCATCTCTACCCTTTGCGCCACCGCACCTTGTTCAAGGCAGTCAAGGCGGCGCGCGGCAATCGCCGCGAAGTGGTGACCAAGATTCTGGAGTCGGTTACCAGTACCTTGATCGCAGCCAGCATTCCGGCCCAGATCGATGGACGTGAGAAAACCTTGTATGGCATCTACCGCAAAATGCGCAACAAGCACCTGTCGTTCTCGCAGGTGCTCGATGTGTATGGTTTTCGCGTGGTGGTCGACAGCTTTGCCAATTGCTATGTCGCGCTGGGCGCGCTGCATTCGTTGTTCAAGCCAATGCCAGGCAAGTTCAAGGATTACATCGCCATTCCCAAGCTCAACGGCTATCAGTCGCTGCATACCACTGTAATCGGGCCGTATGGTACACCGGTGGAATTCCAGATCCGCACCCAGGAAATGCATCGTGTGGCCGAATCAGGCGTCGCTGCGCACTGGCTGTACAAGGATGACGAAGGTAGCCTGACCGATCTGCAACAGCGCACCCACGCCTGGCTGCAATCCTTGCTCGACATCCAGAAACAGACCGGTGATTCGGCCGAATTCCTGGAGCACATCAAGGTCGACCTGTTCCCGGACTCGGTCTATGTGTTCACCCCCAAGTCCAAGATCATTGCATTGCCGCGCGGCGCCACCGCGCTCGACTTTGCCTACAATATTCACACCGATGTCGGCGACCAGACTACTTCGGCCGTGATCAATCACGAACCGGCACCATTGCGCACCGAATTGCACAACGGAGACATCGTTGAAATCATCACCTCGCCATCCTCGCGCCCGAGCCCTAACTGGCTCGGCTATGTGCGCACCGGCAAGGCCCGTTCGGCAATCCGCCATCGTCTGCGCACCGCCAATCTGGCAGAGTCGCAAGCGACCGGCAAACGCCTGCTGACCAACGCACTCAGCACGCTCGGCATCGAGCCGGATCTGCCCATCGTTGTCATTGAACGCCTGCTCAATGAATCCAGTGCCAAGACCATGGACGAGCTGTATGTAGATATCGGCATCGGCACGCGCATGGCACCGTTGGTGGCGCGTCACATCATGGGCATGATCGAAGGCGGCAGTTCAGTGCCGATGCTCGACGTCGAAGGCCATATGTTGCCGAGCAAGCCCGATCCAGTGGTCATCACTGGCAATGAAGGCGCCACGGTACAACTGGCCTCCTGTTGCCTGCCAATTCCGGGGGACAAACTGATCGGCCATCTCAAGCATGACCAGGCGCTGATCATTCATGTGGAAGAATGCGAAACCGGCAAACGCTATCGCGAAAAGGAACCGGACCGCTGGATTGAAGTCACCTGGGGTACGGACCTGAATCGCCGCTTCGAATCGCGCATTACGATCCTGGCGCACAACCAGAAAGGCGCGCTGGCACGCATTGCGGCGGAAATCGGCGAAGCCGATGCGCATATTGTGTCCGTCACCATGGATGACGATGGCGATGAATTGATGAAGCACCTGCGCTTCACCATTCAGGTCGAAGACCGCATACACCTGGCCCGCACCATGCGCGGCATCCGCAGCATCGACAGCGTCACGCGCATCTTGCGCGAACGCAGCTAGAAACAGCTCCTTAAGCTGCCAGCGCGCTCGATGCTGCCACCAATGCCGCCGGCAACTTGCCATGGTTGCCGGTACATGGCGTGCCTTGCAACTGTCGTTCGACAAAATCGATCAAGGCAGTGACTGCCAGCGAGAGTTGCCGGCGATGCGGGTAGACGGCATAAAATCCACTCAGGTCACGCGAATACTGCGGCAGTATCGTCACCAGAGTGCCGCGCCGCAAATCCTCTGCGGCAATGATCAACGGCAACAAGGCCACCCCAAGACCCGCCCGCGTAGCGCGCAACAAGCCTTGCGCGGTATTGACACACAAGCGTGGCGCGACCCGCAACGTTTCCACGCCTTGCGGCCCTTCCAGCCGCCACAAGGTATGAACGCCCTGACTCGAATTGGTCAAGCATTGATGCTGCTGCGCCAGTTGCTCCAGCGATTCCGGTACCCCGTGCTGTGCCAGATAAGCAGGACTGGCCAGTAATGCACGATAGCTCTCGCCCAGCTTGCGTGCCACCAGGCTGGAATCGGGCAATTGCCCGGAGCGGAATGCAACGTCGATGCCACCAGCGATCAAATCGACATAGTCGTCGCTGAGTTGGAATTCAAGATTGACCTTGGGATACTGCTCCATGAACGTGGAAATCCAGTCCATCGCAAAATTGTCAAAGAAGTCGGCCGGCGCCGCCACCCGCACCGAACCGCTCGGCTCGCGGCTGCTATCGGCCAGATGCAGGCCAGCCAACTGGATATCTTCAATGCCCGGCGCACAGCGCTCGAAGAATTCGCGTCCGGCCGCGGTGGTATTCAATTGTCGCGTCGAACGCTGCAACAAACGCACGCCCAGTTGCTGCTCCAGCAACTGCACGCGCCGACTGACGGTATTCGACGGCATGACCAAGCGCCGTCCAGCACCGGCAAAACTACCGGCACGCACGACATGGACAAAAACGGCAATATCGTTAAGATCGAGCATGATTCATTCCATAAATGGATTAGTGAAATCAAATTCTCCCATCTATTGCCCATAATGAAAAGAACTTAAGCTGCTTGCATCGCACTCTTGGTGCGACCGCACATTCATTACAGCAACTTTCAAGGATATTTCATGAGCACACTTCTGCATATCGATTCCAGCGCCCGCTTTACCGGTTCAATCACCCGTCAACTCAGCGCCGCCTATGTTGAACAATGGCAAGCCAAGCATGCCGGCGGGCGCGTCATCGCACGTGACCTCGCCAGCGAAGCACTACCGCATGTCAGCGAAGCACTGCTGGGTGCCTATTTCACCCCGGCCGACAATCGCAGCGCCGAACAACAATCGATCATTGCCTTGTCCGACAAGCTGGTCGATGAGTTGATCGCCGCCGACACGCTCGTCATCGGTATTCCGATGTACAACTTTGCGCCGCCATCAGCATTCAAGGCCTGGATCGACCATATCTGCCGTGCCGGCCGCACCTTCAAATATGGTGAAAACGGCCCGGTCGGCCTACTCAGCGGCAAGCGCGCAGTGGTCATCCTGACCCGTGGCGGCGTGTACTCGGAAGGCCCAGCTCAAGTATTTGATTTCCAGACTGCCTACATCAAGAGCGTACTCGGTTTCATCGGCATCACCGATGTCGAACTGGTCGTCGTCGAAGGCGTGGCAATGGGTGAGGACAAGACCAAACTAGCCATTGCACAAGCGCAAGACAAGCTCAGCGCTGCTGTCTAAGCAAGCACTGCAGGAACAGCCCTCCAGTTTGCACTGGTGGGCTTTTTTTTGCCTGAATGGTCGATCCGATGCAGCGCATTGGCATAACAACGGAATTTGAAAGCGCATTGTGATGGGATGCCGTAAAACGAGCACAACAAAACTATTTCTACATATATATGCATTCTTCATCAATTTTTAAGTCACCATATGCCGAGACAACAATAGAAATTTTGCCAAGCACAAGCATCTCAAACGCTAGTGTTACAGCCAGCATTCACGACGTACACAACGCACAGCCGATAGCCGTCCATCACAAGGTGGACCAACTAACGATGCATTGGCTACGTTGCCTGAGTTGCGGCCACTGGGAATCGATCAAGACCATGATCACCGACCAGCGTGCCGCGCACGTAGTCAATGCTACTGATGCACAAGGCCGGACAGCCTTGATGCAGGCGGTTTGCGCACGCCGTCCGGATGTCGTCCAAGCCTTGCTCACGTTGGACAAGTTGCGCATTAACGCCACCGATCACGAGGGCAATACTGCTTTACTGCTGGCCGCCTACGTTGGCGATGACGGCCTTGTCGACGTGCTGTGCAGCGCCGATATCAATGCCGCCGACCATCAGGGCGACACCGCCTTGATCGTGGCCGCCAACAATGCGCATTTGCACATTGTCACGCGTTTGTTGCAGTTACCCGCCATCGATATCAACATCGCCAACAAATGCGGGCTGACCGCGTTGCATTGCGCAGCACTGGCCGACCACAGCTACATTGTCGATGCATTGCTCAACAGCGACTGCATCGATGTCAATGCCGTTGACGAGAACGAGCATAGCGCCCTGATGCTGGCAGCGGCCAGCGGCAATCTTGAAAGTGCAGAACTGCTGCGCAATGATCCGCGCTGTAATGTCAACCTCAGAGATGGTGAAAACAAGACTGCCGCCATGTTCGCACAAGACTATGCCGCGCTGCCAGACTCCTTGCCACCGAGGCCCTCGCAATTCAATTGCGGCCCTCCCTGCCTGCATGCCAGTAGCCGCACAATGTCACATCTATTGCACTTGCGTTGCTGCTCTACAAGAGCAAAGCCCGAGGACAGCATTCCACTGGTAGTTTTCAAAAGCACAGCGCCACACTGATAACGGCACCAGCGTCAGTGTGCGGCACCACCCATGCTCTTGTGCAAGCGCCGCAGGCCCAGCCAGACGCAGGCAGCAAATACCGGCACCATGATGCCGGTAGCAATATCGGGATTGATCGGCACGCCAGCGGCCTTCATAGCTTTGCCCAGATAGCCGAACAAACCAACCATGTAATACGAGATCGCAGCCACCGACAAGCCCTCAACCGCTTGCTGCAAACGCAATTGCTGGGCCGCGCGCGCATTCATCGATTCGAGAATCTGGCGGTTTTGCTGCTCTTGTACGATGCCAATGCGGGTGCGTAGCAAATCATTGGTGTGGGCAATCCGTTCGGCCAGCGCCTCCTGCCTGCGCGCCACCGAGGCGCAGGTATCCATGGCGGGAGCCAGCCGCCGATCCATGAATTCGCCGATGGTCGGTACACCGTCAACCCGTGTTTCGCGCAATTCTTCAATGCGCGCCTTAACCAGCCGGAAATAGGCTTGCGAGGCAGAAAAACGGTAGCTGTTTTCTAGTGACATTTTCTCAATGCGCGCTGCCAGGCCGGTAATGCGGCGCAAGATCTGCTCATCGCCCGCATGCGTGGCAGCACTGTCGGTCAAGCCATCGGCGTCGACCATGGCCGCCGTCAGTGTTGCCAGATCACTTTCGATTGCATTGAGCGCGGGTGCTGCCTTTTGCGCATGTGGCAAGCCCAGCAAGGCCATCATGCGATAGGTCTCAATTTCCAGAATACGCTGTACCAAGCGGCCATCCTGCATGTCACGCAAGTCAATATCGCGCACCACAAAACGGCTGAAACCATCGGCCTGGATCAGGAAATCAGTCCATATCTCACCACCCTGCAAGACCTTGCTGGAGGCCAGCAACTGGCCCTCGAACAAGCCCCTCAACCTGCTGTCAAGCGTCTCCTCGGCAGCGTCATGATTGCCGCCAGCGGGTTGCTCCAGCACTACATGCGCGGCGACCATGATCTTGCCTTGCAACGCCAGCAACCATTGTTGCGGCACCTGCCTGAGCGGCACCGCGGCAAATGCCTGCTCGGTGCTCAAGGGCGTCGCATGGCGGTGCGCGAAAGTGTAAGTAGCGAATTCAGTATGGCACTCCCACTTGAGGCGGAACTGGCCAAAATCGTGGAAAAAGTGCTTGGCGTCAATACCGGGCGCAGTCACGCCGAAATGCTGACACAAGTCGCTCAACAAACCGTGCTGATGGGAAAAATGACCATTGGCATCGGCCTGATCGCGTAGATATACGGCAATATGGCTCAGACTTTCTGGCGCGCGCAGATGCAGGAATGGCCGCGAATGCACCTCCGCTGCCAACGGCACGCGCAAGGGATGATTCAAACTGGCATAGACAATCGACATGGGCTCTTAACTTAATAATATGGAAATGGAAAACTGGAAATGCGAAGGACGCACGATGCCCATATGGAAGCATGATTCATTCCATACCGCCATCCGCAATGACCGCAATGACGGTAAAAAACCATCACGACAATCCATGCCCTATCAGGCGCGCCGACTCAATCGGGCGGCACCGGATAGCTAACCGCAATAACGGTCAAATGATCGATTCCGGCCGGGGTCTGCAGCGTCACTTCATCGCCTTCGCGCGCCTTGGTCAAGGTACGCGCCACCGGTGAAATCCAGCTGATCTTGCCATTGAGGGGATCAAGTTCATCGATGCCAACAATGGTCACGGTCTGCTCCACGCCGTGCTGGTTTTCGTACGTCACGGTAGCGCCGAAGTAAATCTGGTCGCTGCCATGATGTACCGAAGGCTCGACCACTTCGGCAATGTCCAGGCGCTTGGTGAGGAATCGAATGCGCCGGTCGATTTCGCGCAAACGGCGCTTGCCGTAAATATAGTCGCCATTTTCCGAACGGTCGCCGTTGGAGGCGGCCCAGGAGACGATGCGCACCACTTCCGGCCGTGCTACATCGATGAGATGCAACAGCTCGTCCTTAATGCGCTGATGTCCCTGCGGCGTCATATAATTCTTGCTGCCGACCGGCAGTGCCGGCAGCGCCAGCTCATCATCGTCGTCGCCGTCGGATTCTTTTACAAATGCTTTGTTCATCGCTTCGCCTGCCTGTTCATGGAGCGCCCGTGACAACACGTGACGCTACGTCTGTCCATCATTGTAGCGGTATGTTAAAGTTCCCGGCATGGCTCATGCATGCGATTGCACACCACCGTCGGCGCCGCTGGCCAACAATTCCAATAACATCCCAAGACACCCAACTCTTTCTCCAGCCTCGATCATGCCTGCCATCACGCCCCCTGCTGCTTCCGTTACCCGTTATCGCATTGGCTTGGCAGCCAACCGCGCCCACCAGGATGCACCTAATTCTGCACTAGTGCAGTTGTTGCGCGGCTCGCGCGCGCGCATCGAAGCCTTGCAGCCGCAACTGGTGGTGGTCGGCCGCACGCTCGACGCCATCGGCCAACTCGGATTGCTGCCTGACTACCCACATCTAGAACGCTTCCCCTATGGCCGCCAGGGCGGCCTGATGAAGCTGGTCTCGCGCGTGGTCGACAGCGACCCTGAGCGCAAGCTCGATGCCATCATTTACCTGATCGATCCAGTTGATCCGTCATCGACCTTTCCCGAAGCAGTGGCCTTGAAGCGCCAATGCGTGATTCACGGCAAACCGTTTCTGTCGACGCTGGCTGGCGCACAGGAATGGTTTGAACTGGAAGCCATCGCCAGCGGCGCAACGGCCGATCCCAAACTCGATGGCCCGTTCAATCTAGCCAATGAAGGCATCGCACTGATCGCCCATGATTCGATGAAGTCACGTATGTTGGCCTTGGTCGAACGTCATTTCGAGGTACTCGACAGCTTCGCATTTCGTTGCGCCACCGGTACCACTGGCGGCTTGCTCAACGAACTGGCGCAAAAAATCAAAGGCCGCGAGGCCGGCCGCAACTGGGTCAAGCCATTCCTCAGCGGCCCGCTCGGCGGCGATGCGCAAATTGCCGAACTGATTCTGGAACGCCAATGTCGGCGTGTGCTGTTCCTGGAAGACCCGCATGTGGCACGCCAACACGAAGCCGACATTCAGTTGCTCGAACGCGCAGCGCGCACCGTGACCGATTTTGCCTCCTGCATGAGCGATGAAAAATGGGGCGATCGCTGGCTGAGTCTGATCAAGCAACGCCAGGTGCGTTAACCGCGCAACCCTAACCGCAGTCACAATCGTGGCTTGTTTTTTGTGCTGGCACCCAACATATCAGGGTCTGTCTACCTGCAACCACGTTTTTGGTGAGGCCCGCTCTTGCTGCACAAGCTCCGAAAATACCTGCTGGCGCCACTCATCTATACCGCCGCGATCCTGCTGCTATTCGAAGAATGGTTATGGCATGCCTGCAAACGACTGCTGGCACGCCTGCCGCTACTGCCCTTCATCGCGCGATTGGAAACCTGGGTAACCTCGCTATCGCCCTATGCAGCGCTAGCCATCTTCCTGCTACCCAGCCTGTTGTTGCTACCGGTCAAAATCCTGGCGCTGCTATCGATTGCCCATGGCCACCCCAGCCTCGGCCTGATCATCGTGCTTACCGCGAAAGTCATGGGGACGGCCTTGGTGGCATGGCTTTACGGCTTGACCAAAGCGGCGCTGACGTCTCTGGCCTGGTTCGTGCGCTGGCGCGATGCATTGCTGCGCTTCAAAGATCGCATGATTGCGCAACTGCGCGCCACCCGCGCCTGGCAACAGGTCGAAGCCGGTATGGCCGCATTGAGTGCCAGCCGTAGACGCTGGTGGTCGGCTTGGCAACAACGATGGCGCAAGAACGGCCGTGGTAATTGGCTGATGCGCGTGATAAAAAAATACGCCGCAAAGCGACGTGATCGGCGTTGATCTCGTACAACGTCACCGCCAGCAGCGCCGTGTACAAGTGCCTCGGTGCTAGCCGGGAGGAGTGGCAGTAGCCTTGCCGAGCTTGCCGCTGTCCGCAGCGCTCTGCTCACCCAACTTGAGATCCTGGTCCGGCGAAGGAACTGGCGTATGCCCCAGGTTCGTGGAAATATTGTTACCCCATTCAAACGCCTGCGTTTCCACCTCGTAAAACTCATCCGCCGGCATTTGCAACCCGATCAATAATGCATTGAGCTCAGCGCTGGGCTTGTCAGCCCGCTCGGTCCATTCTGCCAATTGCAGGATTTCGCCATAGAAACCAGTGCGGAACAGCAAGGCATCGCGGATTTCGTCACTCACCGTGATTTGCGTCAGAATGGTTTCCATACGCATGCCAAACAAGGCATCGATCAAGGACATGATGCCGACCGTGAACGCGATTTCAGACATCTTGCGACGGCCTGGGCGCAGCTTCTCGGTAATCAATTCCAGCATCTTGCCGCGTGTCGCTGCCAGAATCAGCAGCGGCGACAGCGTGTGGACACGATCTTTCTCGGTATTGGCAAACAGCAGAATTTGCATCCAGCGCTTCAACTGGCGGCGACCCAGCACGATCAAGGCCTGACCGAGTGAGTCGATGTGCTTCATGAAGCCATACACCGGCGTGTTGACCAGACGCAGCAGCGTCAGGCTCAACGCCACGTCGCGCTTGATGTAACGGACGATTTCACCATTATCGACATTGCGCACCAGCAAGGTCAGGATATGCATGATGACGATCTTCGATGCTTCCAGCTTCTTGCCTTGCAAGATCACCGGTTTGGCAAAGTAATAGCCCTGGAAGTAGTCGAAGCCGAAAGTCACACAGTCGCGGAACTGCTCGACGGTTTCCACCTTTTCGGCCAGCAGCATTTTTTGTGCTCGCTTGAAATGCACACTCAGCTTGAGCAGCTTGCTGGGATCGAGTTCCATGACATCGATCTTGATGATCTTCACCAACGGCAGCAATTGCTCAATGTCTTCTGACTCGGCGATCACGTCGTCGAGCGCAAATACATAGCCGGCACGCACCAGCTCGGTGACACGCTTGACCAGCTCAGGAGTGACCTTGACGGTTTCCAGAATTTCTAGCACCACCTTGTCAGTCGGCAGGAAATTGATGAAATCGCTCATCAACACGGTGGCATCGACATTGATGAAGCCCAGCAGACTGCCAATGACGTTATTTAAACCCAGCTCGGATGCGTGGGCGATCACCGACGCCGTTGCCGATACATCGTCATTGACGTTGGCAGGACCGAACGCGGCATTACGGAACAGCAGCTCGTAGCCAATCAGTTCCTGCTCGCGATTGAGAATCGGTTGCCGGGCCAGGAAAAAATCGTGGGCGTGCGCTGGGGTAGCGTGGTCAGGAGACAATTCAGTCATGATTTTTTTAGATTACCCCAACACGTACTGCAGACAATAGAACTTCGACGGGGCCGACCGTGGCCTGCCGCAACGCCGTCACAAAACCAGAACACATTTTACCGACAAGGTGCCAGCGCTGCACAAGCGCCAACGGCTTGTGCGCATTATCGTTGTTGCCACGCCTGAACTGCATCTCACGCTTCTCCGGATTCGAGCACAAAACCAGCACCACTGTCGCGCCCCAGCACCTTGACCAGATACGGCATCGCTTCCTTGAGTGCCGCCTCCAATGTCCAGGGTGGATTGAGCACGAATATGCCGCTGCTGTGCAAGCCAAAGCCATCCGGCGATGGTGAACAAATCGACAAGGTCACGTTCAGCCAGCTTTTAGCCCCCAGGCGCTTGAGACGATCAGAAAACTGCTTCGATTCGATGCGTTGCAAAACAGGATACCAGACTGCGTAAGTCCCTGTTGGAAAGCGCACCAGCGCATCCTGCAATGTTTCCTTGACGCGTTGATAATCGCGCTTGTCTTCATAGGGAGGATCGATCAACACCAGTGCGCGCCGCGATGGCGGCGGCAACAAGGCTTTCAGACCGAGAAAACCATCGCCGCGCTCGATTATCACGCGCTTGCCGCGGCCATTCGGCCGCTGCCCTTGCTCGGCAGCATGTGCATCGAGCTTGCGAAAGTTGTCGGCCAGCACCTTGACTTCAGTCGGATGCAATTCAAACATCCGCAAACGATCCTGTTCACGCATGACCTGATTGGCGCAATACGGCGAGCCTGGGTAGTAACGCATCTTGCCGCTGGGATTGAGGTCTTTGACCAACTGCACATAATCAGCCACCAGCGGCGGCAGATCATTGCGTTCCCACAACGGTTCAATACCGGTTTCGTATTCGGCATTCTTGCTGGCGTAATTCCCGTCCAACGCGTAGACACCTGCGCCGGCATGGGTATCAATCACCATGTAGGGAGTTTCTTTTTGGCCGAGATAGCGCAGTAATTGAATTGTCACCATGTGCTTGAGCACATCAGCATGATTGCCAGCGTGGAAGGCATGGCGGTAACTCAGCATAAAATCTTCGGTCCCAGAGAGGTTAATGTGTCGCAAGCGACAATAGATGAAAAGCCCCGTGATACCAGATTTGTATTACCAGATCACGACTAGATTCGCATTCTAACAAGGTTAAACGCGCAATAGTCGCTCTGCACAACGATTATTACAAGCCACCACCCACAACATTGCAACTTCAATTGTCCGATTGATCAAGCCGAAAGTAGGCTTCCAGCAACGAAGTCTTGAATACAGCGCCGAGCAGGCGACGGTCTTCGACGCTGGCAATCACAGGCAGGCGCTCTCCCTGATGATCCAGGAACAATTGCAGGGCCTCACCGAGAGACATCTCCGGCGTCACTTCGTGTAGAAAGTGACTGCGAATGAAGTCGCCAGCGCGCTTGGTTTCGGTATCGTTCTTGTCGAGCAACAAGGACGTCACATCCTGCAAGGCCACCACGCCCAGAAAACGTTGCTCTTGGTCGACGATATAAATGTATTTGACTGGATGCGTCAAAAACATCTGCGTAACTGCGCTCAACGGTGCATCGGACTGCAGTACCGTATCGGCGGGCCGAATCAGGTCACGCATATGGGTGCCGCGCAGACGCATGCGTTCGGCGGCATCGCGATGGCGCTTGAGGGTGATTTCATACATCGAGTCGCCATCCAGGCTACGCGCCACTACATAGGCCACCACGCACGACAGCATCAACGGCAATACCACCTGATAACTGAGCGTCATCTCAAAGATCATCAGGATTGCCATCAAGGGCGCATTGGTCGCCGCCGCCAGAAAAGCACCCATGCCAACCATGGCATAAGCAAACGGCCAAGAGACGGCATGCGGCCATAAGGCATGGGCGACATCGCCAAACAGCAAACCAATCGCGGCACCGACAAACAGGGTCGGTGTAAATATCCCGCCCACCGCACCGGAACCGACGGTCATACAGGTGGCCACGACCTTGTACAACAGCACTAACAATACTGTGGTCCACAGCCAATCGGTATGCAACAGCGCGTTGACCACACTGTAGCCATTGCCCCACACTTCCGGCACCTGGATCGACATCAACCCCACCAGCAAACCGCCGACACCGAGCCGGATCGGCAATGGCAGACGGGTTTTCTGGAATGCTTGTTTGCTCACCTTCAGCAGCCGCAGGAACTGCGGCGCCAGCAAGCCGGCCAACACACCCAACAAGACAAACAGCAGAATTTCCACCCCCGCCACTTCCGGGAAGAACGGCATTTCATAGGCAGGCTTGTAGCCGGGCAATTCGCGCATGGTGATATTGGCGACCACTGAGGCCACCACCACCGGCCCGAAGGACTCCATCAGCAAGGCACCCAACACAATTTCGGTGATGAAAAAAGCCCCGGCAATCGGTGCGTTGTAGGCCGACGTAATACCAGCTGCAGCGCCACAGGCAACCAGCAGACGCAGGCGCGGTGCCGGCAAATGAGTAAAACGACCGATTAGCGAGGCACACAGCGCCGCCAGTTGCACCATCGATCCTTCACGGCCGATTGAGCCGCCCGAGCCAATCGTCGACAGCGATGACAGACTGCGCAACAAGGTCTGCCGTACCGGAATGTGGCCGTCGCCGATGGCAACCGCCTCCATATAATCGGACGTCGCACCAGCCGGCATGCGGCGCGCCCAGATCAGGAACAATCCAGCCACGACGCCGCCGCAGGTCGGCAGCAAAACGCGCATCTGCCACGACAAACCTTTGGCGATTTCGACAAAGCTGCCGCTATGGCCGGTCAACAAAATTTGCACTGCACTGATGCATTCGCGGAACGCAATCGTCGCCAGCGCCCCGACAAAGCCAATCAACGCCGCCCACACCAGCATTGCCTGACTGTCCGATAAACGTATCCATTGTTGCAGCCGGAAACGCATTTTCAGCAGTAGTGTGCGCATCGTCGCCGGCATCAGCTCGATCCAGCCTCAGCCATCAACGAGCGCAGATAAGACATGTCTTTCTCCACTGCACTGTCGGCGCGTTTCTGCATATGCTGATAACAGGTAATCACATCGCGTGCCAGCGCCGTGATACTGGCGCCACCGCCTTTGGCGCCGCCGGTCGCGGTGGCCACCAGCGGTTGCTGGAAACAGCGATTCATTTCTTCGACCAGCAGCCAGGCGCGCCGGTAGGACATCTCCATCTCGCGCGCCGCCGCCGAGATGGATCCGGCACGATCGATCGCTTGCAGCAATGCTGCCTTGCCGGGGCCGAAGGCAATAGTGTCGCCTTGCATGAGGCGCAGTCTGACGGATTTGGAATTGCTCATGGACAGGATTGTAGCAAGGCGCGGCAGCAAATTATATGCTGCCCCTGCAACAGATTGACGACCGCTATATCCTTACGTATATTTCGGCAACACTTGTTCAATGTTCTCCCCTAGCCTACCGCCTTGGAATTCATCAGGAATGTTCATGCCCAAATCGTTTTCCCGCCTTGTCATCGCTGCCGCCAGCACGATCTTGTTTGCCCTCGGTGCCGCACCTGCGCACGCAACCGATCTGGTGGTTTCAGCCGCGTCAAGCCTGACCAATGCCTTCAAGGATCTGGGCAGCGCTTTTGAGCAACAACATCCGGGCGTCAAGGTCATCAACAACTTCGGCGCTTCCGACATTCTGATGCAGCAAATCGTGCGCGGCGCGCCAGCCGATGTCTTTGCCTCGGCAGATCAGACTGCAATGGACAAGGCAGTGGCCGAAAAAGCCGTGCAACCGGCGACACGCAAGAACTTTGCGGCCAACCAGATTGTCTTGATCGTGCCGCATGACAGCACCCTGCAATTGACCAAGCTCAACGACCTCACGCAAGCAAACGTCAAGCGGATTGCCTACGGCAACCCGGCATCAGTGCCCTTTGGCCGCTACACCAAAACCGCGCTGGAACAGGCCGGCCTGTGGGAAGCCGTGACGGCCAAGGGCGTGCTGGCGCAAAACGTGCGCCAAAGCCTGGACTACGTGGCGCGCGGTGAAGTCGACGCCGGATTCGTCTTTGCCACGGATGCCGCCGTAATGCAAGACAAGGTCAACGTCGCCATCCGCATTCCATCCAATACGCCAGCGACCTATCCGATCGCACTCACCGCCAGCACCAGCCAGGGCGAATTGGCCAGCAAATACCTAGACTATGTGCAATCGCCGGCCGGCCAGGCGACCCTGGCGCGTTATGGCTTTCTGAAACCTTGATCGCTGTTTAAGTCTTTTTCCTTCGCACGCATGGGCGCTATCTGGACTCCGTTGCTGCTCTCGCTCAAGGTCGCGGGTTGGGCCACCGCGCTCAATCTGGTGCTCGGCGTAGCAGCTGCCTATGGACTGTCGCGCTGGCGTTCGCCGCTACGCGATCTGGTCGATGCCCTCCTGACGCTGCCGCTGGTGCTGCCGCCGACCGTGCTCGGTTATTACCTGCTGGTCTTGTTCGGCCGGCGCGGCACCTTCGGCGCCTGGCTGTCGCAGATCGGCATTGAACTGGTGTTTACCTGGCAAGGTGCGGTGCTGGCCTCGACCATCGTGGCTTTTCCACTGGTGCTCAAATCGGCGCGCAGCGCGTTTGAAACCGTCGACAAACAATATGAACATGCCGCCCGCGTATTGGGCGTGTCGGAAGCCGGTGTATTTTTTCGCATCAGTCTGCCGCTGGCGGCACGTGGCATCGCCGCCGGTGTGTTGCTGGCGTTTGCACGCGCACTGGGCGAATTCGGCGCCACGCTGATGATTGCAGGCAATCTGCCAGGCCGTACCCAGACCCTGTCGGTTGCCATCTATGAAGCGGTGCAGGCGGGCGACGACAATACTGCCACGCTGCTGGTGCTGATCACCTCCGTCACCTGCATTGCGGTGTTGCTGATCGCCGGTCGCCTGGTGCCAACGCAAGCCCAGCGGGCCGACCTGTCATGAGCGTCGCCCTGCACATTCAGAAACAGTTGCGCGCACGCGACCGCGTCTTCAATCTGGACCTCGGCTTTGCCTCCGACAGCGACCGCATCGTCCTGTACGGTCCCTCAGGTGCCGGTAAAAGCCTCACGCTCAAGGCCATGGCCGGACTGATGACGCCGGATGCCGGCACGATCACGCTCAATCAACGCACCTTGTTTGATGCCGCCAGTGGCATCAATGTCCGCCCGCAGGAACGCAACGTCGCCTATCTGTTTCAAGACTATGCGCTGTTTCCGCATCTGACCGTGGCGCAGAACATCGCCTTCGGCCTGCGCCGCAGCTGCTTCAACCTGCGCCGTCCTGCCAGCCACCCGGCGGTGCAGCGCTGGTTGCAGGCATTCGGCCTGGAAGCCACTGCCGCCAGCTTTCCATCGCAGATTTCCGGCGGCCAGCGTCAGCGCGTGGCATTGGCGCGCGCCTTGGTGGCGCAACCGGACATCTTGCTGCTCGATGAACCATTTGCCGCACTCGACTTGTCGCTGCGCGCCCGCATGCGTCAAGAATTAAGCGACTTGCAACAACAATTACAGGTGCCGATGCTGATCATCACGCATGACCCGGCCGATGTCGAAGCACTCGGCGATGCTGTATTCGAGGTACGCGACGGCATAATCCAGCAACACAAGTAATCGACACCATCCAATAAAAAAGCCGCACTCTTGTGAAGTGCGGCTTGCTGCTGCGCCGTCGGTATTGCCGACGGGTGCTAGTTTATTGTCGTCTCCTCGGCCACTAAACCTGTACGCTCAATCAGGCGACCTTCTTTTGCGCGCCGTCGAAGAATTGCTCATCTTCGGTCGAACCGTGCAAAGCGGTGGTCGACGACTGACCTTGCTGGATTGCCTGAGTCACTGCATCGAAGTAACCGGTACCGACTTCGCGCTGATGTTTGACGGCAGTGAAACCCTTTTCGGCAGCGGCAAATTCAGCTTCCTGCAACTCCACGAAGGCCGACATCTGATTGCGCGCATAACCATGCGCCAGATTGAACATCGAATAATTCAATGCGTGGAAACCGGCCAGCGTGATGAACTGGAACTTGTAGCCCATTGCGCCCAGTTCGCGCTGAAATTTAGCGATGGTGGCGTCGTCCAGATTTTTTTTCCAGTTGAATGAAGGCGAGCAGTTGTACGACAGCATTTTGCCGGGGAACTTGGCATGGATGGCATCGGCAAACTTCTTGGCAAAAGCCAGATCCGGCTTGCCGGTTTCACACCAGACCAGATCGGCGTACTCGGCATAAGCCAGGCCGCGCGAAATCGCTTGTTCGATGCCCGGACGGGTCTTGTAGAAACCTTCCACGGTGCGTTCACCGGTCAGGAATGGACGATCATTTTCGTCGACATCCGACGTCAGCAAATCGGCTGCTTCGGCATCGGTACGGGCAATCACCAATGTGCGGGTACCGGACACATCCGCGGCCAGACGCGCTGCATTCAATTTTTCCACCGCCTCACGCGTCGGCACCAGCACTTTGCCACCCATGTGGCCGCATTTCTTGACCGATGCAAGTTGATCTTCGAAGTGCACCCCGGCGGCGCCAGCATCGATCATTGACTTCATCAGTTCGTAAGCATTGAGCACGCCACCGAAACCAGCCTCGGCATCGGCCACGATTGGCGCGAAGAAATCGATATCATTCTTGCCTTCCGACCATTGAATCTGATCGGCACGCTGGAAGGTATTGTTGATGCGCTTGACCACCATCGGCACTGAATTGGCTGGATACAGCGACTGGTCCGGATACATCTCGCCAGCCAGATTGGCGTCGCCCGCCACTTGCCAGCCAGACAGGTAAATCGCCTTCAGACCAGCCTTGACCTGCTGCATGGCCTGATTGCCGGTCAGCGCACCAAGCGCATTGACGAACGGCTCTGTGTGCAGCAGCGACCACAGTTTGTCTGCACCGCGCTGGGCCAGGGTATGTTCGATGTGCAGCGAACCGCGCAGGCGCACCACATCGTCTGCGGTGTAATTGCGCTTGATACCGTTCCAGCGTGGATTTTCTGCCCAATCCTGTGCCAGGGCCTGAATCTGTTGTTCACGTGTCGTCATGGTCTATCTCCTTAAGGTTGAAAAAAATGGAGGTCAGAAGTGAATTCCATGACTTCATAGTAGGCGCTTCTGTGCGCAGCAACAATGTCTTATATAAGATATATGAATATTTATTAATCTTTTAAAATCAAATACTTAAATTTAGTTTTTTGCGATACGAAATGAAATTTCTATGAATGAAATGCACCTTTGATGCTACGCACTCCAGCATTTCACAATATGAAACTCGTTTTTTGCATGCTGAAAATCAGCCACAGAAGCCGGCGTTTGCAGGCCTTTTACTTGCGTCATAAAAGTGACTATCATGACTAGCGCGACAAAGCCGCCGTCGAGAAGAGGCGCCAATGTCCAATGCATTGATGACAACCCGCTCTCGTCAGAAGGATAAACATGAACAAAGAAGAGACACTGCAACAATGGCAACAACAAGAAGCCGCCGTACGCGCCAAACTGGCAGCGCCTGGCGTCGCCTCGCTGGACGAGCTCAAGGCCGGCAGCGGCATGGACTTTCTGCAACGGATCTGGGATGGTGAGTTACCGTCGCTGCCGATTGGCACCTTGATGGACTTCATCCCGGTCGAAGGCGAGCCAGGCCGTATCGTGTTTCAAGGCAGTCCTGGCCCACAGCACTACAACCCGCTCGGCAGTGTGCATGGCGGTTATTTCTGCACCTTGCTCGACTCGGCCGTGGGCTGTGCCGTGCATTCGATGCTGCCGCAGGGCATGGGCTATACCACGCTGGAGCTGAAGGTCAATCTGATCCGTGCACTCACCACCAAGACCGGTCCGGTGCGCGCCGAAGGCAAGGTGATTCAGGTTGGCAACCAGGTCGGCATTGCCGAAGGCCGCATTTTCGATAGCGCCGGTAAACTATATGCACATGCCACGACTACCTGCCTGATCTTTGCGTTGCCGTAGATCACTGTAGTGGCAACCGCGATGTGCTGCAGCATAGGCGACGCATGACCAGCTTATGCAGTTTTACTGCATAAGCTGAGTTGTTTAAACCGGCAAGAAAGGTCAGAATGGCGTCTATAGAAATTTAACGTAGCGTCTACACCGACCAACTCCATGCATTACGCTCTGGATATCCGTACTTTCCTCTTCAGTCACTATTTCTATACCGGTGTGCGCATCGCCACCGGCGTCGTCGGAATGACCATGCTGGTGTTCAACATGGCCGATATGCAGACCACCATGACGGTGTTTCTCGGCGCCCTGTGCACCAGCCTGATGGATCTGCCCAGCCCCTTGCGGCACAAATTCAATGAAATGCTCGCCGGCGTGCTGTTATGCACGATTGTGATGCTGGTCATCAGCCTGTGCGCTCCGGTCGTCTGGCTGGTCAGCGTGATGATGGTGCTGGTCAGCTTCCTGGCCAGCATGATGATGATCTACGGCAAGAAAACCCAGCCACTGCAATTTGCCGCGCTGATGGTGATGACGCTGTCGATGGAAAACAATGTGCCGGTCGAAGACGCCTTCCTGCATGCCGGCTTTTTTCTCGGCGGCGGACTCGGTTATCTGACTTATTCAATGACCATTTCCTGGTTCATGCGTCGCCGCGTCAAGCAGCAAGTGCTGGCCGAGGCCTTGTTCGAGCTGGCGCGCTATCTGCGCATCAAGGCCGACTTCTACGATGTTCGCAGCGATCTGGGTACGCAATTCAATACACTGGTACGCCACCAGATCGTGCTGGCAGACAAATTACAAGCCTCGCGTGATCTGGTGTTTCGCGACATGCGCACCAAGCAGGATGGTTTGCTGGTGCATGTCCAGTTGAGCATGCTGGAATTGTACGAACAGGTCTTGTCGACCCATGCCGACTATGCGCTGTTGCGCAGCCATTTTGGCGACGCCGATGTGATGGTGTTCCTGCGTGACCTCGCCAACAAGACCGCCGAAGACATTGAATCGATCGCCTATGCCGTCACGCGCAAGCGTGCCTCGATGCCAACCGTGAACTACAAGGCAGAAATGCGCGCAATCCAGTACGAGTTGCAGCAACTGCAACAGGATGCGCTGGCCGGCAAGATTCCCGATGATGCCATCACCATACTGCGGGTGACGTACAACAAGATCAAGGACATTATCGAACTGATTGCACAATTGCATCTGGCCACGCAACAGCCGATTGACGCAATCCCCATTCTGCCCGGCGCTGACATGACGCCGTTCCTGACCCAGCAAAAATACAAAGCAAGTCTGCTGCTGGCCAATCTGCGCTGGCAATCGCCGATTTTCCGTTTCGCCATCCGCGTCGCGCTGGCAGTGTCGACCGGCTTGTGGATGGCTGGCCAGTTACCTTACATGTCGCATGGCTACTGGATTGTGCTAACCATCGTCATCATTCTCAAGCCCAATTACAGCAGCACCAAACAACGCCTGATGGACCGCTTGATCGGCACCATCATCGGCTGCCTGTTGACGGCGCTGATCCTGCATTTCGTCCATGATCAGATCGGCTTGCTGGCAGCCTTGTTCGTCGCCAGTGTGGCGGCACCGGCCTTCACCTATGTCAAATATCGCTATACCGCGATTGCCGCCTCGGTGCAAATCCTGATGCTGCTCAACCTGCTGGTGCCGGCCGGCCATGAAGGCGTGGTCGGCGAACGCTTGATCGATACCTTTATCGGTGTGGCAATTGCCACGGTGTTCAGCTTTGTGCTGCCGAGTTGGGAATACCGCGACTTGCCGCGCCTGCTCAAAAACGTCTTGCACGCCAGCCACCGCTATATCAAGGCCAGTCGCGACCTGCTGGAAGGCAAGGTCGGCGACGACTTCTTCTACCGGGTCTGCCGCAAGGGCTTCATGGATAGTCTGTCGGCATTGATTTCCGCGCAAGTGCGCATGATGGATGAGCCCATCAGCAAACAGCGTGCCGTGCAGGAAATCAACCGCTTTGTGGTGCAAAACTATCTGGTGGCAGCGCACATTGCCGCCCTGCGCATCTTGTTGCGGCGGCATGCTGCTGGCTTGCCGCGCGAGCCGGTGAACCAGTTGATCGAACAAACCTACCAGAATGCCACGGCACATCTGCTAAAGGCGCAAGGCGCACTCAACGCTGCACCGGTACCCAGCGCCAACACCCCTGCAGCACCCGTATCAAACAATCCGTTAGACGACACGATCGCCGCCGAAGGCGTTGAAACGGAAATCGCGCCAGATACCATCGCCTGGGCTGGCTGGCATACCTTGCAACGACGTTCGGCCCTGCTCGACCAGGATTTGCAGGCAATTGTCGCCCAGACCGCCAGCATCGAAGCTATCCTGCGGCAGTCCGAGCTGGCCTGATTCCTACCCTTGCGCCTGACGCAGCAAACGCGCCGCCTGCACCATCTGCCCCAAGGCTTGTTGCGTTTGTGGCCAGGTGCGCGTCTTCAAGCCGCAATCCGGATTGATCCACAAGCGCTGCGCCGGAATCTCCTGCTGCGCCTTTTCCAGCAACGCCATTTCCTCACCTGAGGTGTCGATGGTGATCACGTCGGCATCCATGGCGGCAATCCACGGCAGGATATCGTTGACTGCCGAGTAACCCATGTGCATGTGGATCTGTGTCTCGTCCTTGGCGCCAGCGACGCTGATCTTGAACGCATGCACTGCCCAGTTGAGATAATTTTTCCAGTCGTTGGCCTTAAGCGGCAGGCCTGCGCGAAATGCGGGTTCATCAATCTGGATCATGCCGATGCCCGCCTTTTCCAGATCACCAACTTCATCACGCAACGCCAGCGCGATTTGCAAGGCGGTCGTCGCGTGCGGTTGATCGTCGCGCACGAATGACCATTGCAACATCGTAACCGGCCCGGTCAGCATGCCCTTCATAGGCTTACTGGTCAGGCTTTGCGCAAACTGGCTCCAGCCCACCGTCATCGCTTCCGGGCGATAGACATCGCCATAAATGAATGGCGGCTTGATGCAACAAGCGCCGTCACGCTGTACCCAGCCGTTGACGGTGAGGCCGTAGCCCCACAATTGCTCGCCAAAATATTCCACCATGTCATTGCGCTCCGGCTCGCCATGCACCAGCACATCCAGACCAAGCTGTTCCTGCTGCTGCACCACCAGGCGGATTTCGTCGCGCATGCTTTCCAGATAGTCCAGATGAGCGATATCACCCCGCCTGTAGGCCGCATGCATATGACAGATCTGCGCCGTCTGGGGAAACGAACCGGTTGTCGTAGTTGGAAATGCAGGCAGATTCCAGCGCGCCTGTTGCACGGCGTTACGCGTCGAAAAAGTCGAATGACGGGTGGCGTCGCCAGCACTGACCTGCTGCAAGCGCTTTTGTACCAAGGCATTGCGAATACGCGGTGATTGCCGCTTTACCGCCAGGGCCGCACGGGCGGCAGCAAACTTGCTGGCGACCTGATCGGTGTAGGCTGCCAATGCCTGCTTGAGGGTGACGATTTCATCCAGCTTTTGCACCGCGAAGGCCAGCCAGCTCTTGAGTTCGGCATCGAGTTTTGATTCGTGGCCGAGATCGACCGGGACATGCAGCAACGAACAGCTGCTGGCCAGCCACAAGCGCTCGCCGAGTTTTTCCTGCAACGGCTTGAGCACTGCCAACGCAGCATCCAGATCGCAGCGCCAGATATTGCGGCCATCGACAATACCAACTGACAGCACCTTATCCAGCGGCCAATGATTGGCGAAGGCCTGCAATTGCGCGACACCGCGCACGCCATCCAGATGCACCCCAGCCACCGGCAAGGTGCGCAGCAGATCAAGGTGTACGCTGACCTCATCAAAATAAGTGCTCAACAGCAGCGGCGGTGCAATCTCGCTCAGTTCGCCATAGACCGGAGCGAAAGCCTCCAGCCAAGGCTGCGCCAATTCCAGCGCCAGAATCGGCTCATCCATCTGCACCAGTGTCACGCCCTGCTCCCGCAGTCGCGCCAGCACCTTGCGATAAGCCGCCACGGCCTGCGGCAGCAACGCCAATGGATGCGTCAGCCCGCCCTTGGCTTTACCCAGATAGAGCAGGCTCAGCGGCCCGAGCAACACGACCTTGCTGCGATGTCCAAGCGCCTGCGCTTCGGCCACCTCCTCAAACAGCCAATCGACACCACCGTCGAAGCGGACGTCGGGCGTCCATTCCGGCACCAGGAAGTGATAATTGGTATCGAACCAGTTGCTCATTTCCATGGCTGGTTGCTGGCAGTCGCCGCGCGCCATGGCGTAATACGCCGGCAAATCAAGTTGGGCGGCATCTAACTGATACCGGGTCGGCAACGCGCCGAGCAATGCCAGCGTGCCAAGCACATGGTCATACCAGGCAAAGTCGCCCACCGTGACCAGATCCAGTCCGGCATCGGCCTGCAACTGCCAGTGCTGCGCACGCAAGCGCTGACCAACATCCTGCAAGCCAGCTTGCGCCAGTTCACCCTGCCAGAAAGCCTCCATGGCGAATGTCAATTCCCGCTGTGCGCCGATGCGCGGAAAACCCACTACGTGTGCCAAACCCATGTTCCACCCCGAAGACCAACAATCGACAACTTGCCATGTTGCGCGCAGATGAACTATGATTCAAACGAGATTTTCTAAGGATTAACTTGAATTTTATTCATAATGCCAGCGCCACTATCGCCCATCCTTGAACTACGTCATCTGAGAACCCTGCAAGCGCTCAAGCAAGCAGGCAACCTATTGCGTGCAGCGACCCTGCTCAATCTCACACAATCGGCGCTATCACATCAGATCAAGCAATTGGAAGAGCACCACGGTGCGGCGCTGTTTGAGCGAAAATCGGTGCCGGTGCGCTTCACACCGGCCGGCGAGCGGCTGCTTAAACTGGCAGATGACGTATTGCCACGCGTGGCCGAAGCCGAACGCGATCTGGCGCGGCTGTTGCAGGGTGAGGCAGGTCAATTGCGCATTGCAGTCGAATGCCATACCTGCTTTGACTGGCTGATGCCGTCGATGGATGTGTTTCGCAAGCGCTGGCCGGAGGTCGACATGGATATCGTCTCCGGTTTTCAGGCTGACCCGATTGGTCTGCTGCATGAACACCGCGCCGATGTCGCCATCGTTGCTGAAATCGATGCCGATGAACCGGTCGATTACCATGCGCTGTTTCGTTTTGAGATCGTCGCGCTGCTGGCGCACGACCACCCGTTGGCGCACAAGACGTACCTGAGTGCGGAGGATTTCGCCAGCGATACCCTGATCACCTATCCGGTACCCGATGACATGCTCGACGTGGTGCGTCAGGTACTCAAACCGGCCGGCATCAATCCACCCCGCCGCACCACAGAACTGACAGTCGCCATGCTGCAATTGGTCGCCAGCCGCCGTGGCATCGCCACCTTGCCACTGTGGGCCGCACAGAACTATCTCAAGCGCGACTATGTGCTGGCCAAACCCATCAGCGCAGCAGGATTGACCGGCAAGCTGTATGCTGCTTGCCGACCGGAACTGTCGAGTAAATCCTATCTGACTGATTTTGTCGCGTCGACGCGTGAAACCAGCTTTCTCAACCTGCCTAATGTTGAATTACTGTAGTAAGTTCAACGCCCTCGGAAATCCGCTCAAGGACGCCTCGTGCTACAGCCTAGGCAACGGCGATGAAAACTGCAGTTGACCTGTGCTCGTCTTAGTCGCGCTTTTCCAAAACCGTCGCCGGTTGCTCGTATGACAAAATCCGGTGCAACCGCTTTTGTTCAAACATACGCTCATCAGCCACACGCAACAGCGTTTCAACATCAAGTCCATCTTGCGGATACAGGGCCGCACCGATGGAAGCATCGACGTGATAAAGATTGCCGTCGCGCCCTTCAATGGCCTGATTGAGGAAGTTGCGAATTTTGTCAGAGATCGACTTGGCGACACTTTCCTCGGATACGCCATGCAGATACACCACAAACTCATCGCCACCGAAGCGCGCCACGGCATCATCCTTGCGCAACGCATGTTGCAGTTGCGAAGCTGCCGAGATCAATACCTTGTCGCCTTCGTCGTGGCCGTATTGGTCGTTGATGGACTTGAACTTATCGAGATCGATGAACAATAGCGCAAAGCGCAGGGGTGCCACCTCGCCACCTTTGCGACGGCGGAAATCGATTTGCGCCACGAAGGAGTCGCGATTGAGCACATTGGTGAGACGATCCGTACGCAGGTTATGCTCCATTTCCTGGAAACTCTGCGCCAACTGGCCGATTTCATCACTGCGATCAATATTGAGTGAAGGGAACGGCTCGCCATTACCGATGCTCTTGGCCGCCAGTGTGAGCTTGCGAATATCGCGCAAGACCCAGCGCAGAATCACGAAACCAAGCACAAAAGTCATGCACACGGCGATAAAACCCAGCAACAAGGTTTGATACACCCCGCCGGTGACCGAGCCGAGGAAATCGGAGCGGCTCACGGCACTAACGGCAAGCCAATCAACCCCGGCATCGTCATGATGCAAACGGAATGCTAACTCGGTCTTCGGCCCCGCAGTCTGCAAGGCTTGCACCACCAGCTCGCCCGGCACCAGCTTGTGCGACTTCAGATATTGCTGCACATCGGCATAGGCTTCGCGCACCACCGGCGACCTGCTTTGCCCGGCCTGCAGGCGCCTCACATTGTTGCCGTCGACCTGATGGATTGGTTCGTTGACCGAAGTCGCAATCAGCTCACCACTCATTTCCATGACAAATGCCACCCCGTGCGGACTCAAGGGCAAGGCTTCCAGAAACTCGCTGAGCTGGCGCAAGCCGATACTGCTGCCAGCCACACCAAGTAACACGTGATCGGCGCTATAGACCGGTTTGGATAAGGTAATGCCGAGATGTTTGAGGCGAAAATCGGTAAACACCTCCGACCAGGTTTCCTTGCGCCGTGCGATGGCACTGGTGTACCAAGGACGTGTGCGCGCATCGTAATCCTGCGCCACGATCAATACCGGTGGCGTTCCAGGTCCGCGCAAGTGATAGACAAAACTCTTGCCGGGTGGATCACGCCGGCTATACATGAACAGGTTCAGCTCTTCCTGCTTGATGCCAAGGAAGCTGCCGTCAACGCCACCAAAATACACATAACTCGGATCGTCGAACAGGCTATTGGCCAGCCACAGGCGCTCTTCCAGCATGGCCTTGTCTTTGGGAAAGGGCAGATAGACGGGCTGACCACCTTTTTGGGCCGGCGGAATGGGATCCGGCGACACCACGCGCAAACTTTCGCGCGCGCCCATCAACTGCCGGTCAACCGCCTGGCTGACACGACTCATGGTATCCATCAAGGCATTGCGCGCCAACACTTCTGTGGCGTCATCGCCAGCGCGATACAAAAACCAGCCAATGGTGATGGCCAGACATGACATCAAAAAGACAAACGGAAGGATGAACAACCGTTGTAAAGAAGATTGCTTCAGAATTCCACCCCTTGCTTGTTCCCAAAGTCGCCATGATCGGCCAGGTCCAGAAACAAACGGCCATGCTCAGACAAAGTCTGCTCTGGCCGCACCCCCAAATGACACCACATATTTATTATTTTTTCATTCACGATTTAACACTGCGCAATTGGTCCGCCGACTGCACTCTATTTGCAAGATTTTAATCGTTTATGCAAAAAAATTCCCTGACACTCGGAAATCCGCTATTTTTTGCGGAAAACGTTCCAAGTATCAGGGAGCTAGAAATAGCATAATTACAAAGAGTTAATCAAGACATTTCATTCCGTCGCAAATGAAAGTGCGCCATTTTGGACACTCACGTGAACCACATCCTTGGGACCGAATTTGCCTTGCAGAATCAGTTTCGACAACGGGTTCTCGATTTGCTGCTGGATTGCCCGCTTCAATGGCCGCGCCCCATAAACCGGATCAAAGCCTGCTTCGGCGATTTTTTGCAAACCAGCTTCGGTCATCACCAGCCCGATATCCATCTTGGCTAGCCGCTGTTCAAGGATATGCAACTGAATCTTGGCAATTGCACCGATGTTCTTTTCATCGAGCGCATGGAACACCACGATCTCATCGACCCGATTAATGAACTCTGGCCGGAAATGCAACTTGACCTCCGCCATCACTGCCATCTTGATTACCGCCGGGTCGCTGCCTTCCATCGCCTGTATCTTGTGTGAACCAAGATTGGAGGTCATCACGATCACGGTATTCTTGAAATCCACGGTGCGTCCCTGACCATCCGTCATGCGACCATCGTCGAGCACTTGCAGCAAAACGTTGAACACATCGGGATGCGCCTTTTCGATTTCGTCGAGCAGGATCACGCTATACGGCTTGCGGCGCAC
>Ga0066798_10000164_pt1 | contig 36638 bp, 33 predicted proteins | sample PersoiDNA2013203_FD_70961 | JGI IMG/M metagenome (GOLD analysis project Ga0066798, IMG submission 70961) | Permafrost soil microbial communities from the Arctic, to analyse light accelerated degradation of dissolved organic matter (DOM) -... | ecosystem: Environmental > Terrestrial > Soil >... | reverse complement strand
AGCGTGACCGCAATGCAGCGAAGAACATTCTCCGTCGCGGACGTGCGACGCTAGCAGTAGGAATCCCCGTCGTTTCCGCGTAAGCGGCAGTCTTTAGACTGAGGGCGGGGAGGACGTCAATGGTATTAATGAAATTAAGTGGTCGACCGCATTTGCAAAGGATGCACATTATCATTAACTTGAAACTCCTTTGCTGGATTAATTAATTTTTCTTCAACCTTGAACGACTTGGTGCAAAGGGCTTTAAAGTTGCCAGTAATGTCGACTTCCTGACCATAAATTGCTTCTCCTGAGACGGTACCACTACTATACAAATTCAGACGTGCAATCATCGTTCCTGATACCTCACCATCGACAATGATATTGTCGACTTCAATTATTCCTTCGACCTTGCCCGTTTTCCCAATATGCACAGTGATCTCCTGAGTTGTCAGATCACTTTTTCTAATGTTGCCAACGTGCACACCATCAATTCTTAAATTACCGCGGAGAATTAAGTCACCTGCTGACTCGACATCAGCAGATAAGATGCTGGAGATAACCACATCAACCTGCTTGATTTCAGATTTCTTTTGATCGATCACCGGCGAAGATTTTTTAAACAAAGACAATAGTGCCATGATGCTATCCTAGAAAAGTTTTTGAGTTGATGAATCCTGCTTGGTGCCTGCAGCTGATGTCTCAGCTTTAGGTTTTTCTGCTTGAACAGGTCGTTTAAATATGCCTGATTGTTTTTGTTGGTTAGATTGTTGCTGGTTACTATCATTTGCAATGATGAATTTAGGTACCGTCACAGTCGACTCTGCATTTTTAGGTGTTGATGCTGCCGCCTGTAACACAGGAGGTGTCTTTGCTTGTGATTGATTCGATTGTACGGGTGCGGGTGCATTTGACGTATGCGCGACAGCTGGTTTGTTCTGAGTTATTGGTTTTAGTTGCTGCTTTTCAACGATAGGTTGTTTCTGTGCTTGCTTAGGAGGTTCGGAAGGTGTTTCTGCTTTTACTGGTTCTCCGGTATTTACTTCAGCTATGGTTGAATCTTGATTAGTAACAGAAACTGCTGCTGAAGCGGAAATAGCATTTGATTCTGCGGGTACGGATGCCGGCGGTGCATCAACAACGGTTTTTTGAATCGCTTGAGGTTCTTGGACCTGTACTGGAGACGAAATCATTTCTAATTTGGCCTTAGCACTTTCAGCTTCTTGCGCTTTGTTTTGATAATACACTTGAGACGCAAGCATAGTGCCAACGATCGCTGTGGTTAAACCAAGAAAACACACAGTCCATTTGAGCCAATCGGTGTTTTTTATCTTGGGTGTGACCTCAATTTTTAACTTCTCTTGAGGATCTATCCGGGTAGGATATATAGGTAGAGATTTCGGAGCAAAGACCATGTCTTGGGGAGGCTCAAAAAAGAAATTAAAATTTGTTCTCATGATATTCCGTATTAGTTTGTTTAGATAAATGTATACACAGGCTAGTAATCAGGCCATTTCAAAATTTCTTTCTGTACCATCCAGCATAAAGTGGGGCTCGGATTTTTTAGCTATCTCGACTAACGCATAGATGAGGGAGCTAAAGCCACTTAAATAATTAACTCGTAAATTTGGTGATTGACCACCGGCGTACTGTGCAGATGCTAATTCGCACATTACCTCGTCAAACATCACAATGTTCTTCAAAAGCTTGGATCCATATGAACTTATTAGCAAAACTTCAAAACTCGTTCTTTCAAAATTAGTAAGTGTCTGAGGTTGGGTTGAAACCCAATTTTTCGCTTGAATAACGAATTTCGTCAGATCTTGTAAAGCATTTTCTATTGCTTTTTGTTTCCCATCTCTGGCTGCTGTCATTCGAACTTCAAGATAATAAAACCGAACTTTCAATAGTTTGATGACATCATAGTTAACCATCCATACCGTTTCCATAGAACGCGTTTCTGAAACGTATCGTTCGACTCTGTCTAGTCCAGTGAGGTGATTTGATTTCTCAGTGTTCATATTGGTATTTGGCGAGAATATTTATTAGTTTGTTATATTGTCCCTGATCACTGTGACATTGAAAGTGGATAAGCCCTCAAATATTGGTAGGCATATAATTGCAAATCACGAATATTTTTGCCATAATGAAGTCATCCCCGCTAGGAAACTAGCATCGTTATACGGTAGTTAAACTACCTTCAAGCTGATTCTACTCAGCAACAAAATGTGGCTTTTTAGCTGCTGGATCGACGGGTAGCTCCTGTTCTGTAGTCCCTTCTTGACCTATGAGATTCGCTATCTCAATTTTTTTTCATAAATCTTCCAGATCCTTTGCTATTTTCAGCATGGCGAATTTGTCATTTCGTGCGACCTTTTTAGGCGGCTAAATGTATGAATTCAGTGAAGTCGAAAAATATGGTGATCCTGCCTTCTGTCGATGACAGATAATGGAAAATCTGCGGGTGTGCAAACCTCACCCCTAGCAGTAATCGATGCGGCCATGTGGCCATGTGTCTTATAGAGACACCCCGACCTCAATCATTCCTTCGGGAATGATTGAGGTGCGGGTTTTATTGAACAATGAAAAAATACCAACACCCGCTATTGCGGGTTTTTTTTTAACTAAATTTTATTTAACAAATCGGAGAATGTATGAAAATTGATCTAATTACATTAATATTTATGCAATTTATTGCTGCATTGGCAGTTGTGAGATTGTATTGGAATCTTAGATTAGGAGTAAAAGCGAAAGCTGTAAAAAGTGAAAGTCACTTTTTGAAAAAAGCAGCAATTATTTTTGTTGTCACTGCGATGAGTAATTTTGTGAGCATGGTGTTCTGGGTGGCGTTAATTGTCATCCCGATTGAATATTTCAAATTGCAAATGCAAAGAAACGAAGAATTGGATGAAAAAAAGGTGAAAACCCCTTAATAATCCTACTTTTAGAAACAAACCCCGCTATATGCGGGGTTTTTTTTAGGGAAAAAAATGAATTTCAAACTATCAAATAAAAGAAAGATAACTTCGTTGGCAGTGGTAATTGCTTTTGCTTACCTCGCTTACGAAAGTTTCATCGATTTAGTAGGAATTGGATTATTCCTTGGTGCTGTTGAACTATTTTTAAAAAATCGTACTTCTTCAGCTAAACAAACGACTCAAAAAGGTGAAGCATGATCGCTAACACAACGGTCGAAAGAATTCGACCAAACTTTATTCCAGAGCGACCTAAAGCTATCGTTCAGGAGATGTTCATTCGACCTTCAGTCATTGGCAAAATTCGGCTTGGGATTCAAGTTTTGACACTTAAAGGTCAAATTGATCCTAAAGCAGTAAAAATCTATGAAGACGGTGTCAGTGCTGGTCTCTCATTCAGTGCTATCAAAAAAGATATTCAGGAACAGTGCAAAATTGAATATCCAATGCGCCCTGAAAATATCGAATATCTGAAATTTAATAAATCAGATTTCAATGACCCAGAAAGTATTGATATTTTGCTCAAAAAATACGGGGAAGATCGTGGTAAAGGTAAGATGATTTATAGTCTGCCGGTGATGTTTCCCTACGATGACCCATTAAAGGTTATGCCTCATCGGTTCTCGTTCTGGTCAGCGTCGTCGTTACAATATTTTTCTGAGTACGCCGAAGATGGACAGCGTTACTGCATGAAATACTCAACTCCAAAAAAGTCTGAGTTTTCATCAAGAATCGCGAAATCGTTTTCGGGCAGAGCAAAAGAGATACGTCAAGATGAGTTTATTGATGGTATTTGTGATACCGATTCATGCCCTCAGTTTCAAGAAGATAAATGTTCACTAGAACTTTCTCTGACTTTTCTAATTCCAGGATTAAAAGGGGCGGGTGTTGTTCAAGCTCATTCGTCGTCGAAGATTTCTATGAGTCAGTGGTACGCTACTTTGAAATTTGTCTACGAATCTCGCGGTAGCTTGCGAGGTGTAAATTTTTCGTTGACCAAAAAATTAATGGATATCACTTACGTTAATAAACAAGGTGTTACTGAAAGGTCTAAGCAATTTATTACTGTTCTCACTTCTGACATTGATATTCCTGACTTGCTTCAAAAGTCAATGGAAGGAATAAACGAAGCAGTATTAGTTGAAGAAGCAAACAGTGCTGCCAAAGTACTTCATGGAAAGTCAAAAGACATTCATGTTATAGAAATGTCAGATGAGGAGCGTGATGAAAAGTTGAAGAAGCTAAACAACTATTTATCAAGAATTGATGAATGTAATTACGATTTAGTTGAAAAACTTCGCAGAAAACTTGCTGGTTATTTAAAGTACCTTAATGTATCAAATGCAGATTTCGATACATTCGCCAGAGATGCATATGGTGAAGAATGGTCGATTAACGAAGATCGGTTAAAGTACTTCGTAAATTTACTATCTCAGAGTACTGAATCCGAAGTTAAACATTTAATCACTCGATGATTTAAAAAACACCCAGATGTTTTGGGTGTTTTTTGTTTTTGGAGAAACAATGAAAGCACTTAATATTTTTCATTTTGGTGATTGCCACTATTCACAACAAAATTTGGAGGAATCCGATCGATGTGTTGGTCACTTGGTTGAATGCGCTCAGAATGAAATTCCAGACGTAATCGCATTGACCGGCGATTCCACAGATCACAGATTGGAAGCACACTCGTCCGCGTTGAGGGCACTTGCGCTGAGGATTAAACAATGCTCGGAAATAGCACCGACGATTTTGCTACAAGGAACATACTCACATGAACCTCCTGGCACTATCGAAATGTTCGGCTTACTGAGTGGGAAATATCCCATTGCAATTGCAAACAGAATTTGTCAGATTGCATTAACTGACAAATCCACGTGGTTATATTCTGATGGACCGTTATTTCGTGAGGACGAAATTGAATTAAAAAATATCAAGGGCGTATTCACCTGTGTTCCAACGCTAAATAAGGCTTCTGTCGCCGCGGCACTTGGCGCCCATGAAGCAGCAGAGGAGATGGGTATTCAGATTCAGCGATACTTAAAAGGTGCAGCTGTAATGAATATTTATTTCCAAAATAACGGTATCCCAACGATTGGGCTATCTCATGGAACTGTTCATGGATGTGTAACTGAGCATGGTGTTCCAATGATGGGAAACGACCATGAATTCACACAGGAAGCACTATTTGATGCTCAATGTAGCGCATTCATGCTTAGTCACATTCATAAACACCAATATTGGGAAAAGGATCAACGATTGATCGCGTATGCTGGTTCAATTGGAAGATTTCATTATGGTGAAATGGGTGACAAAGGTTTCCTTAAATGGACAGTGGGTGTAGAAAGCGCAAGTTTCGTCCTTGTTGTTACGCCTTCACGAGTACTTATGCACTTTGACTATGATGGTGTTCCAGATATGTGTGAACTTACCGAGGCGTCTAAGCATTGTCTTGGTGCAAACGTGCGAGTTCGGTGGCAAATTGACCAAGAGCATTCACAAATTGTAAATCGTGAACAGATCATTGGTATATTTAAGGAAGCAAACGAAATTAAGATTGAAGTTCGTATTCTTCCAATTCAACGTACACGCTGCGAGGGTATCAATGCCGAAATCTCAACTGCCGGTAAATTGAAGCGCTGGTGTAATCTAACTGAGGTTGAGCCTGAACCTCTTGTAGAAAGATTAGAAGTTTTAAGCCTCATGTCGTCAATCGAAATAGCTAGTAATATCATTCGTGATATTAGTAATTTTGAAAACGATATGAAGTTGGCGATGTCGTAACTCTATAGCACACACTACTTAGGTAGTGTGTGCTAATAGAATCTAGCGAAAGATGGTCTGTTTGAGTTGGTAAATTAAGGTTTTGTGCCTGGATAATGTTTTAGAATTGAAATATCGAGACTTACTCTGAAAAATTCATATTTTTCAAAGTCAGTTTTATCGCTAGGTAACTAGCATCGTTAATGAGCTTTAGCTTAACCCAGACGGGCATCACTCCCGTTTGGGAATGATGCCTTCTTTTTAGGAGGCAGTATGAAAAAACCAGTTCTACCAGTCGATGAAAAATGGGTTTTACCCGTTAACACGACAATCGAAAAGGCATCGATAGATTTTGTGTCGCGGTCAACAGTTCCATTCACTAACAAAGAAATTGCAATTTTAGGTGAATTCGGTAACTTCAATACCATCAAGTTTGATGGACGTTTCTACATCATGCCTATTCAAGTTATCCAATGGCTTTTATGGTCTTTTGAGCATAAAGTGGATAATCAATTTAGTAGTGAAGAGCGATTGAAACTTTGTGGTTTCGTGTCTAAAAGTGACATAGAACAAACATTGCGTCATGAGTTGGAATCACTTAAAAATCATCTAGAAAAAAGTGAAAACTTAATAGTTCGGTCAATTAATACTGAGCAAATTGAGGATAACTTTGACGGATGCCCTGAACCACTCTTTTTTGATGAGGTGACATAAAATGAATCCTCTATCGTTAAGATTAAAGGGATTTGAAGGTGTTTTTGATGGATTAGGTAAAGAAGAGATTTTCATTGATTTCTCTACGTTACCTAATGGACTTATCGCCATCGTCGGTGGAAATGGTAAAGGTAAGTCAACCATTATGGATAACGCACATCCATTTCGGATAATGCCATCAAGATCTGAAAAATATTCCGTCAGAAGCTTTTCATATTTTGATCACATAATGCTAGGCAAAGCTCTAAAAGAGCTTATTTGGCAACATCCCGATGGGCGTAAATTCAAGTCGGAACTTGTATTTACGTCAAAGACCAAAAAGTCGGATTGTTATCTTTATGTCTGGTCTGAAGACCAATGGGCTGTTTTCCAATCAGATGATGGAAGTATTATTTCTGATGGCAAAACAGAGACATATGATCGCGCTGTCGAACACTTAATTGGTTCCCCAGAATTGTTTTTCACATGCCAGTATTTGTCGCAAAATAGAAAGGCTTTATCTTCCTACGGCAATGCTGAAATGAAGGGACTATTGAGCGAGATGCTTGGTATTGAGGAATACAAACTTCAATCTAAAATAGCATCGGAAGTAGCTGAAATTTTAAACAAAGAATTAGATCGCAGGAAATCAGATATTGCAAAGATGTCCCAGTTTCGAAGTCAGAAGCTTGATATTCAAAGCAAATTGGTTTTAACAGTCGAGAAAATCGAAAATTTAAAATCTAGCAAAACTCAATTGACAGAAAAGTTGAATAGTTCGCTGAGTACTTTACAGTCCTTAGAACAATCAGTTCGTGATGGCCAGCAAAATTTGATTCGTATCCAAGAATTAAATGGAAGGTTAAGTCAGTTGTGCGTTGAACGATCGCAATTATTATCATCAAAAAAAGTTCAAGATGAAAATGATTTAAGATCACTCAAGCAGCTTGAATCGCAGATTCAGTCTCTCAGATCTCAACTTTCAATGAAAGATGAAATCGAATCAGCGGTCAAACAACTACCTGATATCAATCAAAAAATTGATGCAGCAACGCACTCAATTGCAAATGTAACCCAACAATGGGTTATAGCAAATGAAAAACAACAGAAATTTGCGGCGCTTGAGTCTGAGAAAAAATCACTTTCTCATAAGGGCACTTCCATAAAAGAGCGAGGATCTTCGCTTGAGAAAACAGCAGCATTGATCGATGAGGTTCCATGTAAAAACATGGATATTAGCGGAAAGTGCTCTTTGCTCTCGCAAGCGTATCAAGCAAAGAATCAAATTGTTGAAGTCTATAGAGATCTTGATGAAACCAGAAATAGCTACCGGAATTTACAACTACAAAGCGCAGCTGTTAAGTTGGAAATTGAAGGTTTAGGTGACGTTAAGAATACGTTAGATTTAGCTAATCGTGATTTAGCATCACTTCGCTCATTACAACTGAAATTAACTCAATTAGCGTCGAGAGCTGATCAAATTTCAAAAGCAGAATCATCGCTTATTGAAATGATGAAAATGCTCGAAGATAAGAATGTAGAGATTAACGACAGAACAAAAATATCAGATGAAAAAGAACAGTCATTGATTCGTTCAATTCATGATGTTGAAAAGCAACTAGTTGGTTTGCGCGCGCTAGATTTGAATAATCAACTTACACAAGTAAAAAGTGAAATTGCTCAAGCTAAAAATCAGATTTCAAGTGCTGAAGGGCAAATTGAAGCAGAAATTCGAAATCAATCACGATTTACTGCTGAAATCTCGCATCTTGATACATATCTGATTAATGAGGATATCCTTAATAAATGTGTTAAAACATTATCACAGGAAATTTCTCACTGGCGACAACTTCATCTTGGTCTTGGAAATAACGGTATTATTGCCTTATCTATCGACGACGCCGGGCCAAGTATCAGCGATTTTGTTAATAAGTTGCTTTGCTGTTTTGGTTCACAATTCAGCATCGAAATTCAAACGCAACAAACAAAGGCTGATGGGACTCAGAGAGAGGGTTTTGAAATTTTTGTTCATGATTCTGTGAGTTCAAAAAGTAAAAAACTCGAATATATGAGTGGCGGGCAAAAAGTTTGGATTAATGATTGTTTGTGTCGCGGGATGGCTTTGTATTTAAGGCAAAATGCCAAAAATAACTGTACTACGTTATTTTCGGACGAAACAGATGGTGCTTTGGATATTAGCCATAAACGCCAATTCATGAAAATGAAACAGCTGGTTATGAAGTTGAGCGGTTGTGTTCGTGAGTATTTCATTTCACATACACCAGACTGTATTGATCTAGCAGATGGAGTAATTGATTTGAATGATTACGCTGCAGCATAATTATCAATAACACATTAAACCTGACCATTGGTCAGGTTTTTTTTTGTCAAAAATATATCCCAGTCCAAATATTTGGACTGGAGTTCCGAAAACAAGAAGTCGAATCGCTTGAAACTAAGCGTGTCTTTCGACAGATAGAAGTGCTAATTGAAAGGTAATGTAGTGCTATCGATAAAATAATCTAAGTGCCATGGCCTCAAACGTAGAAGTTCCAAGCGAAAATCCCGGAATGTTTTCAAAACTTACAACTTTTGTCTTCAACCAGCATGCGCAAGCTCGTACTGATAATTCCAATCTTGTTATTGCATTACTTGTTGTTTCATTTATTGCGATTTGTGAGTGTGTCACGCTGTACTCGATATTTCCGCTTAAAACGGTAAAAATCTACAGAATGGACGTAGATAAATTAGGAAATGAATCGATTGTTCCTATGTCAACGAGTGAGTATGAGCCTGGATTGAATGAGATTAGATCACGTATAAAAGAAGCAACAGAGCGCATGTTCGCGATTAATGCGCGCTTGCAAGCGAAAAATCTTCACAAAGTTGACGTGATGATGTCTGGTCAAGCTCGAAAACAATTTCAAGAATTTTTAAATAAAGAACGTCAATTTGGGCGGGTTGTTGAGCATCCAGATTTAATCCGAGAAGTCGAAGTAAGTGCAGTCTCAAAGATTTCTGATTCAGAAAAAGTGCTACTCGTTGACTTTATCACCAAAGAGCGCGTTGGGTCCGGTGAGCCAAAAATTGAACGTCACACAATTACTTTTTCGTATGAAATCAAGCCTGCAAAAACTGATGCTGAAGTTCTTGGGGATAATCCAGCAGGCATTTATATCGTTTCATTCACCATTTCTGATTTAAATTCAAACTGATCATGACTAAAAAAATCATTGCTCTTCTTTTTATAGGTTTGACAGGCACATTTGGATTGCACGCGGCTAATGCTGAAGTTGCCCCTCAAGCTTTACCTACAGATTCGCGGATGGTCGTCATGCAGTTTAATCCAAGTCAAATATATAAAGTGTTAACAGCGCCTACCTATGTGACGCATATCAGGCTGGAAGAGGGGGAAAAATTGGCGTTTGATCCAGCCCTTGGCGACACGATTCAATGGGAAGTGGAATCGGCAGAAAACAACATTTTCATTAAACCTGATTCGGCAAATATCAGGACGAATATGTCTATCGTCACCAACAAACGTACATATCAGTTTGATCTTGTTGCTTCCCCTGAAGGAGGTTTGTATTACCAGTTTATGGAATTCAAGTATCGTGGCGAGAAGAAGAAGGGCACATCTTTGCAAGAAGCTGCCGCGGAACACAAAGCTCCTGAGAGTGATGTAAATTTAAAAGTGGCTGATCCTTCAACATTAAATACGAATTACAAAATTGTCGGCGGTGGCAAATTTAAACCAGATTTTGTAGAAGACGACGGTAAATTCACATACATTAAATTCCCAGATGACCTGACAGAGCTGCCATTGATTTATGTTAAAGAAAATGGTGCTTACAGCCAGGTGAACTTTACACCTAAGCCAAAGAATAATTTCGTTACAGTAACTCGCGTTGCTGATGAATTTGTTCTAATGCTTGACAAGGAGGAAGTGAAAATATCCAAAAAGAAAAGCGGCTTTTGGTAAAAGACTATGATGAAAAAAGACGACACTGTTATTGATGTAAATCCTCGCGAAACTGTGATGAGAGGAAAGACTCCACGGAGACTGTTGTGGATAATCGGCGTAACATTCCTTATTTTACTAATGGTAATGTCGGTTTTTATCGTCAATGGCAAAGATAATACTAAGAAAAAAACTGATGATGAAAAGAAAGCTGTTGCGGCGAAAGAGGCTGCACCAAAGCCTACCGAGGCAGTTACAGTTGAATCAATAGAGAAGGAACAGACAAAAAAAGCACTTGATTTTGTTAAGGGTGCGCCAGTTGTAACTACTGAGGTACAAGCTGAATTAAATCAATTGAAGGGCGATGGTAATAAATCAAATAGTGCTGTTGAAAAAAGTACATCTACCGGCGTGACTCGTCAAAATGCATCTCAAACATCCAACGTAAATAATACTGTAGCTGATGCCGCACAGCAGGCTCGCGAGAAAATTAGTACAGCTCCAATTTTCAGTTCCCGCGGAACCAGAACATCTAATGCTGGTGGAAATTCTGCAGCATTATCTGGACAAATTGATCTACTTAAACAACTGGGTGAGAGAAGGTCGGCATCTGTTGGTGCAGATCCGGCATCTTTATTAAAGCAAGCTTTAGAAAGCGGGAGCAATACAAAGGCAAATAATAAATCTGCTTCTAATGAATTGGATTTCAACGCTGAAATGTCAAATAGGCAGCTAAACGCACCTACCGGACTCATACCTAAGTCAAAAAATAATTGCCTCTTGACACCAGGGTGGTTAATTCCAGTTGCTAATGTCGAAGCTATGAATTCAGATGTGCCTGGTGAAATAACTCTTGTCGTTCGGGAGGATGTTTATGATTCGCTTACAAATACTTGCAAGGCAATTCCGAAGGGCTCCAAAATTATTGCTGTGTACAATCCAAACGTTAAAGTTGGCCAAGAGCGTTTTAACATTGCATCATCTGTTCTCTATCTGCCTAATGGAAAGCATGTTCCTATGCTCGGAACAAATGCATACAGCCCAGATGGAACGGCAGGCATTGATGCTGACGTAAATAATCATTTTTTCAAGATGTTCGGTACCGCTTTGCTTTTAGGTTTCGTCGATAAAATGACTTCAAATGATACCGTCTCGACATCATCAGCTAACGGATCGACCACAACAAATACGTCTGTTCTAGGACAAACGCTAGGAAACACTGCCAATGCAATTCTTCAACGAAACAGTCAGATTTCACCGACTTTAACTCGTGATCATGCAACTAGATTTAATTTGAAGGTTTCACGCGAGTTCTACATGGAACAGTATCGTGATTAAGAGTTTTTTCGCTGGATTGGGTCTCTGTTTTGCTTTCTCAACTTGCTACGGTTCCGCCTTACTTGTTGGTATTGCTAATCAAAATACCTTCATCATTAACAATGAGGGAAGTGAACAGAAAGTAGCAATTATAGGACAACCTATTTCTTACTGTAAGCAGAGTGATTTTGTACAGTGGGCAAAGACGAACCTGATTGGTAAAAGTATAGGAGTTCAAGGAAACCAACTTCTGATATTAATTAATAGTCAATGGTTTTCGTTGCAGGAATTACTGGTTCGTAATGGGTATATATATGAACCAAGTTTGGTCGACGCTCAAGAAGTTGCTGCCGCTGAAAGACGAGGAGAGTGGGCCTGTGCTGCAAAAGACGCAATTTTTAATTTAATACTTAATGATCGAGATCAGGCGAAAATCGTTGCGGCAATTGCGATGAACGAGAGTAAATACAAGGGATATCCTTGGCCTTGGACGATCAATGTAAATGGCAAAAGCATGTACTTTAAATCGCGAGAAGATGCATACCAAGAGATATTGAAGCAAATGAAAGGTGGGGCTAGTAGTATTGATATAGGTCTCACTCAGATTAATTGGAAATATCATTCACATTATTTTTCCTCGCCATGGGACGCGTTGCAACCATCAAAAAATATCCTCGTTTCGCAAATGATTTTAAAAAATCTTCAGCAAAAGTTTGGGTCTTGGGGTCAAGCTATCCGGTGTTATCACGATTGCGTTAATCCAAGCCGAGGCGGTAAATATTTAAATGATTTTTCTAAACAATACGCAGAGATCACGAATTTTTAATAGGTACGAAAGATGCACAAAATATTTGCAATCGTCACACTTAGTCTCGCAACAGTCACGACATTTGCTGCCGATTTAAATCAACCGTTTGATTTTAGCTATGTTGTTAATGGTAGAAATAACCGACCAGTTAATGTCTTCAATGATGGTGAGTCTACGTATATTCAATCCAAAGATAAAGTTACATTGATTATCTCTAATCAAAATGTGACCATGCGTGGACCTTATTATGTTATTTCGGGGATACCAGATTCAATCGAGGGCGTTGCTGGTAGCGAACCTTTTAAAATTGAATGGCAAGGCGCTCAAAAAACGTCATTAACCACTGAGTATGGACGTAAAAATGCAGACTTCAACGAAAAGACATTTACCGGAACTTTTGGACGTCTCTCGTTTATAAATGGAGTACCTCCCGATGTTGGGTTGGTTAACCCTTTACCAAGAGAAATGCAATTGAGAGAATTGATTAAAGCTATGGCTCCTCATGGTTGGAGCGGATCAGCAGACAGGTCCATCAACACTACTCAGCAAATTGATGTTCTGGGTCACATTGGCGATTCGTGGATAACTGTTCTTGATAAAGTAATTACAGCATCCAATATCTGGGCTGAGATTGACAGTAGTAAGATGCAAATTTACTTGCGCGAAAGTCCTCCAAAGGGCTTTGCAGTAGTGTTGGATGCGAATTCACAATTAAGGAAACCACATCAGGTTTCAAATGGTACGCCAGTTGAGGTTGTGGATTCCGATCATTCAACTCAAGTTACTATCCCTGAGTCTCTACTGAGTACAGTTAATGTTCGAGTGATTGAGCATAAAAATAAGTACATCGAAATTTCTGTGATTAATAGTGGTAAGAAAATTAAAGTAACGGACTTGGAAAGCGGTCAAAACGTTGAGCTTAAACCGACTTCACCAGTTGACTTCACTTTCCCGATAATCGGTTCGTTTAAAATTGAATCAGTTGATGGCCACGCTATCGATGTAAAACGTATCTTCAAAAAAGTCGCTGTATTTAAGCAACTGAATGAAGTTGGTTTAAAGAGTGTAGAACAAAGAAATGGCACTACAGTATTTACATTTGCAAGACAGCTACCCTCAATTGACTTTAAATCAGCAGATCTAAATTCGATGCCAGGTACTTGGCAAAACGATAAATTTACAATTAACGCCCAGTCGCCAGAGTGGAAAATTATGACTCATCAAAGCGCAGTTCAAGTGGATTTCGAAGATAAAGGCGTATTTCTCTGGAGAAAATCAGAGATAAACAAAGCTGTTACAATAAATAACTAGCTCATGTAACTCTTTAATCTAAAAAAAAGCCGATTTTCCAAAAGGAAAATCGGCTTTTTTAGTTACCAAACATTGTACATATCTCGCAAATCAGTTCAAGTACGATTCCAGTTCCTACCAAATATTTTGAAATTTTCAGACCTCGGTCGGTTGATTTATTTAGGTAGCTTGAAATCAAAAAAAAGCTTCCCATCATGACCATTCCCGCGGCTTTATAGATTAACGCCTGGTTATCTTGAACCTCCATTCGTAGAACCAAAATTACACTCGTCACAACACAGAATATTCCCACGAGATTTTGAAGTTCATTTGATTCCGTAAAAATCTTCAATTCATTTTTAAGAGTATTAATCATCGATTTCTTTCGTTATTTAGATATCTGATTGTCTCAAATTAAAACATTAAGTCAAATCGACAGTCCTTGCGCGAATGAGAATTCTATAAGAGCCATTTTTTATTATCGCTTTCATTGATTTGGATTCGTGAACTTCAGTCACGATAGTAACCATCTTTTAGGCTTTTAAATTTTGCTGTTCTGAATGGATATTAAAAATGTGCAAGTCACTTAAAACATTAATTTGTCTCATGTTCATATCAAGTTATCAGCTCGTCTTTGCTGGTTCGATTTGTCTTAAAAATAAAGATGGTGTTGATGAATCATGGCAAACGTCTGATAAAGACGTATCCATGTTCAGCAGCAATGATGCCTGTGCAAAGCAAAATGCTCGTCCGATTGCACCTCAGCAGCCAGTGCTCACCACACAAGCGCAGGTGATGGGTCAAATGCCTCAAATTAATGTACAAAGCAAACCAGTAACGAATCAGTCTTCGTATATGCAAGTGCAAAGGTGGGATATCACGCCCGCAGATCAAAATATGCGGTTACTGATAAATAAGTGGTCGAATTCCGTTAACTGGACAATGCATTGGGCTGTAGATAAGGAAATTCCGATCGTTTCACCTGATTCTGTTGCAGGGGATTTTAAGACCGCCATCCGACATTTGCTGTCTGCGACTGCTCTGAACGATCTACCAGTGAAACCTTGTTTTTACACGAACAACGTTGTGCGTGTAGTACGAGAAACATCCAAATGCAATCCTAACGAATAAGCCACTATGAAAAACATTCTTAATATACGGTTATTGCCCATTTATTCTGCAATTGTTGCTTTGACAGGTTGCGTTTCTCAAGACATTACTCATCGTGTTGATAAGGTGTCTGCCGTCAGCAGTGTCCAAGTAGATCAATTATTGCAGAAAGCAAAACCGACTCTTTCAAAAGCAGAAAGAGAGCGTGCGGAAGAAGTTAACATGGCTTACATTGCTGGAGCCGCTGTTCCGCTTGAAAGAAGTTATACATTGCCACGCGCTCTGCAAAAAGATGTAAAAACGGCGGTAATGTTTCCTGAAAATCGAGTGTCGTTATCTACAGCGGCAGAGCGAATCATGTTGGCAACTGGCTTGATTGTATCCATTGCACCTGATGTTTATATCGAAGATGCCATGCTTTTGCCAAAAACATCCGCGAATACAAGCAAGACAGCAGCAAGTCTACCTGCTGGTGCCATTCAAACGTTTGGTACGGGAACAACACCAGCATTACCATCATTAATTACTAGTTCAAATCCTAGTGTAGCGGGTGGACGTACTGAGCCTGATACCCCTTATAGCTTCCAGTTCCCAAAAACTGAAGCGCCGTTGTCACAGATTCTCGATGTAATTGCGGTTCGACTTGGTATTAAATGGAAATACGATGACTCAAACAACACTATAAAGTTTTATAGACTGGTTACTAAGTCTTGGGAAACGCCACTCTCTGCTTCAAAAAGTTCTTATAGTACTAGTTTCGATGGTACGAATACTGCTACAACAAATACCAATGCAGTGGTCGCAAAGCCAGGCCAGTCCCCAGTAAAGCAGTCATCCCAAGATCTCGATGAACTCAAAACGCTCGTCGATAATATTTCATCAGTAATGACAAAGTCTGGTTCAGTGATTTCAAATGACGCAACCGGCACGATCACGATGTCTGATACCAGTGACTCTGTTGATAAGGCTGAGGTCATTATCAACAAAGAAATGGCGATTTTAAAACGTCAAGTCATTTTGAAACTACAAACTATTCAGGTCTCATCAACTGACTCAGAAGAGGCGTCAATGAACATTTCTGCGGTGGTCAATGCAGCTCTCCAAAGGATGCCAGACTTGTCATTCACTACTACTGGACCAGCTTCACTAGCAAGTACCAATACCGGAACATTAGGAATTAATATTCTTTCTGGACAGGCGAACGGTAGCAGTGCAATGTTAAAAGCCCTCCATGAAATCGGAAACGTAAATGTTTCGACTGAAGTCCCATTAACGACTCGAAACAGAAAAGCCATTTTTTACAATGTAACGAATACATTTAGCTATGTTCAATCAACAACTCCAGCTGCTGCAACAATTACTGGCAGTGGTGGTACTCCTGGTATTACAACTGCACAAGATCAAGTCGGCCTCAAGTTGATGATGTTTCCTAAGGTGACATCAAAAGATACAGTGATGTTAACTATGTCGCTCGATCAGAGTGTTCTTCAGAATATTGAAACTTTCACGTCGGGAGCAGGCAGTTCAGCACAGTCGGTCCAATTACCTAATAAAAATGCTCAAGGGTCTGAACAGGAAGTGCCAATTCATTCTGGTCAAACTATGATCATTACTGGCTTTGATCAAAAAACAAATCAGTATGACAAGCGTTCGTTAGGTAATGGCGTGCCTACGATTCTCGGTGGATCAGGTACCGCAGCAACGAATAGAACAACGACTATCGTATTAGTTTCTGTTCTCGTCAAAGACATTGATAACTAGGAATTTCTATGCTTATTAAGGTTGATGATAAGAACTTAGTCGCCGGTCTGGAATGGCATGTCATTGTCAATAATAATAGTTCTGTCAATAAGTTAGTCCGCCAGAAGAAGGGGGTATGGTTTTGGCATACTTCCCAAGCTTTTTATTATGGGTATGTTCCAAAATCGACAAAAATTAGTCGAAAAGATAGTGTCATTTATTCGACGGCTATAGCATTCGCTAAATCACAGCCAAATAGCAATGCGCTCGGTGTTATTAAGATTCCCGATAGTCACCAGTACTTAATATGTGGTGTCTATCAAAATCGGCCAAAAGAAGGCTACGATTGTGTAGTGAACTCGCCAGAAGAGGTGTCGCGAGTTATTAAAAATTTCGATAAGCTTTGCGGCGAAGCTGGTTATGCGTTACTTGGCGATATCGAATATGGTGAGATGCAAACATTCACGTTGCAAAATCTCGTCTCGTCAATTTCTGATACTTCAAAGCTTCTTAAAGTCAAAAGCGAAATCATCAATCCGGTGACCATTGTGATCGGCGTTGTTATTCTAGCTTTTTTCGCCGATGAAGGCTGGAAGCAATATGTCGTGTATAGAAACAAGCAGATTGCTACAAAGCTGGCTCAAAAGCAGAAGTCCTCCCAGCAGCTTTATGACGAAGCAATTGCTGAAAAGCGTAATGAAGTTGCGTTATTGGTAGCCGAGGCACCAGCAATCAGAAGAGCATTATCATTGCTTCCTCCAAAAATTGGTGGCTGGAAAACAAAGACAGTGAAATGTTCTACTCGAAATGACAAGAAGTTAGATTGTGTATTGACATTCATCCGTGGCGATTCAGGGAGTATCAACAATAAGTCTTTTGTCCAATATGCTGCGCCCTACAAATTTCAGTCAGTGAAGTTTATGCCGAATCTGAACTCCATCGAAGCTGAGCTGGTTATTGATGGTTTTACTTTCACAACGATTGGTACAGCAATTGATGCGTCAGTTTCAATGAAAAATGAAATGGTCGATTTTGGATCACTAGTTCAAAATTTGATACCGTTCGGTGCTCCTAACTTTTCTCAATTTGCACCTATACAGCTTCGCAATGATGCACAAAATGGTCAAATATCATCATTGCCACCTTTGAGTGCCAAGTGGACGCAAACAGGTCCTTTTCGTATTTTGGAATTAATGAATAATTTCCCCAAGTACGCGGTACTGAACTCGATTAATTTGACGGTATCTGATACGCCAAAATACGAACTGAAAACATCGTTTTTGACCATCGAAATTGATGCCACTGTCTTTGCAAAACCAAATTAAGGATCTATATGAAAGTCCAGCGATTCGCAATATTACTGATGATGTTTTTAACATGCGATATCTTCGCCCAAGAAACAACGCTTGGTGAGTTATTAGACCTCGAATCAAAGGTCACTAAAGCAAAATTGAATCAAGATTTAGCCAAAATTGAGCCAGTAGTTGTCCAAAAGCCTGTTGATTTACCGAAATTGGATTCCGTCCCAAAAAAGCAACCAGTCTTTGAACCAGTGACAGTAGCTGTATATGGCATTTCGCCAAACTACAAAGCACAAATGGATTTTGGTGGAAAAATTGTGACTGTGCGAAAAGGTCTTTCGATTTACGGTAAGCGTGTAGTGAGCATTACAGCTGAGGGTGTCACGTTAGAAACCGTTCCAAGTGTTTTGCCAGTAAGCACCGCTAAAAAGTCTATTTCGAAAAAGAAATATAAGAATCAGCAAAAGCCGGTTCAGCCTGTATCTACTTTTTATCCTATTCCAACTTAAGACCTAGTATGTTTTCGAATCTTTTGAAAGCTGTTAAGCCATCGCTTGTCGAATCTTCACAGGCAGGTATCTCTCAAGCTGTGGATTGGAGTTCAGACGATGTGCTGGATGATTCAACCAACAGCTTTCCAGAGATCACTCACAAGGATGAGTTGCCAGATTTCGATCGTAAGTTGTATGACGAAATTAATATGATGGCATCGTCAAGACATTTGGTTTGTCCAATCGAAGTAACATCCCCCAAATCAACAGCTAAAAAGCAATATGCTTTAATTTGCCTCAAAGATGAAGCAAAAGGCGATCTGGCGACTGCTGTCTCGACTCAACTTGGTTTCAATGGATATGCTAAGGGAGAACCTTCGATATACATTGCTTCACAGAGCGTGATGGCCGAATTGGCTCGAGATACGATAAATGAATTCAAGAAAGATAGTGGTAAAGATAAGGTTCATCAAATTGGCGGAAACTCGCATAGTGCTTTGTTTCAAATGTTTGAATCGATTGCGTTATTCGCGATTGATTCCGACGCTTCCGATATTCACTTTGAGATTGACACATTAGAGCCAAAATCACAGGTGAGGTTTCGGGTAGATGGTAAATTAACAGACCCTCGAAATTTTAAATTACAGTCGCATGATTTATTAGATACAGTTGCGTATTTATACAATGTGCATGGAAATTCTGGTTCGGAAAATAGCTTCAACCAAAATAAACCACAACAGTGTCAGATTCAAATGACTGTTGGTGGTCGGAAGATTTTATTCCGATGGGCCTCTAATCAAAGTGCTCGCGGCACAAAAGTGGTTTTAAGGATGCTCTATCAAGACAGTAAGACTAGTATTAGAACTCCTGAAGAGCTCGGATATTTACCTTCACAGATTGAAATTTGGAAAAGATCGATACTTAAATTAGGCGGTGGAACCTTGCTCGCAGGTACAGTTGGATCAGGTAAGTCCACTACGATGCAAACCGTCCTTGACATGCTGCCAAAGAACATGTCGGTGTACACAGTAGAAGATCCTGTTGAATATCTTATTCCTGGGGTGACCCAATTTTCTGTTTCGAGAACACTATCTGATCATCAATCATCACCTTTTCTTGCAGTAACAAGACAGTTGAAGCGGATGGATCCTGATGCGGTTTTAATTGGAGAGATTCGTGATCATGAAAGTGCTGCTCTGTTCAGAGATATTGCAGAGTCCGGACATCGCGCTTTTGCGACGGTTCATGCTCCATCAGCGATTGACGTTGTTGCGCTTCGCTTGGTTTCAGAGGAAATTGGAATACCACGCGGCGTTTTAAGCACACCAGGGTTTATTAATTTACTGGTCTATCAAGCATTGGTACCTAAAATATGTCCGTGTTGTCGACTTCCTGCAGATCAAGTTCACAACGATGACTATTTAATTCGTATTGAACGACTATTTGCCCTCGATCGATCAACTATTCGCGCTAGAAATCCAGAAGGTTGTGAGGCCTGTAGAAGGCCAGAATTACCCGAATTAAACGGTGGTAAAGGTCGTATTGTTGTCGCTGAGATGATTGAGCTGGATAGCATCATGCTTGACATGTTGAGACGTGAGGAAAATGCTCTACTCAAGTCGTATATATCTCAGCAAAAAAACTCCAGATATGACGAACCGATTTCAACAGGTAAGAGTGCGCTTGAAGTGGCCATGTATCACGTTTCCAAAGGAACTATCGATCCTCGAGATGTTGAAGAAAAATTCGGAACCTTCATTCAGTATGAAGTAGAAAGAGGTAGATAAATTATGGCAATGAGTTTTCAGTTGAGAAGAGCTGTTCATGCTTTTCATAATAAGCGTGGCGAGTTTTATCTTGATTTGTCTCAATCGATGGACGCTCAAAAGGGCGTTCCAATTATTAAGATTTTGGAAAAGTACGCTGCGCGATACGAAAACGAACCTACAGGTGTTATCTGCTCCTATTGGCTTGAACAGTACCCCCATAAAGGACGCTTTTCTGAGGTCGTTCAGGGCACTATTCCTGAGCAAGATGCAGCTATGCTCTCAACAGCTGAAGAAGCTGGTGATTTGCTGCGTGGACTTCAACAATTGGGAACGAATGTCATTAACCTTACATCGTTAAAAAAAGATGTTTGGTCAAGCATGGGGGCTGCGTTGCTTATGTTCGTAATTCTTCATGTATTTGTTGGCATAGAAGCTTTTGTGGTCATTCCTAAACTTCAAGCAGCAATGAAAGGCGCGGTTTCGCTTTCAAGTCTTGGTAAATTTTCCCAGTATTTTTTTTATACATCTAATTTCATAAAGGACTGGTGGATTGCATGGGCCGTTGTCATGATCTCTATCGTTTGGTGGGTATTTTGGGCCTTACCTAATTACACCGGGAAATTTCGGAAGTGGCTGGATGATCATGTTTTACCTTTCCAAATGTATCGAGAATTTAGTGGTGCCTCTTTTATGATTGGATTAGGTGATCTCTCGATGTTATCTGGAACAAAGATTATTCAGATCAATGAAGCACTTACTATATACAGAAGTAAGAGTTCTATTAAATGGCTTAACTGGCACATTGATAAAATTCAAAAAAATCTTCAGTTGAGTCCGAACTCAAAAGCCGAAATATTTAATACTGGCATTACAAACAAGAAAATTTATTATCGTTTACTTGATATTGCTGAATATTCTGAGTTGTCTGTCATGCTGCAGAAAGTTGGTGAAGTAATTATGAAGATTGCGCCTGAAGAAATTAAGAAAAGAGCAGTAAGTCTTCGTTTTCTAATTATGATCACTGCGATCCTATTGATGCTTCTTATCTACGGAGGTACTGGAAACATTATTGAAGAATTTAAAGCTGCAGTTCTGTTGAAATCTATGTAATTCATTTGTATAACCCTCAATCTAACTTAATAGGTACTTCTATGTCTAAAAAATTTTTCGGGAAAACTCAAGGTTTAAAAAATCAAGGTGGTTTTTCGATGGTCGAATTGGCCTTAGTATTGGTGGCTGCTGCGCTGATTCTTGTTGGCGTTTTCAGCAAGTTTTCTGGGAACTCCAGTGCTGCTTCTGCTCAAGAGTTGTCTGGTGATTTGATTACGCTAGTCGGTAAGGTTAAATCAAATTATGCGAATCAATATGCAAACGCAACTAACGCTAATCTCAATACTGGTGGCTTCTTCCGTGACTTGAATTCGTTAAATAACAATGCCGGAACAGTCGTTACCAATCTTGGTGGCGGGACCTTGACAGTTTCTGGTGGTACTGTCAATTCTGCAAACGATTCAGTGTCGTATGTTATTACACAGGTTCCAGACGATGGATGCTTGCCCCTTGTTTCTACACTCGCAAAACAAGCGACGAAATTGACTGTCGGCTCAAACATCGTCAAAGCGCCCGGTACACCAGTCAATCCAAGCAACATCATTTGTAGCGGTGATAACAATACTATTTCATTTTGGGTAATTTAATTTATATCCATGTTCAATTACATTTTTAGAGAGATGTTTTAGGAAATTCAAAGATGAAAAGCGTCTCTTTAGAGCATGAAATGTTGTCTCTGGTCAGTAAATATAGCGATTGGAGAATATATCCAAACGACGTTTCTAGGTGCTCTGCGTTGCCATCACCAAGAAATTTTGATGGTAATGAACATGATAGAAATTGGGTCCTCTTTGAATCGTTGAAAGAAATGGAGAAATCATTTGTTCAAATATTCATGAATGAATGTGTTTCTAGAAACGAGGATAGAGGATTTGAAGTTAATTTTTTTAGTGCAGCAGCTGATAAACTAAAAATTCGTGTTGAACCATTCGGTGACTATTTTGCCGGTCGTTTTATCTATTCAGATCCTAAAAATCTCGATGAGTTAGATGGTGTGACATCTGAAGTAAGAGATTTTATTATGAGTACTTCCCTTAGCATTAAAGGTGGTCTTGTGCTTATGGCCGGCAATGCCGGTACAGGTAAAAGTGTTTTTGCTCACGCAGCAATGCGGCATCGCCTTCTACAATACGGGGGGCATCTTGTTGTTGCTGGCGATCCTCCTGAGCAGCCAGTAGGAGATAATGGTCTAAATCGTGTTGGTAAAAATGGTTACGTAGATGTTGTTGATATCGGTCGTATTGGATTTTCTGCGGGCTTAGCGAAAATCATGCGTAGCTATCCGGCAGGAAAAAAATCATATCTATTATTCAATGAAATCCGTATGGATTCAAATGCATTTGATTTAGTAAATATTGCCCTTAATGGACAAACGGTATTTTCGACAATTCATGCGTCAACGGCTGATGCCGCACTTGATCGTTTAGTTTCTTGGTGTATTCGTTCAGGTCTAGATATTGATTTAGTGCGCAATATGATTGCTCAGTCGTTATTTGGAATCACGATGCATAAATACGAAATGGGGAATTTCAAAATTTTTCCGAATATTTGTAACGAGGAAACTAGGAAAAAAATTCGAGAAGGATCCATGTTTCCGTTTCAATCTTCAGCACCCCTTAAATTTTAAATATATGAAATTTACACCTAAATATCGTCATTCTGGTGCAGCATTTGCGAAACAGAAAAGCGCAGGTATTTTTTTGATTGATCTTGCGCTTGCCCTTGCTGTATCGACTGTGCTTCTAGTCTCTCAAATTTCTACAGTGAATGAGGCAGTCAATGAATCGCTTGCTAATGGAACTGGCGAATATTTAGTCGCACTGCAAGCGGGTGTAAATAAATATGTGAACGATAATGAATCCAGTTTGCAGTCCAGCCTTCCTGTATCTGGCTTTGCTAATCCGTTGCAGCCGACAAATGCTGAATTGCTTGCAGCCCATTATTTACCAATTGGCTTTGGCGATAAGAGCCCGCTCGGATTATCCTTCGTTAATAAGCTCAAACTTAATGGAACGTGTCCTGGTCAAAATTGCTCCGTATCCGGATTAACTGTTTCCACTACGCCGTATATTGATGTCACCGGAGTTGTTAGAAACGATCTGTTGGGTATTGCTGTTGCTAAGATAGGGACCGATGGCTCGCAGTCGATGGCTGGTTCATCTGGCACGATGACTGGGTTTGGAGGGAATTATTCAATTTCTGGTTCAACGTTTACTACTGTCGATGGTACTCTGGGAATTAGGATTGGTGATAATTCCGGATTTAATTCGCTTTTAAGTCAATACTATAAGTTAGATGGTTCAAGAGCGTTGACTGGTCCGATGAATGCAAACTCTCAAAACATTAACGGTGTCAATGTTCTTCAAGCAAATAATGTTCAAGTTTCACAGTCACTATCTATTTCTGGTACAGCCGTCGCTGGGTCTTCTTGTGCCGCTGCTGATAATTGGAAGGTAATGACCAATGCCACTGGTGATGGTTTAGTTATCTGTAATAACTCTGTCTGGGAGCAGGTTGGTAATGCTGTTACTGGAATCACGCCTGGTGGCAACTGCTCAGTTAATAACCAATTTGGAACTGATGCAACTGGCACAGGTTACGTTTGTAATGGTGTCTATTGGACATCGGTATCTAATTTTGCCAATCCTGGCGATGCATGTTCACCAAAAGCTACAGTCGCAATATCAAAAGCGACGAACGAACAACTCGTTTGTATGAATGGACAATTTATCAAATTTAGTAGCCTTATACCTTCAAATGTTTCTGTAAGTGGACATTTAATTGTTCATGACGGCGATGTAGTTAATAAGCCTAATTGTGATGCGGGGGGCTCACCAAACTATAGCCTTACATTAGTACAAACTTCTGTGGATGTGTCGATAGCGCCTCCTTTCCAATCCACTTATGTTGCAGCTCAAAACAATGGCTCTTCTTGGACAATCTTATTAAGACTTAAGAAGTCTGCTGCCGATGGTGGTGGCGAGGTTTCTGGCAACGCTTATGGGCTCTCTGCTGTCATGACGCTGGAATGTTCCTATTAAATTTTCGTATGACACTTCCTTGAATCTTTTTCTTTTGATTTTTGTAATTAAAGCCCCGCTCAGCGGGGTTTTTTTTCTTTGGTCGTTTATGAAGGTATTTTTATGTGAGCTTTCGATTTATTAGACTCTCTGAATTCGAATATCGTTTGATTATTGATTTTATTTCGAACATTAATCGGAGAATATATGAAGGCAATTCGAAAGCAACGGATTCATTCTGTTTGTCGGCAATTAACTTGGGTAGCTGCAGCCTCAGTGCTTTCGGTTTCTCTTGCTGGTTGTGGCGGTGGCAACAACACTGATATCGTCGTCAGTAAGCCTGGTACCGCACTTTACACCACAGCTTCTCCGTCACTAACAATTCCAGTTGGTGCAACGCAAACATTTCAAATCGGTGGCGGTGGAAGTGGTTCTACTTTTACGTCATATAGCGCTACTTCTAGCAATACGAATGCCTTGTCGGTTTCAGTTTCAGGAACGAATTTGTCTATCGTTGGTTTGCAATCTGGCTCTTCAACGGTGACTGTGACTGATTCTGCTGGTAATACGGTCGTTGTAAAAGTCACTGTGGGTAATAACGCGGCGTTGAGTATTCAAGCTCCTGCTACTGTAACAATCGCACCTAACTCATCTAATACCTATTCTTTAATTGGTGGTAACCCGCCATATACTGTCGTAAGCAGTAATCTTGCGGTGATTAATCCAACTATCTCAGCTAATAATCTTGTCCTGAACAGCCTAGCCGCAGGGGGCGCTCAGATCGTTGTGTACGATGGTTCCGGTGCATCTGCTAACTTGGCCGCCACTGTTTCTTCCGCTGGATCTTCCGCGAAACTTTATACAACTGCACCTACTAGTATTAGTTTGTCTGTTGGTGGAGTAATTCCCAATTATCAAATTGGTGGGGGCACGCCGCCTTATGTCGTTAGCAGCAATACACCAGATATCATTTCCGTAAAACAACCTAATACAAATTCCTTTGTTGTTCAAGGAACTGCTGTTGGTTTTGGTACGTTATCGATCACTGATGCGCTCGGCGCAAGCACTTTTGTTTCTGTGTCCGTTGTGTCAGGGAAGGTCTCTGTTCCTTTTTATACAACGGCGCCGGCCTCACTGGCTATTGTTCAGGGAACTTCTGGTTCATATTCGATTGCCGGAGGAACGCCACCATACACAGCTGTTTCTAGTAATCAAATAGTTGCAACAACTAACGTTGCCAATTCCAACTTAACTATTTCCGGTGTTTCAACTGGTAGTGCCAATATTGTTGTTCGTGATTCCGTTGGCGCAATTTCCACAGTTGCCTTAACTGTTGGACAATCATCCGGTTCAGTTCCTAATGCGGCGCTTTATACAACGTCGCCAAGTTCGGTCACTCTTCAAACTTCGACAAGTTCGACTTTTAACGTCGGTGGCGGAACTGGTCCTTATACTGTTTCTAGCAGCAATACCGGCGTTGCTTCGGCATCGCTCACTAATGGGGTGCTAAGTATAGTTTCAAGTTCGGTCGGGACTGCGAAAATAGTAGTTACAGATAGTGTCGGAGCGCAGGTAACTATTACAGTGAATGTATCAAACCCAAATACATCGGTGCAAAGTTTGTTCTCTACCGCACCTTCTGCAATTGTGGTTTCAAGTGGTGCTTCTTACCTTTACTCGGTTGAAGGTGGGACTTTCCCGTACGTTGCTGTCTCAAGTAACGCATCGGTTGCAACTGCATCAATTGTTGGTAGCTCTTTGACGATCAGCGGTGTGTCATCTGGTAGTGCAAATGTCGTCGTCACCGACGCGAACGGATCTGCTATTACCATCGCTGTAACTGGAAAATGACCTTTTTCAGAAAACGTCAGTTATTGATGTAGTTTTTGTTCCAATATGAAAGAGCGCTGAATTCAGGGAGCTTATTACCTGTTCAGCGCTTTTTTTTGTTCCATTATATTTTTGGAGAAATCTGAAATTTCCATGATTTTGGCGTATTGGATAATCCTGCTCAATAACACTAATATAAAGTGAAAATCAACATGAAAAACTCAACCTTAAAGATCTTGAGATACTTCGTAATCTCAATCGCTGTGTCGATGGGTTTATTGGGTTCGGCTTTAGCTCAAACCCAAAAGGCATCAAATCAAACCTGTCAGCCCTTTAGTATTCCGATGGCACCAGTACCTTGTGGTCCTGGTTATACTGGCAGTAAATTTCCAATGAAGACGATGCAATGCCCGAGTGGAGTTGTGACCGTCGGATCAACATTTGATACATCAAACTGCAAACCAGTAGGGGTAACTACTGATCCAAATGCAACCAATTGCTCAATAACTCCGACCGCGGTCGGCTGCATTGCACCGCCAACTGGGATGGGATGTGTAACAGGGCGCCATTGGACTACTGAGGGTGACGGGATTGCTCACTGTGTTAATGATGACCCAAACTGCCCATGGGGAACATCTCTGATTCATGATAATTTAGGTAATCCTTCATGCGTTCCAAACACATGCCCATCAAATCAGCAATTACAATCAGATGGTATTTCGTGCGCATGCCCTCCATCTTTATCTGTTTGGAGCGGTGGCGTCTGTTCGTCACCGGTTGTTTGTCCTATTTCACAAACAGTGACCAGTGCGTGTCCATCTGGGTACACCGGCAATCAAGTTTCAACTACATCGTTTAGCGGCAATGCCTGCACTCCATCAACGACTGTTGATACATCGGGATGTATTCCTCCACCTACTTGTCCAGCGCCGAGTGTTACTACTGGGGCTTGCCCTTCTGGCTACGTTGGCAATATTGTCACAACAACTTCTTATAGCGTGCAAAATGGTTCATGTGTTGCAAACCCATCTGTCGATCTGAGTGGATGTGCTCCTAAACAACCACAGTATTGCCCTGATGGCAGCATCATGCCGGCAAGCGGTGTTTGTTCTGTTGCATGCCCATATCCAAATACAATGCAAACTGTTCCACAGTCACCAGTGCCAGTGTGTTTGCATCCCTTTGTACAAGTAATTTTAAATTCCATGGATCCGCAAGGTGCCTATCAATTTTTCTCACTGAACGATTACAGTGACATAGAGGTAGACGATGTCCAAGAAAACGGTAGTGGGATTGAAATGGTACCTTCATTGAATGGACTTAAGTTATTACTTGGACCAGCCGGTAATAACCCAAAACCGGCACTACTAGTTTTCTATAACGGAGGTGCAGCATGTTCAATCCATGCTTACTCACTGAGTGCTGGCGATCCCTTCCTTGACATGTCAGGTGGTCAGTTTGGTGTTGCTCCTACTGATGGAACTTTAATATACGGATATAGCACCAATGGTTGTAGTTAGTTTGGTTCAAAAATAAAAAAAGCCGGATTTATCCGGCTTTTTTTATATCTTTCATTTTTAGGCGCCTGTAGGTTCGGTAGTAAATGTCCAAGTTGTGTTCACTGGAACAGCATGGCTACCATCTTGGTAAGTAATCGTACCAGTGAAATTAACGGTGTACTTCGTGCTATTGAGCAAGTAAGCATTTGGAACAATGTAAGCATCATTGCTTAATAACATATTGGCGACAGGGCTGGTGGTTGAGTTAACCAGCGTCACAGGCACCGTGATACCACCTTGTGACAACGTGAAACTAGTCACATTTAATACAGTTCCAGCAGCCGAAGTAAATGAAATTGGATAGCCTTTATTTTGAATTGTTGGTACCGGATCAGGACTTTCTGCCCACATGTAAGTCTTAACACCAGTTTGACCATCTAATGGGTAATGCATTGTAAAATTCGGTGCATTATACTGTTTATTCTGTGTCGAAAAATCTGAAACAAAAGGCGTATCAACAGTGGAGTTCGGTGCAGTTAACGTACCGAACCCAATATCGGTAATCCATTGTGTCAAAATCCCAGAACGATGGTAAACCGTGTCCATGAGTACATTTATTGCACTTACATATTTCCCATTTTTACCTGTTGGATACGAGAGAGCAATTACCTCACCAACTCCCATCGATGAAGCATACCCAACATACTTCGCACGAGCAGTTGCATCAACTCCAGTAAATCCTGGGGTTCCTAATGTTTCATTATGGCTCTCAATACTGTTCAATTGAATGTAATTGGTATGGTTAAGCGCACTGGTATCAAGCGAAGCGTTTTGATTGACCAAACCCAAGCCAAGAGACTGACGAATCGAATTAAGATCATTCAATGCTTGGAGTTGAATTGATCCAGATACGTATGTTGGTGTAGCAGCGGTCGTTACTAAATTCGCCTGTCCCATAACGTAGCAGCTTGGATAATCAACAGCGCCGTTGCTGCAAGTGTTAGCGACTGGTGGGGTTGTGCTTCCACTGGCAGAAGATGCAGTGCTACCGCCACCGCCTCCACAGCCAGTCAACGTCGCTGCAAGTGCTGCAGCAACCAAAGTCATAGGGATAGTGCTCATTTGTGATTTTGTGGTTTTCATTTTCCAGTCCATTTCTATTAATTGATGGGTGTTCAATAATTGACTCACTTTTTCTGAGTCATGAGTTAATTCTACGCATTTAAAAAATAAGTCAAATCGCAAAAAAAAAGCACGAATCAAGTTCGTGCTTACGTAAAATGAATTAAAAAAAGTCTTGAAATCACGCGGCGAGGGAGTGTGTTTTTTTTCTTCGACATGGCTCACAATGAAACGTTGTTCCAAATTCCTGTTTATCTTCCGTGTTACATAACAAATAATTCGCGGTGCAGCTTCTGCAAGCTGCAACAAACATCGATCCGCTGCCCGATTGTACAACTATCGCAAGTTTTCCAAGACGATCGATCGGTAAAGGATCACTTGACGCTATTGAAATATACCAAGAGTATGCTGCAATAATGCTATGGATATTCGGCAAACCGGCTCGGTACGCTAACCGATACAAAAGCATGTAAAAGGAGCTGTGGGTTCTTCTACGCTCTGTATTGATATACCAAGGCAACGAATCTGGTAATTTACCGCAAGATGAGCTATCTGACAATATACGTTGATACATGTCACGCACTTTTGCGTCGTGTAAATTAGGGATAAGCGTGGTGATAATCGTTGCTCTCATCCTAAATTTAACTAGCTGTTCAGCAAGAGGGTAGGCGGTTTCAGAATGATATCTTTTACCTAGTTCACTAACGGCTGGTAATTCAGACAGTTTCTCTGGTGTCGATTGAATGAGGTAATTGATCCAGTCGTTTTCTAATAAGGCATTACCATTGCTAGGTAATTGAAGATTTTCGTAGCGCCATTTAAAAAGTGGTAGCTTGAAACGCGATGCATTGTTCTTACCTTCAACTTTAACGTTACGTAATATTTGAATTACGTCAAAATTTACGCCCAACTCTAACATTGCGAGTGGAGAATTCTTGGCCGTGTCAATGATATACCGTAAATACGTCTTATTTTGATATGTAATTGTGGTTCTTAATGAGTCGCTGATACTCGTCGGTGCAAGGCTAAAACTTTGCTCAAGTTTCTTTACATCACCGGAGAATAAAGATTCCCAATCTGAGACTGACGACAAAACCGGCACTACACACAGCAATGGGCTGTTGAGGAGTTGGTACCGTAAATTATGGTCTTTATCTAACAATGTCGAAGTTGTAGAACGTAGCTTTAACATGTTAAACCATTCGTTATTAGAATAGTTCAGCGTGTTCATCACTGAATAAAAATCCAAATTAAGCTCAAAGGCGTTAGATTTATGGTCGGCAGTTGTTGTTAGTCTTAGATTGGAATTCATAATATCAAATTACGATAATTGACGAGCCACATCTGATGATATTTGTTTTGCGATATCAGATATTTTTTGGATGACTTCAGCACTTTGTTTGAAATCACCTTTACGAGATTTGCTAAAAATTTCTATTTGTTTTTTAGCCACTGTCGTGATTTCGTTGAGCAGTTCTGTGAGCAAATTGGATACGATGTTGTTTTCGTGAAGAATGCTCTCTTTTTCTTCTAGTTCTGAGTTGATTGAATTCAGCTTAGCCTGAGCTTCTTCCATTTTCGCAGTGATGTCATCGATAGATTCTTGAATTGTGACGTATCCTTTAGGCGGTATTTCAACGTCAACAGTAACGGTTTCAATGTTCTTTTTTGCTAATTCAAGATCAGCCAAGGCTTTTATTTTTATTTCACGCTCTTCAGATAGGCTAATAAACAAATTTGATTGTTCTTGTTGTGTTTCAAGAAGCTTCGATACCGCTTTATCGAGACTTTCCTGAGTATTGCTCAACTCACGCTCCATTTGAGCAGCCTTCATATTTGCTTTCACAGTTTCTGTAGCATTCGAATCAGCAAGTGCCTTGAGATTGCTAATTGTGAGTTCGGATGCGTTTATTTTTTCTTGGAGAGCAGATAACTGTTCGTTGTCATCTCTGCTGCTAATAATCATATCGATGATTAATTTTGTTTGTTCGTGCGTCAGTTTTTCGCCACGCTCAAAAACCTTCTTAATTCCATTGAGTTCATCGTCGTTCAGACGAGTTAGTTGGATTATTGTTGAGCTGTTTTGATTTTCAATAAATACGCTGTTTTCAGAAAAACGTTTGTAGATTAAGACCATGTTATAGCCCCAAGAACTATTTTTTCCAAATCTGTTCTTGAGCACTTGTTCAAAGACCTCACTGACTTTCAATGAACGGTCAATTGAACACACTTGTTTTATCTTTTCGTTTATTGAGTTTAAAAGACGTCCAATCTCAATTGCACTCATTTTCATTTTGTACAATTCGACATCTATCTGTTTGCATTCGGTATCGATCGAATTCAATTCGTCCTGTGTAAGAACAGAAACAATGTCATTGGAAAAATAGTTTGCGATTGATGAAACTTGATTCTCTTCCAGAGTTGTTACGTTCATTTCTCAGATCCTTGAATAAAACAATATTGGTTAAGTTTCGGTCATCTTCACTTTGTGTGATAAACGAAAGACATATAAAAAAGCGTGTCATAAGGCATTTACGAATGATATTACGCACTCGATTTAAATACAATTAAAAAACCGTTTTAAAAACGTGTTTAACCAATTTTAGATAACTAATGCAACACATTTTAAAAACCATAATAAAAAACAAGTAAATAAAACAACGTTTCTGTTGTTTAAAATAAAATAATTTAACTTTCACGTGTGAATATCAGGTTCAATATGCTTTTAAGATTGTAGGAACGATAACTAATAGGTAATTCTTTGTAAATTCATCTTTCTACGGTGCGCCCTTACGTTTTAAAATACGGATTAAAAAATTGGTCAGGATAAATAATGGAAACTGTTTCGAAAATTAGAGTATTAATTGCTGATGACCAACAATTACTCTTGACGATGTATGAGCAAATTCTTCAGGGTTACAACATGCAGGTTGTTGCAAAATGCAAAACACCGAGAGAAGCTGTTGATAAATATCGTGAGTTACATCCAAATGTTCTCTTATTAGATATTCGATTTGGGAATGGGTACACTGGTTTTGATGCCTTAGAAGAGATCTTAGGATTCGATAAAAATGCCAACGTAGTTGTCATTTCACAGTTTGATCATGGTCCCTACATTCAACGTGCATTGAATTTAGGGGCGAAATCTTTCCTAACTAAAGATTGTGATCCTGAGATGCTTTATACGGCAGTTAAAGCAGTAAGCATTGGCGAGAAATTTTTAATACCGGCGATCAAAGAAAAAATTGTAGATCTATTTACAAATCCAGAACCTGATCCAAAAACGGTTTTGTCCACTGAAGATTTTGAGTTGTTCATGTTGCTTGCTGAGGGCAAGACAAACGAAGAAATTTCAGAGATGAAGAAATGGACATTAAGTTTTGTTTCAACGCATCGTCAAAAAATCTTACACGCTCTTAAAATTGAGCGCCCTCAACATATTAGTCGTCTTGCTATTCGCCATGGATACATGGCGCCGTAAGTTCCTTCAATTATGGGTGAAATCTAAGTCACCCAGGTTGGCTATCGCGCTCATATTTATACAACTACTAGCTTTCCCACAATGGTCTTTGAGTCAGACAAAAAATGGGGTCTACATATCATTCGAATCAAGTGATCTTAACAAGTATCAGTCACTAATAGCTTCGCTTGATTCAAAGTTATCGAGCCAGCATTATTCTGCGCAACAGCCATCTGAAGTTCAAAAAGGATCTTTGATCGTATCGATAGGATACGATAATTTCGTTCGACTATTAGAAAGTAAAATCGACAATCCTATTCTTGCAGTATCGATATCTAGTGCAAGTTACTATGAAGCAGTTAGTAGATTCGGCCCAATGAATACATCCGCGATTTTCTTAGAATCGTCGCCCGAGAAACAATTACGGTTGATTAGGTTATTGTCAGGTCAACGGAAATCTGAAGTATTGTTCTTGTATTCTGCAAAGACTACTTTCTTAATACCTCTGATCGAAGTAGCAGCACAAAAAGTCGGTAATATTGAAGTGCAATTTGTAGAGATTAATTCAAACGAACAGGTTTATTCAGTAATAAATTCAAATAATGCAAAATGGCTTTTAGCTTACCCTGATAAAAACATTTATAACCAAACAACGCTGAGGAACGTGTTGTTGAGTTTGTATAAGAAAAATCAGGCGCTGATCGGTTTTTCTCAATCTTTAATCACTTCAGGAGCTGTGGGATCCGCAGTTTCAAGTACCGATGATATTTTGATGCAAACTGTTGAAGGTGTAAATCAGTTTGCGAAAACAGGACGATTACCTTTGCCTGAATTTATAAAATACTCGTCCTATGTGTTGAACATACCGGTTGCACGTTCTTTAAATATTAAAACGGATGCAGTCACTTCTGGACGTTAAAATGGAATTAAATCTAAAACTCAGGACGCGAATTTTATTATTGTCTTTAGTTCCAATGATTTCTATGACAGTCATTCTGTCTTGTTTTATCGGTGTTTATTTAATTCTCCATGCAAATAGTCAATTAGCATCTCATGCTAAAACTATTGGTACAAACATAGCAAACTCACTTGAGTATTCGGTACAAACACAAAATCTGAGCGAGATGAACCGGATTATTTGTTTTGGAATTACTTCATCGATTGACGTATCCTCTATCCAAGTTTCCGACAACAGTGGGCGTCCTATCGCGATCTGTAAAAGTAAAAAATCCTTTACTGGTAACTTTGTAAGTCAAGAATTTCCAATTTATAGCATTCGGTCTCAGGACAGTAGTACGGTTGACGAGGCCGACTTAAATGCACCAATCAAAGCTTTGAAAGTCGGCTTGTTAAGAGTGACACTTTCGAGTCAGGCTACTAACGAGGATTTAAATCAACTTGCTGTAGGTATTTTGTGTATTTTTACTCTCGTAGTGTTTCTTGGAGTGTTCTTTTCTATTTTGAATACGAAACGTCTTATTGCTGCAATGAATGAAATGTCTCATGCTGCCAAACATGTTACCGATCGCAATTATCATCCGGTATTTAAATACATTATGGATGGGGAGTTTGGTGAGTTACAAAAGGCGTTTATAGAAATGTTCATATCATTAAACTCTTTTACTGAAAGACTGGATAAAGAGGTTGAACAAAAAACAAAATTCCTTGTGCAGCAAAAACAAATTATTGAAGACTCACATCTCGAAAATAAACTACTAATCAAGAGAAGTAACGAAGCAATCGAAAACGAACGACGTACTATTGCATTCGATCTTCATGACACTTTAAACACTTTGGTGTTATCGATAATTGGACATGCTCGTCAAGCAAAAACAGAATTGCAAAGATTCAATAATCATGATTTGGTAATGACAACTGATGTACATTTGGATGAAGTAAAAGATAGTGCTGGCAAGTTATATTCACTTTCTCGCGACTTGGTTTCTAACTTACGTCCCGAAGTTTTGGACGAGTTTGGACTCGGTGAGGCGTTAAAAGATTTAACGTTAAAACAGCAAAAAGCAGATAACACCTGTAATTACACGTATTACTGTACCCCTAATTTTCCGATACTGAATTACGAATTCAATATCGTCGTTTATCGGATAGTGCAAGAATCTTTATCAAATGTTCAGAAGCATGCCAAAGCTACATGTTGCGAAGTAGAGCTGGTTTATTCTACTCAAAATTCTGACAAGCGTATTGAGGTGAGTATTACGGATGATGGCGTTGGATTTGCCCCTGTTTTACCTAAAGGTCGTACTGGGATCGTAGGTATGAGGCAAAGAGCGGAAGCCATTAATGGTCATCTTGATATTGAAAAACTTGAAAATGGTAGTCGAATTATTCTGACTATCGACATTCCAAACCACTAGACTTATTTTCCAGTCCAAATATTTGGACTGGGAATGTTGTAAATATTTTAACTAAGCAAGTTTAATTAATATTGCTTCTGAAAGATAGAAAAATACTGCCATCATTTGTTTGATATTTTGCGTTGCCTCGCACTATTATAATCTCATGCATTTTTGCATCAGAATTCTTTTTCAGATTTACAGCTAGGCAACTAGCATCGTTAATAGTCATCCTAAAGGATGATCGCTCACAGCGGGAAGTTACCCGCTGGGTGCTTCTCGTTTTTTTAAGGAGAAGCACATGGACAAATATCGTTCAGCCATGCTGATTCCACCAAATACTGAAGGAATCACATGTTCAACAGAACTTATTCAGCAGAATTTTCAATTCGAGATGTTTCCAGAAACATCTCCGCCACCATTTGAATTAGTAATTCAAAGTCAAACACCAATTTTAAAAATTGGAAAAAAAATCCCCGTTACAGATGACGAATTTGAAGTTGATCAAGTCGTTCGTGACGTTTCTTTGCCTTCACATTGGACCGCCGAGGAAATGGAATCGTTTTTTTGTGATTGCATTGCTTCTACGTGGGACGACGTCGTTCAAATTATTAGCAAGCGTATCTGCTTAATTAAAGTCAAGGGAGCAACAAGAAATAACAAAAGCTGGGAACAGTTTTGGTTGGACTACGATGCAACACTAGGTTGGCTACTAGGTTATTGGATTGGTTCAGTTCCACTTGAAGCAGTACTTAACTATGAAAATGATAACAAAGTGCATGTCGATCGTGATAGTAGCTATATAGCGATCATTGATATTCTTAAATCGCATCCTGTTCTTTCAGCAGATTGCGAATACTTGAGAAACAAGCTTAATTCTCAGAATAATTTTAAATTAGAAAGCTAAAAAATGACGAAAACTAGTCCAATTTATGAACCATTAACATGGACGGTCAAGTTAATCACTCGAAGCATCATGGATGTACTTTCTATGACTCATAGTGCTCCATTTGCTCCAGAGTCAGTTATGAAACCGAAACCGTTTAATGAACCTTCAATCAAAATTACTGATTCAAAAATTGCTAATTCTGAAGAATTTGATCAGTCAAAGACTGCTAATAATTCAAAAGAAAAGGAGAAATATCAGTCTGTTGACCTTGATGGATATCAATTCAGATTCTTCGAGTTGCCAGATCTTGTCGAGGTTAAGCGCCAAGAATATCAGTTGAAGCTGACTGATCATCCTTTACTAGGCACAAAGTTACTTCCATCGGGAGATCTTGCATGGATAACTGTCGCGCGCTTTCCAAACTTGACTTTAGTGGAAGCGATCGAAGAGTTTATTAAATCAGGGTTCAAGAAAAATCAAGATCAAACTTTGACAAAGCCGATTCAGTCTACAGTCGTAAGACAAACTGAAAAGTCTGTTGTTATTGACGTTCCGAAGGTTCAGATTAAGTCAGAATCGGATTCAAAGCCGAAGGATAAACCCACCATAGGAACCTTGATTTTTATGGGGGAGAAGGATTTTCCAGATCTTAAATATCCAGGAAAGACCTATCAGAACTTCGCAATTACGTTGAAAACTGGATATGGCGAAAAGCCGTTACAAGGTGAGGGACTACGTGATGCTCTTGCAGAGTGTCATGCGAAGATTAACGACAAAATCAAGGTTCAACGCCTTGATCAGATCGAAGTTCAGTGCATTGATAAACGGTCTCAGAAGCCAATTTTCAATGAGGATGGATCCCCAAAAATGGGAAAAAAATGGCAGTGGTCAATCACTGTTTTAGATAAATAAATATCAGCACACTTGCTGAACATAAAGGAGTTGTAAATGGCATCAGTCAACAAAGTAATTATCGTTGGTAATTTGGGTCGCGATCCGGAAACACGGTATATGCCAAGCGGTGATGCGATGACCAGCATCACAGTGGCAACAACAGATAGCTGGAAAGACAAATCAACCGGCGAGAAAAAAGAACAAACCGAATGGCACCGCATCACGTTCTTCGGCAAATTGGCTGAAATCGCTGGGCAGTACCT
>Ga0066798_10000163_pt1 | contig 36660 bp, 26 predicted proteins | sample PersoiDNA2013203_FD_70961 | JGI IMG/M metagenome (GOLD analysis project Ga0066798, IMG submission 70961) | Permafrost soil microbial communities from the Arctic, to analyse light accelerated degradation of dissolved organic matter (DOM) -... | ecosystem: Environmental > Terrestrial > Soil >... | reverse complement strand
AGCCGGTCGTCAAACCGGCCCCGGTAGTGAAGCCGGTTGAGAAGCCAGTTGAGAAACCGGTTGAAAAGCCGGTTGAAAAACCGACCAAGGCAGACAGCAAGGCAGCAGAAAAGGCTAGCAAGGCTGCCGAGAAGGAAGCAGAAGCCGCACGTGCCGAAAAAGACAAAACCGCCGTACTGAGCATCGTCAACAATTGGGCCAAAGCCTGGAGCGATATGGATGTGAAGTCCTATCTGGCAGCCTATGGCAATGAATTCCAGCCGCCCAAAGGACAATCGCGCAAGGAATGGTCGGAAGAACGGCGTGCCCGCATCGAAGAAAAAGGACATATCAGCGTCAAGGTGCAGTCGCCGCAAATCACTATTAAAAACGACATCGCCACTGTCCGCTTCCGTCAGATATATAATTCAAATCGTCTGACAGTCGACAGCCGCAAGACATTGATCCTGACCAAACAGGGCAACCGTTGGCTGATCAAACAGGAGCGCTCGGGAGGGTGATGATTCGTTTCAATGCAAATCAAGGCAAGGGTTTGCCCTTGCCGTCAATTCTTGGACGTCTGGCACTGGCTTGCCTGGCCTGGTTACCGGCCGCTGCTGGCGTAGCCTCGTCTTCCGCGATTCCGCCGCAAAGCTTGCAATCGGAAATCCACAAGCCTGATCCGGAAGCTTTGCTACTCGACATCTACAAGGATCTCGGCAACAACCGCCTGCAGGAAGCACAAAACAAGGCCGATGCGCTGGTCGCCGCCTATCCGCATTTCCGTCTCGGCCATCTGGTGCGCGGCGACTTGTTGATGATGCATGTGCGCCCGATCAAAAACTTTGGTGCAATTACCGATGGCCCTGCCGACAAGCTAAAGGACCTGCGCGCCGAAGCGCTGGTGCGCATCAAGTCGCTGCAGGAACGCCCAGACCCGAGCCTGATTCCCAAGCCTGTGCTGCAAGTGGGCGACGACCAAAAGAATGTCCTGGTCGTCGACACCTCCCGCTCGCGCATGTTTGTCTATGAGAATCAAGGCGGTCAGCTCAAATACATCACCGACTATTACATCTCGCAAGGACGCTATGGCGTCAACAAATCGCGCGAGGGTGATCAGCGCACGCCGCTGGGGGTGTATTACGTCAATGCCCGCATTCCTGGCCCCAAGCTACCTGATTTCTATGGCACCGGTGCCCTGCCGCTGAATTACCCGAACGACTGGGACAAGCGCAATGGCCGCAGCGGTTCCGGCATCTGGCTGCATGGCACGCCATCCGACAATTTCAGCCGGCCGCCGTTGTCTTCCGATGGCTGCGTGGTATTGGCCAATCCCGACCTGCAAAGTTTGTATGCCACCGCCGAAGTGGGCAAGACCGTGGTAGTGATCAGCGACAACATTCAGTTCATCAACAAGACCGAATGGAACAAGGAACGCAACGCGACCAGTTTCATGGATCGCTGGCAGCAGGATATGGAAGCGGCCGATGCCGACAAACTGTTGACCAATTATTCGCCCAACTTCCGCTCCAGCATCGGCGAAAGCCTCAGCACCTGGTTCGGCCGCCAGCAGAAAAGTCTCAACGGCGCCCGCCCTTCCAGTGTCAAAGTGCGAGATCTGAGCCTGTATCGCTACCCCGGCAAGGATGAAGTCATTGTCAGCACTTTCATTCAGGAAACATCGGTCGGCAAGAACAAGAACGCGATCCGCAAGCGCCAGTACTGGCAGCTCGAAGGATCTCAATGGAAAATCGTCTACGAAGGCAATGCCTGAGGCCGGCAACTGCACATACGCTGCATTGCGGTCTTTATTATTGCTACCTAACCGCTACGTCTACCAAGGAACATGAATGATTGATGCATTGTTTTCGCGCCGTAAAGTACTCCAGAGCATCGTCGCACTGTCGCTGTCCGGCGCTGCATTGCTGGCCCACGCACAGACTGCTGCACCACATGTCTTGCTCAAGACAAGCATGGGCGACATCGTGCTCGAGCTCAATGCTGACAAGGCACCAAAGACCGTGGCCAACTTTCTGGACTACGTCAAAAGCGGCCAGTACAACGGCACCCTATTCCACCGCGTGATCAATGGTTTCATGATTCAAGGTGGCGGCTTTGACAAGGACATGCATGAAAAGCCGACACGGGCACCAATCCAGAACGAAGCCAAGAATGGTTTGAAGAACGACATCTATACCGTCGCCATGGCGCGCACCTCGGCGCCACATTCAGCCACGGCGCAGTTCTTCATCAACGTCGGCAACAATGCGCCGCTCGACTATCCTAGCCGTGACGGCTGGGGTTATGCGGTATTTGGCAAAGTCATTCAAGGCACCGAAGTGGTCGACAAGATCAAGCAAGTACGCACTGGCCCGAGCGGCATGTTCGATGATGTGCCGGTCACGCCAGTACTGATCCAATCGGCGACGCTGGTCAAGTAAGCAACACCCGTGCGGCGCTGTAGCGGCGCCGGCTGGTTTATTATTTTCTGTTTCATTCAATTACACAAAAAGGGATTCTCATGGCTGTTCTCTTCACCACCAACCACGGTAGCTTCAAAGTCGAACTGGAAGCTGAAAAAGCACCAAAGACGGTTGAAAACTTCCTGGCCTATGTCAATGCTGGCCATTACAGCGGCACGATCTTCCATCGCGTGATCGATGGTTTCATGGTGCAAGGCGGTGGTTTTGAACCTGGCATGAAGCAAAAGCCGACCAACGATACCGTCGACAACGAAGCCAAGAACGGCCTCAAGAATGAGCCCTACACTCTGGCCATGGCACGCACTTCGGAACCGCATTCGGCATCGGCGCAATTCTTCATCAACGTCAAGAACAACAGCTTCCTCGACTTCCCTGGTCAAGACGGCTGGGGTTACTGTGTCTTCGGCAAAGTGACCGAAGGTATGGACGTGGTCGACAAGATCAAGGCCGTCAAGACCACCCGTTCGGGCATGTTTGCCGACGTGCCAGTGGAAGATGTTGTGATCGAAAAGGCCGAAGTGGTCTAAGCCATTTCCTTGCCTGCTCAGTCCAAGATGAACTCTTCATCCGCACAAGGAGCGCAGCCCAAGGTGGTTGCGCTTTTTATTTCCGATCTGCATTTGCAGCCCGCGCTGCCGCGTACCACCGAGATGTTTTTCGACTTTCTCGAACAGCGTGCGGTGCATGCCGAACGCCTGTATCTGCTCGGCGACATCTTCGAATTCTGGGCCGGCGATGACGATATCGACGCGCCCTACAATCGCAGCATCGTCGATGCCCTGCAGCGCACCAGCGCACGTGGCGTGCAGTTGTTCTGGATCGCCGGCAACCGCGATTTCCTGGCCGGCACGGCGTTTGCTGCAGCCACTGGATTAACGCTGCTCGACGATCCCCATGTGATCGAACTGGCCGGCCTGGCCATTACATTAGCGCACGGCGATGCTCAATGCACCGACGATATCGCCTACATGGCGTTTCGCGCGCAGGTGCGTCAACCTGCCGCGCAGCAGCAGTTCCTGGCCATGCCGATGCAGCAGCGCAAGGCCATCGTTGAAAGCGTACGCAAGAACAGCCAGGATGCCAGCAAGGAAAAATCATCTGAGATCATGGATGTCAACGCCGATGCCATCAATGCGCTATTCGAAAGCACCGGCACGCCCATCCTGATCCATGGCCACACCCATCGTCCGGCACTGCATGTGGATCATAGTCACGCCACACCACGACTGCGTTATGTGTTGCCCGATTGGGAATATGACGTCACACCGGCGCGTGGCGGCTGGATCAGCCTGAGCGCCGACGGCCAATTACAACGCTTTGATGCCACCGGTAAGGCCTTGTCGTAGCAAAAAGCACCCGTGTAACTGCATCGCCCTCGCACGCTCCCCCGCTCCTATTCCACCATGACTGCAAGACGCACCGCCGCACTGCTGGCGGCGTGTCGCCTCATGCGCCACATCAAATTTCTTTGCAATCCGAATTGAATTATCTCGAAATTTTGTGATACATTTCCACGTGGAAATAAGATTTGACTGCCAACATTGCATTACTCCAGTAGCAATCAGCTTATCGGCAACAATAAGCAATACATAAGTCATGCTTCAAGAACCGTTCATCAATAAGAGACAAAAGCGTTGATCTGGCTGGCAATGCCTCAGCGCGCGTCTCTCTGAAATACAGCAGTTCCACATTCATTTTTTCAAATGTTGTTCAACGGCACTGAGCGCAGCGCGCCCAGAGGAATGATTCCATGAGTAAGCGTATAAGGGCAACGGATATACAACTGGGTGAGCCACTGGCCTGGGATGTGTTCGACGGCGCAGCAAACTTGTTGTTGCGCAGAGGCTTTGTGGTCCAGAACGAGACACAGATCGAAGCACTGCTCAGAAGAGGCCTGTATGTTGCGGACATCGATGCCGCGTCGCTGAACGCCGCGCCAGTCTTCGAAGCGCCATCGGCATTACGCCTGATCAATGACGCCAACAAACAACTGACGCGGCTGCTGTACAACATTCACAACGAAAGCGATTTCGAAGCCAAGATCGAGGCCATCGTCGCGATGATCAGTCGCGCAGTCGACCTCAATGAAAACGTCGCTCTGGCAACTATTTTGCTCAATCGCACAGCGGGAGTTTATTCGGTGCGGCATTGCATCGATAGCGCCATTGTCTGTGTGGCGATCATTCGGCAAATGGAACTGCCGCGGCAGCAGGTAGCCGACTTGCTGGCAGCCGCGCTGACCATGAATGTCGGCATGCTGCGCCCACAGGAACAAATGCAATCACGGGCGACGCATTTATCAGCAGAAGACAAGGCGATTATCAAAGACCATCCACAAATTGGGATGGAATTGCTGCAACAGGCTGGGGTCACCAACCAGGCCTGGTTGCGCAACGTGCTGATGCACCACGAAAGCGAAGACGGCAGCGGCTATCCGACTGGTGTTACTGGTGTCGAGATTCCACTCGGCGCCAAGATCGTCTCGTTTGCCGATCGCTACTGTGCCAAAATTTCACCGCGCGCCTATCGCAAGGCGCTGTTTCCCAACGCGGCGCTGCGCAAGGTACTACTCGAAGGCAAGCAACATATTGACCCGGCGCTGGCCACGCCGGTCATGCGTGCACTGGGCATTTACCCACCCGGCACCGTCGTGCGACTGACCAATGGCGAAACCGGCGTCGTCACCAGAAAAGGCAGCTCGACCACCACGCCCATCGTGCATGCTTTAATCGGCCCCCGCAATGCCGCGCTAGCGTTTCCAATCCAACGCGATACCTCGATGCAAATGTATGCCGTCAGAGACCTGGTCTGCGAAACCAAAGCGGCGATTCACGTCTCCATGCAGCAACTTTGGGGTGAAGAAGCCAGTCTATGAGCATGACCATGCTTGCAGACTTGTTGCCAAAAACACTAAAAATGGCAATGAGGAATTTCCTGAACGACAAATCTATTACATTTAGTGCAATATATGGTTTTTCAATCAAGGAAAAGCCATGGACGACGCGACAACTTTTGCCAGGGAAATTTCCTACGTCAGCGCCAACATCGCCGAATTCGAGCGATTACTGGCAGCCGGGCAAACCTCGGCCGAACGCGCAAAGATTGAACAATCGCTGATGAACCTGCATGCCACGCGCGAAGAATTGCGTGGACAACTGGAACAGATATTGAGCGTCAAGACACGCTGCACCAATCTACGTTAAGCAACAATGCCGTTGCTGCCCGCCTGGTCAGCCAATATTGTGCCCTGCTATTCCACCAGCTTATTGAGCCGGTCGGCATCGAACTTATCGAGTTCCTGCAACGATTGGCAACCAATTCCCGCACTACGTAGTGCAGTCAGAATTACCTCAATTTGATGCTCTTGTGCCGCCGCCTGATCGATCAAGCCATGTAAGGCTTTCGATAGTGGATCATCGCCATTGGGCATCACGCCATAGGCTGCAAACATGCGCGCTGCTGCCTGCTCGCGCGGGTCTTGCGACTCCTGCGTTTCCTTGCGCACCACGCGCGCCGGATTGCCGATCGCGGTAGCGCCGGCAGGCACTTCCTTAACCACCACAGCATTGGAACCGACCTTGGCGCCATCACCAACCGTGAAACCGCCTAGCACTTGTGCACCAGCCCCAATAATGACCCCGCGGCCCAGCGTCGGATGACGCTTGGTGCCCTTGTTGAGCGAAGTGCCGCCCAGAGTCACGCCTTGATAAATGGTACAGTCGTCGCCGATTTCCGCCGTCTCGCCAACGACCACGCCGAAGCCATGATCAATGAAGACACGGCGACCAATGGTGGCACCTGGATGGATTTCAATGCCAGTCATCCAGCGCGCCACCTGTGAGATGAAACGCCCCAGCCATTTGAAGCCGACCTGCCAACACCGATGCGCCAGCCGATGCAATACCACGGCATGCAAGCCTGGATAACAGGTCAGAACTTCCCAGCTGTTGCGCGCCGCAGGGTCGCGCTCAATGATGCTGGCAATGTCTTCTCGGAGTTGCGTAAACATAATCGTGATGTCGTTACGGGGAGTGCAATCTTAATCGTTTATTGATGGAGCTGCCGGCCGTGGCACGCTGGTCCGGCATCCATCGCAGTGCGGCAGGCAGGGATCACCTGCCGCGCGCCATGCTGCTGCATGGCTTATTTTGGCAAACGCTGCCGTCTGGCTTCGTACAGACAAACGCCAGAGGCGACCGAGACATTGAGGCTTTCCACCGAGCCGAACATGGGAATGCTGACCAGAATATCGCAGGTTTCACGCGTCAAACGGCGCATACCCTCGCCTTCCGAACCCATGACCAGTGCAGTCGGGCCGGAAAAATCACCAACATACAAATCCTTATCGGCATCATCGGCCATACCGATGAGCCAGACACCGCGGTCCTTGAGGTCCCGCATGGTGCGTGCCAGATTGGTGACGGTGATGTAAGGCACGGTTTCGGCCGCGCCACTGGCAACCTTGGCAGCAGTGGCATTCAAGCCGACCGCACGGTCCTTGGGGGCGATCACGGCATGCGCACCAGCGCCGTCGGCTACACGCAGGCAAGCGCCAAGATTATGCGGATCGGTAATGCCGTCGAGGATCAGCAGCAATGGCGGACCTTCAATGGCGTCGAGCAATTCATCCAGATTGCGCGCCAGCGACAATTCGCCGGCTTTGGCGACGACGCCCTGGTGACGGCGCGTGCCGACGATATTGGACAAGCGTTGGTCATCGGCCTGAATGATGCGTACGCCAGCCGCCTTGGCCGCATGCAACAGATCGCGCATGCGCGCGTCATTGCGGTCGGCGTCGACATACAGTTCTTCGACCGACGACGCTTCGTGACGGATGCGCGAGGTAACGGCGTGAAAGCCGAAAATCATTTTACTTTTCATATACGTTGCTTCTTTACAGTAGGACTTACGCCCGCCGGAACCTGATTGGTCCGGCGGGCGCAATGGATGATGCTAATGACCGCCAGCCGCAGCTGGCGTGTACTTAACGCTTTTTCTTGCTCGGCCGCGTAAAGCCTTTGGCGGGACGCTTGCGTTCGGTTTCAGCCGCACCGCCCTTGCTGCGCGCCGGTGCCGCAGCCTTATCAACCTTGGCTGCCGGTTTTTTGGCAGATTTAGCGGCCGGTGCAGCCTTGGCCGTGATAGCCGCTTTACCAGGGCCAGGCTTGCCAGCCCCGCCCTTGCTGCGCGCCTGCTGTGCATTGTCGGCACGGCGTGCTTCATTCTTGAGAATGGTATGGATGCCCGGCTCGGTCACCAGACGCAAATCAATCTTGCGCGCATCGAGATCAACCCGGCTGACCTGTACCGTCACACGGTCAGTCAATTGATAACGGATGCCGGTACGTTCGCCACGCAATTCATGGCGCGCTTCATCGTACTGGAAGTAATCGGCACCCAGTTCGGTGACGTGCACCAAACCTTCGATATACAAGGCATCGAGCTGCACGAAAATACCAAAAGTCGCGACCCCGGCGATGGTACCGGTGAATTCTTCACCGAGCTTGTCGCGGATGAAATAGCACTTGAGCCAAGCCTCGACATCACGCGATGCTTCATCGGCACGCCGTTCGTTGGCCGAACAGTGCACCCCAAGCGCTTCCCAGATAGCCAGGCTGCCTTCGGCTTTTTTCTTGCCGTTGGCGCGATCCTGCGCCTGCATCTTGCGCGCCGCTGGCGACAACATGGTGTTGAGTTCGCTGGTATCGATGCTCTTTGGATCGTAACGCTTGCCTTGCAGGATGGCCTTGATGGCACGGTGCGTCAGCAAGTCGGGATAACGCCGGATCGGGCTGGTGAAATGCGCATACGACTCATACGACAAACCGAAGTGACCGATATTTTCAGGGCTATAGACCGCTTGCTGCATGGAGCGCAACAACATGGTCTGGACCAGTACTGCATCCGGCCGCGCCTTGATCTTCGGCATCAGTTCAGCATAATCGGAGGCGCTCGGCTTATCGCCGCCGCCCAGACTCAAGCCGATTTGCTTGAGGAAAGTGCGCAGCTGATTCAGCTTCTCCTTGGTCGGACCGGCATGCACGCGATACAGACCGGGATGCTCATGGCGCTGCAACAGATCGGCTGCACAGACATTGGCCGCTAGCATGCACTCTTCAATCACACGATGGGCATCATTGCGAGTGCGTGGCAGAATTTTCTCGATCTTGCCAGCCGCGTTGCAGACGATATAGGTTTCGGTGGTTTCAAAATCAATCGCACCGCGCGCATGACGCGCCTGCAACAAGGCCTGAAACACTTCATACAAATGCAGCAGATGCGGCACCAGAGCGCCACGGCGTGCCGCTTCCGGCCCCTTGGTATTGGCCAGCACGGCAGCCACTTCGGTATAGGTCAGACGCGCTGCCGAATGGATTACCGCTGGATAAAACTGATAGGCCTTGATTTCACCCTTGGCAGTGATGACCGCATCGCAGACCAGCGTCAAACGATCAACATCGGGGTTGAGCGAACACAGGCCATTGGACAGTTTTTCTGGCAGCATCGGAATCACGCGACGCGGGAAGTACACCGAGGTACTGCGCTCCAGCGCATCGACGTCGAGCGCATCGTTCGGCTTGACGTAATGACTGACATCGGCAATCGCCACAATCAAACGATAACCCTTGGCGCGACCAATCTTGATCGGTTCACAATACACCGCATCATCGAAGTCGCGTGCATCTTCGCCATCAATCGTCACCAGCGGCACATCGCGCAGATCAACCCGATCTGACAAATCGGCCGCACGTACTTCGCCAGGCAATTTACTGGCCTGCTTCTTGGCTGCTTCGGAAAATTCGTGTGGCACGCCATACTTGCGCACGGCGATTTCGATTTCCATGCCGGGGTCATCAATATCGCCAAGGATTTCAGCGATCTTGCCCACTGGCTGGGTATAGCGTGACGGCTGCTCGGTCAATTCGACGCTGACCACCTGGCCAGCCTTGGCCTTGCCTGGCGGCCCGGCCAACAGCACATCCTGGCCGATACGCTTATCTTCCGGTGCTACCACCCAGACGCCGTTTTCATTGAGCAAACGACCGATCACATGGGTATTGGCACGCGACACCACTTCCACGATGGTACCTTCCGGGCGGCCGCGGCGATCAGTGCCGATGATACGCGCCTGCACGCGGTCGCCATGCAAGACTTTCTGCATTTCTTTTTCGGGCAGGAAGATATCGCCGCTACCGTCTTCTGGCAACAGAAAACCGAAACCATCACGATGGCTGCTAACCCGGCCTTCGATAAAATCTGGGGAATGTGTGAGCTTGTAATTGCCAGCGCGATCAGGTTTGATCTGGCCATCGCGTTCCATTGCATTCAAGCGTCGCGTCAGGCCATCCATTTCTTCCGGCTTGACGTTGAGAGCCGCCGCCAGAGTCATCGTATTTTGCGCGCCCGATGAAGTGCGCAGGATGCCGAGAATTTCCTCGCGGCTGGGAATGGTGTAGGGGAATTGGCTCAAAAGTGTAATTGGGTAAATTGTTATTCGTCAGCAGCAACGCATAAAGCCGTCCAGCTCTAGGAATACCGTTGCAGTGCAATCCCGGATGCGGCGCTGCGCAATGAGCGCCAAACAGGTCGTGGACTTTACTACAACAGCCCTAGTGTAACGGAGGTTGTCGCTATTTGCCTAACGCCCCGCGCCCTATATAGCAGATGGTTTTGGCCCACTTCCAACTATATGCAATTGCAACGCACAAATGATTGACAGCAGTCAGATTTCGGCTATAATCTCGTTCTTTCGCGGTTATTGCCCACGTGGCGGAATTGGTAGACGCGCATGGTTCAGGTCCATGTGCCGCAAGGTGTGGGGGTTCGAGTCCCTCCGTGGGCACCAAAAACATAAAAGGTCGGTTGATGAAAGTCAACCGACCTTTTGCGTTTTTGGGGCCCGCGAACAAGGCGCCTGCGATGTTTGAATTTACCCATCCCACTAATATCGAACACAAGCAAGCCGTCGTAACGACGAAAGATTTTTTATAAAACTTTTGTTGACCACTCTCTACATTGCCAGTATGATTCAGCCCTTCTAAGCGCTGTACGCCTTGTGTGGCAACGTTTTAGGCCCACGTGGCGGAATTGGTAGACGCGCATGGTTCAGGTCCATGTGCCGCAAGGTGTGGGGGTTCGAGTCCCTCCGTGGGCACCAAAAACATAAAAGGTCGGTTGATGAAAGTCAACCGGCCTTTTGCGTTTTTGGGGACCGCGAGCAAGGCGCCTGTGCGCCTTGCGGGTGGGACTCGAAAGCTGGGCCTTGCAAGGACCAGCGGGGTCGCGGCACGTGACCGAGTCCCTCCGTGGGCACCAAAAACATAAAAGGTCGGTTGATGAAAGTCAACCGGCCTTTTGCGTTTTGAGGGGCCGCAATACAGCACCGCGCACCTCGAACTGCAACTGATCCAGCAGCACGCCTTTGCGATCCTGCAACACCAGCGTATGCCTGCCAGGCCATGGCATCCAGTCGACACTGCCATCTTTACCAGGCTTGCTCACCAGTGGTTTGCCATCTAGGAGCCAGACGCCCTGCTGCACTCCCTGAGCAGCAAACCGCATCCGTTGGCGCTCTGGCGGAATGTCCGGATCAATCGCCACCAGCATGCCGCGCGTTGGATAAGTAATGGCTGGCACCAGATCATTGACACTGGCAATGCGCACAATGCGCTGCTGCGTTTCCGGCAAAAAATATTCGGTACGCGCCACTTCCAGTTGACGCTCATACGAAATCTCTTGCGCCTTTACCTGCTGCGGCTTGCGCGGGGTTGTCGCACCGCCATCACGGTGCAGGTATTGCATGACTTCCTGCCACACCGGTGCCGCACCGGTCACCCCCGACACATCCCACATCGGCGCACCAGATGCATTACCTACCCACACACCGACCGTATAACGGCTCGAAAAACCAACGCACCAGTTATCACGCATATCTTTGGAAGTCCCCGTCTTGACTGCCGTCCAGATACGCGTGGCCAAGGCATTTTCCAATCCAAACGTACGCGCACGGGCACTGCGATCCGACAGGATGTCGCCAACAATGAAACTGGCGCCGTCATCCATGACCGGCTGCGCTTGCACACGCGCTTGCGTCATGCGCGTGCGCACCTCACTGTAGCGCCCCTGATTGGCCAGCGCCCGGTAGGCATTACTCAAGGCCAGCAAACTGACATCGGCACTGCCTAGCGCCAGACTGTAGCCGTAATAATCGCCAGACTCGCGCAAGTGGAAACCCAGACTTTGCAGGCGATCAAACAAACGCGTCGGCGTCACCATTACCAGCGTGCGCACCGCCGGGATATTCAGCGACGAACCGAGCGCCGTGCGCAGGCTGACCAAACCCTTAAATTGTTTGTCGTAGTTTTGCGGAATATACAGACCGGATGAAGTCGTCAGATTGACCGGCGAATCATCCAGCAACGACGCTGCCGTCAGCCATTTTTTTTCAATTGCGAGCTCATAGAGGAAAGGCTTTAGCGTCGATCCAGCCTGGCGCAAGGCCACCACGCCATCGACTTGCGCCGCTCCCGACAGACTGCCGCTGGAACCGACCCAGGCCAGCACATCACCACTGGCATTATCGATGACGATCACTGCGCCATCTTCGATGTTGCGCGAAACCAGCGCAGCCAATTGGCGATGCAAGGCATCTTTGACGAAGCGCTGCGTGGCGGCATCGAGTGTCGAGACCACTTGCTGGCCCGGCGTTTTCAACAACTTGCGCGCCAGATGCGGTGCCAACTGCGGCGCCAATTGCGAGGAGGCATCCTGCGCGGCCACGACCTCCGCAGCACCACGATCACGCTTGGCACCGACCTTGGCCAGCAGCAGCTCAGTGCGGCCGACCAAGCCATTGCACTCAGACGCCGCGTGCTGCTCCTTGAGTATCGCGCAGGCGCGCTCGGCCACCTTGCGCGGTGTAGCATTCGGTGCGCGTATCAAGGCGACGGCAAGCGCTGCTTCCGTTTGATCGAGACCGCTGGGATGTTTACCAAACAGCACACGTGACAAGGCATGCACACCCACGACTTCGCCGCGAAAGCTGACCAGATTGAGATAGGCTTCGAGAATCTGATCCTTGCGCCATTGCCGCTCCAGGCTCTCTGCGATAAAAATCTGCGACAGCTTTTGCAGCACCGTGCGTCCAGCCGCCTTGCGACGCAAATCGTCATAGAGCAAGCCGGCCAGTTGCATGGTGATGGTTGAGGCGCCGCGGGTTCTGGTGTTCCACAAATTGCCCCAGGCCGACGCCGCCACGGCACTCCAGTCGACTCCGCTATGCTGATAAAAGCGCCGGTCTTCTGAAGCAATCAAGGCATTGCGCAAGGCGGGTGAAATGGTATCGAGCGCCACCCACGACAAACGCCGTTCGCTCGGATCGAGTCGCAACTGCTGCAGCAGTTCGCCATGGCGGTCAAGCAGGCTGGCATCGGACGAACGCGCCGACTGCTGCACCTCGCTGAAACTGGGCACCGCAGATGCCGTGCCGGCCGCGCTCAGCAGCAAAGCCAGCGCAGCGCAGCACTGCCGCAACCTCATCGCGGCGCCTTGATGGTCATGCTGGCGTTGGGAATGGCACCGAACATCTCCGGCGCATACATCGCTTCCACACGGGTCGGTGGTAGATTGAATTGACCCGCATTATTGAGCCGCACCGTATAGGAAATACTGGAACGCCCCTTCGGCAAACGTTCGTAATAAGCCCGATAGGCTTCGCTGCTGCGCTCCTCATAGGCCAACCAGGCATTGCTGCGCGAGCGGCCATCATCTTCACCGCTGCGCGTGATGGCCGAGTCGCGTGCCAGTCCCGAACCGAGCAGCGTGGCACCGCCAGGAATCGGATCGCTCAGCACCACCCAGCTCATGTCACTCTGGGCATCAATGTCGAGGTTGACGCGCAGCACGTCACCGCGTGTATACACGTTCGGCTGTTGCTGCTCGACTGCGATCACTGCCTTGCTGATCCGGTAGCCGCTGTTGACAGCGCTCTTGAGCGGCACCGCCGCCAGACTTTGCAGTGTGACCCACGGTTTGCCGCTGCCCTCCTGGCTGAACTTGAGCGTGCCCGGCGCTGGCGGGCCCCACGATAATTGCAATTTGCCACCGCTCGCAGCGGTACCACTCCAGGCATAGGTTTTACTGCCAGCGTCCGAGACCACGCGCGTGACGCCGCCAACCTTGTCACCTTCAAATGCACGGCTGAATTTCTCCAGCGCCAGAGTACCCCAGAGGTTGGCCGTGGTGGTACTCCAATGACCATGTTGCTGACGCTGGATGGCGCCGCTGAGCAGCTTGGGCAGATCGTCATGCCAGGCCGGATTGCTGAGCATTACCAGGATCAGGCGATTGGCATTGCTGTCGCCATTGGCCATAAGCCACCACCAGTTGTCGGTTTCCTCGTTGGCAAAGCCCATGCGTGTCCCCTGGAAATCCAGCCGTGCGCGCAATATCTGGTCGGCTTCGGTAAGCCGCTGCGCGCGCTCCGGTATCGTTGTAACACGCTGCAAAATCGCGATCCAGTCCAGCAGCGCGGAGGTCGGCCATTGATTCGGGGCGATTTGCAGCGAACCGAGCATCGCGGGCTGCACCCGCTGATACCGCGACAAAGCTTCCAACGCAGCCAGCTTGCGGATATCGAGATCCTTGGTCGGCGCCCAGAATTCTCGCATCAGTTTGCCCTCGACGAATGCCGCCAGGCCGTCGAGCATTTTGTCGCGGCTGGGCTGCGGCAAGGCATAACCGGCTTCGCTGGCGGCCGCCAGCAGATAGGCAGTCAGACTATCGCTGCCGCGATGGGCGTTGGACTCGCTGGGCGGGAAGTAATAGGCCAGGCCATCAGCATCAAGGTAGGTCGGCAAGTCGCTGACAATGTTTTGCCATGCGCTGGCATCGTGCAACGCCAGCGCTTTCGAGCTGCGCTGTTCCAGGCAGGCATAGGGATATTCAGTGAAATAGCGGCGAATGCCTGCGCTGCCGCCGGCCAGAGTGGGACTGAGCGCAATGTCGACACCACCGCGTCCGACCAGACTATCAGCTGGTTGCGCCACACTGATAGCCGCGCTTTTATCGAGCTGGAACAACGTGGCCTGTTGCACCGTCACCGGCAACGCCGGCAGCACGCGCTGCGTCACGCGCAGTGCATCTCTGACAGCAGGCGCGGCCTGTTCTTGAGCTGCAATGCTCCAGCTGAGTTGGCCCACATCAGACGGTACCGTCACGGGCCAGACCATTTCGCTGGCAGTACCGGCACCGATATCCAGCTCGCGCTCGGGCAAGCTAATGCCACCGCTGACGCTAGGTGTCAGCTTCACATGCATGCGCCTTGACGTGGTATTGCGTACCGTCACCGCAGCCATGAATTGATCACCTTCGCGTACCAACGGTGGCAAGCCGGAAATCAGTTGCAAGTCCTGCGTCGAACGGATGCTGGCACTGCCGGTGCCGAACAGACTGGTTCCACTTTCGGCCACAGCCACAATGCGGAAGGCGGTCAGTGAATCGTTGAGCGGCACCTCAATTTGCGCACGGCCATTGGCGTCGAGCAGCACTGCCGGTTTCCATAGCAGCAAGGTATCGAACAATTCACGCGTCGGCGCCTTGCCGCCACCACCACCCGCGGGTGTCGCCTTTTTTCCGTAATGGCGTTTGCCAACTACCTGCATTTGCGCCGTCGCGGTTTCGATGCCGTAACTGCGCCGTTGCAGCATCGCTGTGAGTAAATCCCAACTGCCGTTGGGCTGCAATTCCAGCAAGGCTTCATCGACCACTGCCAACGCAACTTCAGCGCCGGCTGCCGGTTTGCCGTCAGGTAGCTTGACCTGCACGGTCGTCTTGGCAATCGAGCGTATTGGGTAAGAAGGCTGATCGGTCATCACTGCCACGCTCAGTTGATGCGCGGCACTGCCAACGGCGATTTCGGCAATTCCGAATTTATAGGCTGGTTTGGCCAGATCAACCATGCTGCCCGGCGCCTGGTACTCCTTGAAGTCATGCCACCAGTTGAGCGGCTCCTGCCAGCCCCAACTGAAGAAGGAATACCAAGGTACTTCTCGCATGCGCCCGCGCACCGCCAGCACCGAGACATACACATTGGGGGCATAACCGCTCTTGACCGGTACCTTAATGATCGGGTCCTGCCCACTCAATTGCACTACCTGGGTATCGATGATGCCTTCGCGTTCTACTGCCACCAGCGCAGTGGCATAGCGAAACGGCATGCGCACCTGGAACACCGCAGTTTCACCGGGTTGATAGATTTTCTTTTCCGGCAGGACATCGATGCGATCCTGGTTTTCGCCGGAAAACCATAATTCTCCCTGCCGTGTCACCCAGACGGAACTGCTGGCTAGCGATAGATGACCTGCGCCATCCTTGGCACTGGCAATCAGTTCGACATTGCCGGCTTGCGACAGGGACACTTCGCAATTGAGCGTGCCATGCTGGTCGGTCTTGCCATTGCACAGGGTACCGAGATTGTGCGACGTGCGATTATTTTCATAGGCGTAAAAACCGCCCACCATGCGCTTGCGATGTGAATTGGTCTGCCAGGCAGTGGCGCTGACTTCCACCGGCACTTCGCGCTGCGGCTGACCGGCGGCATTGAGCACTACCATGCTCAGTGCCAGCTTCTTCTTGACCGAGACCCAATTGCCGGCCTTGATGCCGACAATCACCGCCGCCGGCCACAAGGTGCTTACATTGGAAATCGTTTGTATCTCGCCATTGGGATCGCTGTAGGTCATTTCGGACAACAGTTCACGCGGTGTTTTGAGCGCCGGCAAAGACTTGATGGTGGTACGTCCGGCACCCGTTTTGTCGAGCGTGACGCCGAGTTTGTCGGCGACGATTTTTTGATCATCACGACTGCCGTTGGCAGCGTCGTCATCCGACACCCGATTGAGCTCAAACGAATAGCCGTCATAGGCAGCAAAGCTGACCTCCTTGGGTCGCAACAGGCTACTCACATGCACCACTTGTCCGCCGGCGCCACCGCCATTGAGGTAATTGAGTTGCACATCGAGCGGCACTTCGCTGGAGGCCACTAATGCGCCCTTGCCACCATTGACCGGCGTCAACCGCCCCTGCATCAACGGTAGGCGGAATTCTTCGACGCGGAAACTGCCAGTCTCTTCACTCCCCGTACCATTGGCAGCACCGTCGAGCAGCACCGTGTAACTGCCCAGCTTGGCCTGCTTGGGAATGGCAAAGACTGTTTCGGCGTTTTTCTGCCCACGCCATGACAAGGGAAACTGAAACTCCTGCCCGCTGCCATCATGGATGATGCGCACGCGCGTCGGTAGTTGATCTTTGCCAGCCAGGCCGAAGCCTTGCATGTTCTGCAGCCGGAATTCATGCTTCATCGAGACGGTCTCACCGGCACGCAGCAAGGTGCGATCAAAAATGGTGTGGGCGCGCCGTGTTGCGGAAGCCGAACCATCGGTGGGCAGATTGAAGCGCCAGGACTCAATACCCTCGTTCCAGGAAGACAATGCAAATGCCATATCTGCCAGCCCCTTGTCATCGCGCTTGCGGGCGCTGACAAACAAGCCGTTGATGGAACCATCGGGACCTTCATTGGTAGCACAAACGTCCACCAGCGCATGCGCAATCATCGCCACACCATTGGCATTGGTGGCACCGCGCCAGAGTTCCTCGCCTTTGCAATTGGAGACACGGATATCAGCGCCAGCGACCGGCTTGGCCGTGTCGAGCGTGGTAACCCAGACTGCGCCATTCTCACGGCCCAACTTGACATGCACCGACAGATTGGTGACCAGCGCACTGGTGCGCACATACATTGGTACCGGCTTGCCGAGCAAGGAAGCGCCTAGCTTGGGAGACTCCAGTTCGACCACATAGAAACCGGCATCCTTGAGCGCAATACCAACCACCTCAAACGGCCGCTCACCGTCCTTGGCAGCAGCCAGGGTCGGCAGGTTGAGCAATTTGACCCCGGGCTGCTGCGCCAACAAACCGACGCTGCGCGAATCGATCGCTTTTGGATCGCTATCACCCCAACGCTCATGGAATTTATTCAAGCGCGTCAACCAGGCAATCACGCCTTGGTCGTCATCGACCTTCAGACTGGCGACTTTTCCTGACAACGCGGTGCCATCGGCACTGCGCGTGAGCAAATTGGTCTCAACCCGGCGCAAGGTGACCGGTAAGGTGGCATCGGCATGCAACTCGATGATGCCGAAAGGTGCGGCTGCGAATTTGGCCAGCGGCGGATACGTCGCCGTTGGTACCTTGAGCGGAAACATGGCGGCGTTGCCGAGTGGTCGACCACTGTCGTCCTTGAAGCCTGATGGCAGATTGATGCTCAGCGTATCCTGCTCGGCAAATGGCGCCTGAAAATTCACGCTAAAGACAAAATCGGTACTATCGTTTTTTTCAAAGTACGGTGTGAGCCGGCCATTGCGGCCTTTAAGCACAATTGCAGCGGCCAGCTTGCGCGATATTGCGGCGGAAAATGTCAACGTCAATGGCGAGATCGGCGAACATGCAGCGTTAGCGTTTTCGCGCTGGCAACTGAGACTGGCAGTAAAACCCGGTCGCACCTTGAATTTCAGAATTTGCGGCTGACTGGTCAATATGCCGCCGCTGACGCTGGCAATACCCTTGTCCCAGACCAGATTGACGGCAGCGTCATTGGGTAGACGCTGCTGGCACTGGACGATGGTGACCAGCGCCGGGTCAACGCGGGCGGCATACTTGGGCAACAGTTCTGCGCGCATGGCGGCAGTGGCAAACTTGACCGGAATACGCTCATTAACACCCTGCGCTTCGCAATACAAATGCGCGCGCAGACTGGCGGCATCGGCAGCGCCATTCTGGATCAAGATGAAGGCCTGTTCTTCGTCAATCACCTCGGCGACAGGATAGTGCCCGACCACAGCCGGGCCACCGGTATTGAACTGAAAACTGCGTTTGCCGCTGAGAACGGTATTGGCCTGTGTCTTCACATCGGGCTTGAGGGCGAACGCACAGTGCGTGCCAGGCGGCAGACTGTGTTCGAAATCATAAACCCAGTTCTTGTCATCGGCCCAGCGTGCACTACCAACAATACCGGTATTGCCGCAATCAAGATCGAACGGCACACCCGCTTGGGGATCGCCAAATTTGACCATCGCTTCCGAAAACGCAACACGCACCTGATGGACCTGCGCCACTTCGCCTTGTGGCACAAAACGCAGGACATTGGCAGCGATGGCGGACATGCCAGGCACTGCCACCAACAACGATACAAGAACCGAAATCCAGCCTACCCTCCAGGACGTCAAATGCATGCTTTCTCCGCTTGACTACGTTCTCGTATTGCTTCGGACTGCACTTTGGCAGCTACAACTTATCTTGCAAAAAATCCAGGAAACAACTGATGCGCCGCGATATCTGCGTATTCCGGTAATACACAGCGTGAATTTTTTGACGAAACGCTGAATGAGACTGTTCCAGTATACGTACTAAACGTCCTTGCGCCACATCCTCGTCTGACATGAAATTGGACAGGCAAGCGATACCCTGCCCTTGCAAGGCCAGTTGCCGTATCGTTTCGCCACTGGAGGCACGCAATGCCGGTTTGATTGGATAACGGTCACCGTCTTCATATTGCAACGGCCATTGATTCAGATTTTCTGGCTGAGTGAAACCGATCAATTGATGCTGCTCCAGTTCTTTGACAGTCTTGGGCGTGCCGTGACGACGCAAATACTCAGGGCTGGCCAGCAATTGCAGCCACGCCGAGGTCAAGGGCTTGGCATGCAGCGTCGAATCCTGCAATTCGCCAATGCGGATGGCGACGTCAGTGCGTTGTTCGACCAGGTCGATGAAGCGGTCACTGGTGGTCAATTCCAGCTCGATGTCGGGATAACAGGCACGAAAAGCGGCCACATGGGGCACGATACAGTGCAGCATGAATGGCACCGAAGCATCCACCCGCAACTTGCCAACCGGCTTTTGACTGCGGATGCGAATCGACTCTTCGGCGCGCTCCATGGCGGCGATGATGTCGCGTGCCTGCACCAGGAAAACCTGGCCTTCTTCGGTCAACTCCATACGCCGCGTGGTGCGCGTGAGCAAGCTGATAGCCAGTTTTTCTTCCAACCGCGACAAGGCCCGGCTCACGCCCGAGGTGGTCTGGCTCAGTATTTCGGCTGCCGCGCTCAGGCTGCCGGCCTCGACCACGGCAATAAAAATCCGCAATTCATCCGACTGCATCGTCATTGTTGACTCCGTATCAAATATTTTTTGATTTTAATGCTATTTTTCTCAACAAAGTAAAACGCCATAATGCAGCAAGTCAAAAATCATTTCATTCAGGGGAGTTGCATCATGCCAATTGCACTATGGGCGCTGGCCATCGCCGCCTTCGCCATCGGCACTACCGAATTTGTCATCATGGGCTTGCTGCCCGAAGTCGCCGCCAATCTCGGCATCACCTTGTCGTCGGCTGGTCTGCTGGTGACCGGCTATGCGCTCGGCGTATTCGTCGGTGCGCCACTGGTCACCGCCACCACTGCCAAACTGCCCCGCAAGACCTTGCTCATCGGCTTGATGGTGTTGTTCGTAATCGGCAACCTCGGCTGCGCCCTGGCGCCCGGTTATACCTTCCTGATGATCGCACGCGTCATCGCGTCATTTGCGCACGGTGCCTTCTTCGGCGTTGGTTCGGTGGTCGCCACCGGTCTGGTGGCCAAAGAAAAGCAGGCATCTGCCATCGCCTTGATGTTCACCGGCCTGACCGTCGCCAATGTGCTGGGCGTGCCGTTCGGCACCTGGCTGGGACAAGCCTATGGCTGGCGTTCAACATTTTGGGCCGTCAGCGTGGTGGGTGTGGTCGCGCTGCTGGCGATTGCTTATCTGGTGCCGCGTTCGAACCAGCAGCAGGAGGCTGACTTCCGCGGAGAATTGCGCGTGCTGGCACGGCCGCAAGTGTTGCTGGGCTTGTTGATGACGGTACTTGGTTTTGGCGGTGTATTTGCCGCCTTCACTTATATCGCCCCGATTTTGACCGATATCACCGGATTTCCTGCCAGTGCGGTGTCACCTATCTTGTTGTTGTTCGGAGTTGGCTTGGTCGCCGGCAATCTGCTCGGCGGCAAATTCGCTGACCGCTATCTGATGCCTACACTCGTCACCAGCCTGGTACTGTTGGCTGGCGTGCTGGTGCTGTTTTCTTTCACCAGTCACGACAAGCTGGCCGCCGTGATCACGATAGGCTTGCTCGGTGCAGCCGCATTTGCCACTGTGCCGCCGCTGCAAATGCGGGTGTTGCAAAAAGCCACCGATGCGCCAAATCTGGCGTCGTCCGCCAATATTGCCGCCTTCAATCTCGGCAATGCGCTCGGCGCCTGGCTCGGTGGCGTCACCATCGACCATGGTCCAGGTTTGCATGCGGTCGCCATGGCGGCGGCGGCCATTACTGCCAGCGGGCTGGTGGTGACCTTGATCAGTTGGCGGCTCGATCGCCATGACAATATTGTCGCAGTCGACGATCGCTTGGCCGGCAACGAAACGGCATAAGCCAGCTTGAAACGTCCATAAAAAAAGAGCTTAGGTCCTGAACTAGACCTAAGCTCTTTTTGTTTTGGCATCCACGGCAACGTGGACACCTGCGCAAATTTACTGCGATTCCTTCTTTACCCAAGCGGCCAATTGATGCGCACCAAGGCCGTCGTAATCTTCAAACGGCTGGTGAATCCAAGGATTGGTCGGCAGATAGTCGAGATGATAGTCAGGCTCGATAATCGAGCAAGCCTTCCACCACAACACAGCCGACTTGACCTCAGTCACGGCAGGATAATGCTCTCTCAGATGCGTCTGCACCTTTTGCAGCGTCACGCCGGAATCGACCAGATCATCCACCAGCAAGACGCGGCCCGAAAGCGTGCCCTTGGTAATGGTGATGTACTTGGCAATATCAAGGCTGCTGCGGATGGTGCCCGCCGCTTCGCGATAGGAACTGGTCGACAGGATCGCCAGCGGCACATCAAAGATGCGCGAGAACACATCGCCTGGACGCAGGCCGCCACGTGCCAGACACAGAACCTGGTCGAACTGCCAGCCTGATTCATGCACTTTGAGGGCCAGCTTCTCGATGTTGCGATGGTATTGGTCCCAGGTAACCCACAGGTCTTTATCGTCGGATATTTTCATTTTCTTGGTACTCGTCTTGCAAATGGCGGAATTACTTGAATGGGTGACGCAACACGATGGTTTCTTCGCGGTCAGGACCGGTAGAAATCATGTCGATAGGCACGCCGACCAGTTCTTGAATGCGGTTGATATAGGCGCGCGCGTTTGGTGGCAAACCGTCAAGCGATTGCACACCAACGGTCGACTCTGTCCAACCTGGCATTTCTTCATAGATCGGCTCGCAAGCAGCCGCTTCTTCAGCGCCGACAGGGAAGATATCCACAGTCTTGCCGTTCAGGGTGTAGCCAGTGCACAACTTCAACGATTCCAGACCATCAAGCACATCAAGCTTGGTCAGACACATGCCAGACACACCATTGATCTGCACTGAACGCTTGAGCAAGGCAGCATCGAACCAACCGCAGCGACGCGCACGTCCAGTGACGGTACCGAACTCGTGACCTACGCTGGCGAGATGTTTGCCAACACCGACATCGGTCGGCAACTCAGCCGGGAATGGGCCAGAGCCAACACGCGTGGTGTAGGCCTTGGTGATGCCCATGATGTAATGCAACATGTCTGGGCCAACACCTGCACCAGCAGCAGCATTACCTGCCACGCAGTTACTTGAAGTGACGAATGGATAAGTACCGTGATCGACGTCCAGCAGGCTGCCCTGAGCGCCTTCAAACAACAACTTGGCGCCGTTTTGATGGGCAATATGCAGATCGTTGGAAACATCGGCAACCATGGGTTTGAGACGCGGCACATTGGCCAGTGCATCATCCAGCGTCTTTTGGTAATCCACCGGCTGCGTCTTGAGGTATTGGGTCAGGACGAAGTTATGGTAGTCGAGGTTTTCCAGCAGTTTTTCAGCGAAACGCTTTTCGTTGAGCAAATCGGCCACGCGAATAGCGCGACGACCGACCTTGTCTTCATAGGCGGGGCCGATACCCTTGCCAGTGGTACCGATTTTGGCGGCACCGCGTGCGACTTCGCGCGCCACGTCCAGCGCCACGTGATATGGCAGAATCAGTGGACAGGCGGCAGACACTTTCAGGCGCGAAGCGACTTCAACGCCGGCGGCTTCCAGTTTATCGATTTCACGCAACAGATCCGGTACCGACAAGACCACGCCGTTACCGATATAGCATGCCACGCCAGGACGCATGATGCCGGAAGGAATCAATTGCAAGGCGGTCTTTTGACCGCCGATGACCAGTGTATGGCCAGCATTGTGACCACCTTGGAAGCGCACCACGCCTTGTGCGTGATCGGTCAGCCAATCAACGATTTTCCCTTTGCCTTCATCGCCCCATTGCGTACCGATGACGACGACATTTTTTGCATTGCTTTTCTGTAACATGGCTTAACCTAAATTTTTGATAATCCAATTTCCGTTGCTCAACTCGACTGCCCGGTCGCAGTCGAACTCGTCCTGGTCGTTTTTATGGCCGGGCAGGCTTTGAATCACAATTTCCCCTGCTTGCCGCAATTCCGCTATTTTCTCACGCAAACCAGCTTCAGTACCCCATGGAGCGCGAATTGCACGTTTTCTTTCTGCACTTGGCATCAAACGCGCCAGATCACGCAGATCCAAGGTAAAACCAGTGGCTGGGCGCGAGCGCCCAAATGCTTCACCAACATGGTCATAACGACCTCCGCGCACCACCGCATTTGGCAAGCCGGGTACATAAGCAGCAAACATGACACCGCTGTGATAATGATAACCACGCAAATCGGCCAGATCGATCGTGACATTGGCTTCGCCTGCTAGTTGCGCCAGCGCCTGCAATTCGTCAAGCGCCTGTACGATGCCCGGCAACGGCGGCAATACGCTGCGCGCCTTGGCAATCACATCGATATCGCCATACAAACCCGGCAACGCCAACAGCGCGGCGCGCGTAACGGCCAGATAGTTTGCAGTCAATATCTGCAAGCCTGGCACATCCTTGGCTTCCAGCAAGCCGAACAACTGCGCTGCATGTTTGCTGGCAACTTCGTCATCGGCAATGATGGCCCGCAACACACCAACATGGCACAAGTCCAATCGCACTTCCGTAATACCAGCTTGCGCCAGCGAGGCCAGCGCCAACTCTTGAATTTCGGCATCGGCTTCAAGGCCGGCATGGCCGTAAATCTCGGCACCGATCTGCAGCGGTTCACGCGTGGCATGTAAGCCAGACGGACGAGTATGCAAGACACTGCCGGCATAGCACAGGCGCGTTACCGATTCACGATTGAGCAAGTGGGCATCGATACGCGCCACCTGCGTGGTCATATCAGCACGTACCCCGAGCGTACGTCCGGACAGTTGATCGACCAGCTTGAAGGTCCGCAAATCGGTATCTTGACCAGCACCGGTCAACAGCGATTCGAGATACTCCAGCAAAGGCGGCATGACCATTTCATAGCCATACAAACGGAACTGATCGAGCATGCGGCGACGCAACTCTTCAATCTTGCGCGCTTCGGATGGCAAGACGTCAGCAATATTTTCGGGAAGAAGCCAATTAGGCATAAAACAATTCAATCAGTAAAAATTCGATGCAGTTGCGTTTTACACGCGGCAAAGCACACACGTCAAACGACGTGCATGCCTTGGAAAATTACATCTACTCAGGGAACAAATATAGAACGAAATACTGGCTGGTAAAACAGAAAGATGCCCTCCACTAGCAGCATCTTTCCAGCATTGCGATCTTTCTCTCGTGCTAATTATTTCTTGGTGCTGAGCCCTCCGACACCTTTGAAATACTTGAAAAATTCAGAATTGGGTTCGACCACTAGCAAATCATGCCGATTCTTGAAGCTCGCCCGATATGCCTCAAGGCTACGATAGAACTTGTAAAATTCGGCATTTTGCCCAAATGCCTGCGCGTAAATCTGCGAAGCTTTGGCATCGCCGGCACCGCGAATCTTCTCGGCATCGCGATAGGCTTCGGCCAGAATCACAACACGTTGACGATCGGCGTCGGCGCGAATTTTTTCTGATTCGGCTGCACCAGTGGAACGCAATTCATTGGCTACACGAGCACGCTCGGACTTCATGCGATCAAAGACCGAATTATTGATTTGATCAACATAGTCGACGCGGCGCAAGCGTACGTCAATAATTTGGGCACCAATTTGCTTGGCTTCGGCCGCTACTTTGCGCTGGATCGCTTCCATCACCTTGCCACGTTCGCCGGAGATCACTTCGCGCACGGTGCGCTTGGTGATTTCTTCATTCAAGGCAGCCTTGACGATTTGTGACAGGCGATCTTGCGCACGACGCTCATCGCCACCAAAGCTGACGAAATACAGACGTGGATCAACGATACGCCACTTGACGAAGGAATCGACCAGAACGTTTTTCTTTTCTGCCGTGATGAAACGGTCAGCGTCAGGCGTGTCCAGAGTCTGGATACGGTTGTCGATATAGATCACATTCTGGAACGGCGGCGGCAACTTGAAATGCAAACCGGGTTCGGTAATTACCTGGCGCACTTCACCAAGGGCAAAGACAATCGCAGACTGCCGCTGCTCGACCACAAAAATGGTCGACGAAAGCAGCCACAGCGCGACGATCGCAACAATAATGCTGGTAATCAGGCGGCTCATCAACGTACCTCCCGATCTCTGGAATCACGCGCATCCCGACTGCGGGAATCACGCTGAACATCAACTGAATACACGGGATCGCTTCCTGGAATTGCAGTCGTCGGTGCCGTCGCTGCCGGAGCAGGCTTGCTCACAGCGGCAGCGCTATCGCTTTGCTGGATCAACTTATCCAAAGGCAGATACAAAAGATTGTTGCCACTCTTGGCGTCGACCAACACCTTGGTCGTATTGCTGAAGATCTGTTGCATGGTTTCCAGATACATACGGTCACGTGTGACGGCTGGCGCCTTTTGATACTCTTCGAGCACCTGTTTGAAACGCGAGGCATCACCCTCGGCATTGGCAACGATTCGCGAACGATAAGCTTCAGCCTCCTCCAACAAACGCGAAGCAGCACCGCTGGCTTTCGGAATCACATCATTGGCGTAGGCTTGACCTTCGTTTTTCTGACGTTCGCGATCCTGACCTGCCTTGACTGCATCATCAAATGCCGCTTGCACTTGTTCAGGGGGCTGCACGCCTTGCATCGTCACATTGGTGATTTGTACTCCCGATTTGTAACGATCAAGAATCTGCTGCATCAACTGACCGACATCGAGCGCGACTTTTTCCCGGCCTTCATAGAGCACGAAGTCCATCTTGCTGCGACCAACAATTTCACGAATCGCCGTTTCGGCAACCTGGCGTACGGTTTCATCTTGGTCGCGATTGTTGAACAACCAATCTGCCGCGTTCTTGAGTTTGTATTGCACTGCAAACTGAATGTCGATGATGTTTTCATCGTCGGTCAGCATCAAAGACTCTTTCAATTGCTTGTTCTTGGCATTGGTGCGATAGCCGATTTCGGCTGTGCGCACTTGCGAGACATTGACGATTTCATGGCTTTGCACTGGATAAGGCCAGCGCCAATTGAAACCAGGCAAGGTAGTATGACTGTATTTACCAAAGGTCATGACGACCGCGGTCTGCCCTTCCTGGACGATGAAGAAGCCGCTAGCCAGCCACAGGAAAGCCACAATCAACGCAATCACGCCAACGCCGATGCCAGCGCCCTTCATGTCGCCACGACCGAAATTGTCGCCGCCTTCAGAACCGCCACCGTTGCCGCCGCGCTTACCGAACAGCCGGCTCAGGCGCTGGTTAAAATCGCGCCAGAGTTGGTCGATGTCCGGTGGACCGCCGCCGTCGGGTTTTTTATTCCCGTTGCCGCCATTGTTCGGATTTTGTCGGTTGTTGTCATCCTGCGAGCCACGACCCCACTGAGGGTCGTTCAACGAGAATTTCAAACCGCGTTTTTTGAAGAGAGAACGAAGCATGCGTTGCGATCGGCCTAATTATATAAATGCATCAACAGGAATGCTTGCCAACGGGACTACCTTGCCAGTCTGACGACCCAAATCCCAACGACCGGGTCACTGCTGCAATCTAGTGGGCGAGCACATCTTGAGAATCATCAACCTGAGACAACACAGCTCTGCGCGTCTCAATCGTGGCCCGTAGTGCTTCGGCAATTGCCTGCCGCAACAAGTCCAGGCCCGCGCCGGTTTTCGCACTGACAAAAACCCGACGGATTCTACCATATTCGTCATATTCGACTGACGGTTCCAACTCGGCAGCGTCAATCTTATTCCAGACAAAAATCTGCGGAATATGATCGGCGCCGATCTCCTTGAGGACTAGATCAACCTGCTCAATCTGCTCCATACGCACCGGACTTGCCGCATCGACAACATGCAACAGCAAGTCGGCATGAATGGTTTCCTCAAGCGTTGCACGGAATGCCGCCACCAGTTGATGCGGTAGTTCGCGGATGAAACCAACCGTATCAGAAATAACAACATGCCCGACTTCGCCAAGATAGACCCGCCGCGAGGTGGTATCTAGGGTGGCAAACAACTGATTCGCGGCATACACGCCAGCCTTGGCCATGGCGTTGAATACTGTCGATTTGCCGGCATTGGTATAACCAACCAATGAAACCGAGAAAGTATCATTACGACCGCGTGCTCGCCGTTGCGTCGCATGCTGTCGGCGCAATTTATCAAGCACGGCACGTAGCGACTTGACCCGCACGCCAAGCAAGCGACGATCAGTTTCCAACTGGGTTTCACCGGGACCGCGCAGGCCAATACCACCCTTTTGCCGCTCCAAGTGCGTCCAACCGCGAATCAGACGCGTCGACAAATGCTGCAACTGTGCTAATTCAACCTGAACCTTACCCTCGTGGCTTTTAGCCCGCTGGGCAAAAATATCGAGAATAAGACTAGTCCGATCCAGCACGCGAGTCTGCAGCAAACGCTCCAGATTACGCTGTTGCGCAGGTGATAAGGCATGATTGAAGATGACGATGTCGAGTTGCAGATCCGAGACCGCATCAGCAACTTCCTGAGCCTTGCCTGAACCGACAAACAATGCAGCATCCGGACTGGCACGCTTACCCGTAATGGTAGTAACGGGTTCGGCGCCAGCGGATTTGGCCAGCAGAAACAATTCATCCAGACTTGCGGCAAAATCGCTTTTACCGAAATCCAAGCCGACTAATGCGGCGCGCATAACAAAAGGCACACGGCATCAAGCCGGGTTGGGAAAACCATTATTCAGCTTCTGTCGAATCGAGGCTCAAATTGACTGCACGGGCTGGCACCACAGTCGAAATGGCATGTTTGTACACCATTTGTGTAACAGTATTGCGCAGCAGCACAACGTATTGGTCAAATGACTCCACGTGGCCTTGCAGTTTGATACCATTTACCAGGTAAATGGAAACGGGGACGTGCTCTTTTCTTAATGCGTTAAGAAATGGGTCTTGTAACAATTGCCCTTTGTTGCTCATGGCAGCTCCACTGTGTTGTTGTGATTAGGATTTGGAGGCACCTGAGTAAATTTCAAGTGCTTTACCAATCTATGCGTTATGAATGTAAACGATTTCCCTTGTAGCGCCAAGAAATCGTGACTTATTTATCTTGGCGAATGAAAGGATTCTTGCTCGAGCGGAACTCGATACGCAGTGGAGTGCCAACCAGCGAGAAAGTTTCACGAAAATGTTTTTCGAGATAACGTTTATAGCCGTCGTCGATACCCTCAAGCGCATTACCGTGGATCACTACAATCGGTGGATTCATGCCGCCCTGATGGGCGTAGCGCAACTTCGGACGGATTGAGCCCTTGCGACGCGGCTGTTGATGCTCGACCGCTTCGATCAATGCCCGCGTCAATTTCGGCGTGGTTAGATTGGACATCGCGGCAGCGTAGGCCGAATCGATGGATTTCATCACGGGACCAATACCGGTCGACTTGAGTGCAGAAATGAAGTGAAACTTGGCAAACGACAAGAAGCTGAGCTTGCGCTCCAGGTCCATCTTGATCTCATCGCGGCGGTCGCTTTGCAAGCCATCCCATTTATTGACGCCGACCACCAGCGCCCTGCCCGATTCGAGCACGAAGCCGGCAATATGAGCGTCTTGTTCGGATATATCCTGTTGTGCGTCAAGCAGCAACAAAACGACATTGGTTTCCGAAATCGACTGCAGCGTCTTCACCACCGAGAATTTTTCGATAGCCTCAAACACTTTGCCACGCCGACGGATACCTGCTGTGTCGATCAATGTGTATTGCTTGCCCTCGCGCTCAAATGGAATTTCAATCGAGTCGCGCGTGGTGCCCGGCATGTCGAACGCGATGACGCGCTCTTCGCCGAGTAGTGTATTGACCAGCGTCGACTTGCCCACATTCGGACGGCCGACAATGGCGATCTTGATGCCGTGAGCGACATCGACTTCTTCTCCGAGGTCGGGACGTTGTGCCAATGCGATGTCGAGTGACTCATCAACAAGATCGGAGACGCCGTCGCCATGTGCAGCGGAAATCACATACGGATCGCCGAGTCCGAGTTCGTAGAAATCGGCTGTCACCGAGGTGTACTTCATCCCCTCTGACTTGTTAACCACCAGCATCACCGAACGTCCCGACTTGCGCAGAAAATCAGTGATGGTTTTGTCATGTGGCGTCAAACCTTGGCGCCCATCGACAATAAAAATCACCACATCGGCCTCGACCACTGCTTGCTTGGTCTGCTTAGCCATTTCAAACATGATCCCCTCTTTGGCGACAGGCTCGAAACCTCCTGTATCAATCACCAAAAACGGACGTTCACCCACACGGCCTTCGCCATAGTGACGATCCCGGGTCAGCCCGGGCAAGTCTGCGACCAGCGCATCACGTGAGCGGGTGAGCCGATTAAACAATGTCGACTTACCGACATTGGGACGACCAACAAGTGCAATAACCGGCTTCATTAAATTTTATTCTGCCGCTAAAGCGACAACTGTTCCTGCTTGAGTTTGAAAAACGACGGATTGCCCAGCGGCAATCGGCGTTGCCAGAATAGGACTACCATCGGTACTTATGCGAGCGAGCATAGCGCCATCGTCACGTGACAGGAAATGGATGTAACCCTGATAATCGCCCACCGCGACCGCCTTGCCAACCGCAATCGGCGGCGTCAACGAACGATACGCCAACTTGTTGTTGTACCACACCGAAACGCCGGTATCGCGCGTGAATTCAGTCACCCCCCCCTTATCGTCGGCGGAGAACACATATTGACCATCCAACGTCAGGCCCGATGCACTTGAATACGCCTTACCCCAACGCAGATTGCCATTATTAATATCGAAACAAGCAATACGCCCCTGATAGGCGACCGCGCACACGTCACGCACGCCCAATGCCGGTACACCGGAGACATCGGCTATCCGTTCCAGCTCGGTGGTGCCGCGCGGATCGCCAACAACGACTTCCCAACGCGCACCGCCATTGTTCAATGCCAGCGCTGTCAAGCGACCACCAGGCAACGCCACGTAGACCGATTGTGCATCCATCACCATACCGGGTGAGGTACGCAAGGTCAGCGTTGGCAACGGACGCAATATAGTCCAGCGGCGGCTGCCATTTTCAGCATCAAATGCAGTGATGCGATTATCGATGCTGCGTACGATCACGACGCCTTGACCAACCACCGGTGCCGACAATACTTCGCTCGATGCCTGTACTTTCCACAGCAACTTGCCGCTGGTGTCAAAGGCCTGAACCTGACCCTTTTCACCGACCACGGCAACCGTCGCGCCATCGCTACCAACGCCAGCCGTCAACGGCGTAGCGGCCTTAATACGCCAGATTTCCTTGCCAGTAACAGCATTGAGTCGCAGTAGCGTGCCGTTGGCGGCAGCTGCATACACGCTGTCACCAGCATAGACAGGCGTAAACTGGAACACATCAGCTTTGCCAACGGATGCCGTCCAGACCGTCTGGGTCTTCAAAGCTTGCTTGAATTCGACCAATGGTGCCGGTGGATTGACTTCCTTCTTGCTCGAAAACAGCGAGCAACCAGACAACACGGCAACCGCCGCCAGCGCACTCAGTTTCACTGCCAGAGAAGCAGCGTGTGGGAACGCCATTTGTGACTCACGAACCATATTATTGTTTCCTCTACCGAATTTCACGATGTGGGGGATGGTGATCAAGCCGCGGCACTGGCAGGAGCACCACCAATGGCATCGAGCTTCAATTGGATCAGTTGGCGACCAGGATTACGTTCATCTGTCTTGTCGAGCGCCTGTTGATAGGACTTGCGCGCATCCTCGCGCTTGTCTTGGGCTACCTGAATATCCCCCTTGCGATCAGCCACAGCACCAGCAAACTGGGCCGGAAAGTCTCCCACCAGCAACTTCAATGCATCGTCGTAGGCCTTGGCATCGAGTAAGATTCCCGCCAGGCGAATCGAGGCAATAGCTTTGTATTCTGCGTCATGACCATGGTCGATCACCCATTGCAATTGCTTCTTGGCATTGTCGGCATCATTGGCATCAAACGCCACTTTTGCCGCGACCAACGCACTCATTTGTGCATACACCGTACCGCCGAACTTATCCTGAATGTCGGTCGCTGCGCGCAATACCTTGGCATTATCCTTAACGTCAGCCGCTTTCTGTTGCTCGTCGTACAGTTGCGAAGCCTGGCGCGCCTGACGGCCCTGATAAATACCCCAGCCGCTCCAGGCACCATAGGCGGCCAACACGACGATCAACAACCAGGTCAGGATATTGCCGTAACTGCTCCAAAATGCCTTAATGGAAGCTAGCTGCTCTTGTTCTTCGTGATCGTATGCCATGAAAATTATCTAAAAAGTAAGCGTGAATTGAAAACTGCTTCGATCCGCAAGATTACGGACGATAGTGCACATGCTCGTGGCTGTGGTCATGACCATGATCGTGGCCGTGATCACCGACGATCTGATCGACTACATAGTCAGGCACAGCATCAAAGGCGATCGTGACCTGATTGCTTTGCGCCTCTTCTGTCCGCAGGTTTTTCACGGTCGCAGTGGCGTTGATTACTTCATCTTCGCCAATAATGACCGCAAATGCGGCACCGCTGCCGTCAGCCCTCTTCATTTGCGCCTTGAAACTGCTGCCAGCACTCGCCGATGCGCAATGTAGCACAACATCCAGTCCGGCACCCCGTAATCTTTCCGCCATGACAAAAGCTTGCAATTGTGCGGCCTCTCCTTGATGCACGAGATAGATATCGCATTGATTTGGCGCGTATTGTTCGCCGTTAGCCTTCATCAACTCCAGCAAACGCTCCACTCCCATGGCAAAACCGCAAGCCGGCGTGGCTTTGCCGCCAAACATTTCCACCAACGGATCGTAACGACCACCGCCGCAGACCGTGCCTTGCGAGCCAAGCTGATCGGTCACCCATTCAAATACGGTGCGGTTGTAATAATCCATGCCACGTACCAGACGCGGATTGATCGTGAACGGCACATTATTGTGATTCAAAATCTTTTGCACGCCTTCGAAATGTGCACGCGATTCTTCACCGAGATAATCGAGCAGCTTCGGTGCACCATTGACCATGTCTTGCATGGCCGGATTCTTGGTATCAAGAATCCGCAACGGATTCGAATACAAGCGACGCTGGGCATCGCCATCGAGCAAGTCCTTATGCTGTTCAAAATAAGCAATCAAGTCAGCTCTATGCTTGTTGCGCTCTTCCGCATCACCAATGGAATTGAGTTCGAGACGGATATCTTGCAGACCAAGGTCATCCCACAGACGCAGGCACAACATGATCAGCTCGGCATCGATATCGGGACCGGTGAAACCGAGCGCTTCTGCGCCAACCTGATGAAACTGACGATAGCGGCCGCGTTGCGGACGTTCATGACGGAACATCGGACCGGAATACCAAAGCCGCTTAGGGCCGTCGTAGGTGAGATTATGTTCGAGTGCTGCGCGCACCACACTGGCAGTGCTTTCCGGACGCAAGGTCAGGTTGTCGCCGTTCATCGAATCGGTGAACGAATACATTTCCTTTTCGACGATATCAGTAACAGCACCGAGGCCACGAGAAAACAAGGCTGTAGGTTCGACGATCGGGGTACGAATTTGCTGAAAACCATAACTCTTGAGCACCGAATGCACGGTGTTTTCAAACAATTCCCACAACGGCGCATCGACCGGCAAAATATCGTTCATGCCTTTGACGCCGACGATTTTTTCGATTTTCTTGTTTTCAGACATGCTGGACTTCAATAAAGTTGGTTCAAACGGCTGCCGCCAGTGCGGCCTTGCCTCTTAGGTGGCGCTTAGGCCGTTGCTTGCTTGTTGTAATGCGTTTGCACGTATTCCTGCACGATAACCTGGAACTCTTCGGCAATGCGATCGCCGCGCAAGGTCATCCGCTTTTCACCATCAATAAAGACAGGCGCTGCCGGCGACTCGCCGGTGCCGGGCAGACTGATACCGATGTTGGCATGCTTGGATTCGCCCGGGCCGTTGACGATGCAGCCCATCACGGCCACGTTCATGCTTTCGACACCAGGATAGACACCCTTCCAGATTGGCATCTGGTCACGCAGATAGGTTTGAATCTTATCGGCCAGATCCTGGAAGACAGTCGAGGTCGTACGGCCGCAACCAGGGCAGGCAATCACCATCGGGGTAAACTTGCGCAGCCCCATAGTTTGCAGGATTTCCTGACCGACGATCACTTCGCGGGTACGGTCACCACCCGGCTCGGGTGTGAGCGAAATACGGATGGTGTCACCGATGCCTTCTTGCAGCAAAATCGACAATGCTGCCGTCGATGCCACGATACCCTTGCTGCCCATACCAGCTTCAGTCAATCCCAGATGCAAAGGATAGTCACAACGCCGCGCCAGTTCGCGATAGACCGCGATTAAGTCCTGCACGCCGGATACCTTGCAAGACAGAATGATCTTGTCACCGCCCAGGCCCAGTTCTTCAGCGCGCTGGGCATTTTCAATGGCAGAAGTCACCAGTGCTTCATACATCACTGCCTGCGCCGTCCAAGGCGCCTGGCGTTGTGCATTTTCATCCATGATACGCGCCAGCAGTACCTGATCCAGACTACCCCAGTTGACACCAATACGTACCGGCTTATTGTAACGACAAGCCACTTCGATCATTTGTGCAAACTGAGTATCGCGCTTGGCACCCTTGCCAACATTACCGGGATTAATGCGGTACTTCGACAACGCCCGCGCGCAATCAGGATAGTCATTAAGCAAGGTATGGCCGTTGTAATGAAAATCGCCAACTAGTGGCACCTCCACACCCATGCGATCAAGTTGTTCACGGATGGCAGGCACTGCTGCTGCCGCTTCCGGCGAGTTGACCGTAATGCGCACGACTTCAGAGCCTGCGCGCGCCAGGTCCTTGACTTGAATCGCGGTACCGATTGCATCGGCAGTATCGGTATTGGTCATGGACTGCACCATCACCGGCACGCCCCCGCCGACGACCACTTGATGGTCGCCATGACTAATCACCACGCGACGACGCTGGAGACGATCGGTAGGGCCCGAGGCAATCGGTAAGCAAGTTGAGGACATAAAGATCAGATAAAAATTGTGCGGCTATTTCAGATTCAAGCGCGCCACATTGCTATTGTTGCTTGCCTGCAAATCGAGTTTAGCACCGCGCAAGCTGGCATCAACACCGGCCACATTACCAATGATCAATGTCACCGGCTCAGTAATATCAAACGCTTCGGCAGTACCGGCCTTGAGCAGACGCGAAATCATGGTCGAATTATCGCCACGCCGAATTTCGACCCACGAGTCTTCGCGGAAGTTAAGACGCAACAAATCCTTACTCTTGCTGATATTCAAATTGCCGGTCACTTGCGAAGCTGAATTGACTGCCGGTGCCGCTACCACGGGCTTTGCGGCAACCGCTGGCGACTGCGCAGCAGGCATCACATCGGCTGCATCGACCTTCTCGGAGACCGCCGTGATCGACGAATTGGGCGTAGTGGCAGCAGCATCGGTCGCGGCGTCGTTCTTTTCCGACTTGCCGTGATCGGCACTATCCTGTACTTCCGGCGGCAACTCAGCCTGATCAGGTGGCGTTTGCACAGCGGCATCATCCTGAGTCACAGACGGTGCGCTGTCATGCTTGAACCAGGCAAACTGCGGCAGTTTGTTCGACAAATCGGTGTTATGCAACAGCGCCGCCGCGCCAGCGAAAACCACCACCAGCACACCGCCAACGAACCACAACGGCGACAGCTTTTTGCGATTCCCCAAAGGCAGAGGAGACTCCGAAAATGGCGTCGACAAAGTGCGTTGCGGCGTAATGCGCTCACCTGGCGTAGCATTTTCCTGAGGCAACAAAGCAACCAAGGCATTGGCATCCATGCCGAGCAATTTGGCATAGGCACGCACAAAACCGCGCACGATCACTGGACCTGGCAAGGCAGCATAATTTTCAGCTTCCAGCGCCGCCACCTGGCGCGCAGCGAACTTCAATTGGCTCGCCACATGCTCCACCGACCAACCCTTGGCTTGCCGTTGCGCTGCCAACAAGGCACCAGGCAATGACGGACTGGTCTCGTCCAGTCCGGAAACAAATCCCGACACCTGCGCCACATTTTCCTGCTGATCACTCATCCAATGCTCCACGTCGATAAGCCGCGTATTCTGACGAAGACGAATAGCGGCGATGCAACTGCACCGCCAGATCATTTTCGGCTGCTTGATTGTCTAGTTTACGTTCAATCTTGTTGGCGAAGCTGAGCCCCCCGTCCAACAAAACATCATTTTTCTGCCAGACCGAGTTGAACACGCGTCCCACCGCATTTCATCCGATCCAAATACAATTTACTCAAATTCACATTGATCACCACGAGGACCACGCCTGACACAGCGACACTGCGGCATACACGACTACCGATAAAAGATGACAGCACAGTTGTGTGCGCCATACCTCAACCGGAAATTTCCACAATGCGGCCAAAATCCTTGCCGAATTTCTGTTGATACTCCGTCATCTTCTGCATGCGTTCCTGTACCCGCGTGCGATCCTTTACCTCACCGGCCAATTGACCACAGGCTGCATCAATATCATCGCCGCGCGTCTTGCGGATCGTGGTGACAATCCCCGCGTCCATCAGGACTTGGGCGAATGCCTTGATGCGCGGATTGTGCGAACGCTTGAGCCCCGACTCCGGAAATGGATTAAACGGGATCAGATTGAACTTGCACGGTACCGCGACACCACCGCTACGCCCTTGCACCAAGGCCACCAGCTCACGCGCATGCGCGTCGCTGTCGTTGACGCCATCGAGCATGCAATATTCGAAGGTAACGAAATCACGCGGTGCGAACTCAAGGTAGCGTTTGCACGCCGCCATCAATTCATGCAGCGGATATTTTTTATTCAGAGGAATCAGCCCATCGCGCAAGACATCATTGGACGCATGCAGCGATACCGCCAGCGCCACCGGGCACTCCTGGGACAGCTTGTCGATCATGGGCACCACGCCGCTGGTCGACAGCGTCACGCGACGACGCGACAAGCCATAGGCGTTGTCATCGAGCATCAGCTTCAAGGCCGTCACGGTCGGCTCAAAATTGAGCAAAGGCTCGCCCATGCCCATCATCACCACATTGGTGATTTGCCGCTCACCCTTGGGACCAGCTTCGATGCCCTTGGTCTTGCGCAATTCAAATTCAGCCATCCAAAGCTGGCCGATGATTTCAGCCACGCTCAAATTGCGGTTGAAGCCTTGCTTTCCAGTCGAGCAGAAGCGGCAATTGACCGCACAGCCTGCCTGCGTGGAAATACACAAGGTACCGCGCGTTTCTTCAGGGATGAATACCGTTTCAACGGCATTGCCGTTACCGACGTCGACCAGCCATTTGCGGGTGCCGTCGGTCGAAGTATGGTCACTAATAACGGCGGGTGCAGCCACAAAGGCGCGCGTACTCAATTTTTCGCGCAACGATTTGGCCAGATCAGTCATATCAGCGAAACTGGCCACACCATATTGATGTATCCAGCGCTGCAATTGCTTGGCGCGAAACGGCTTCTCACCCAACTCGCCACAATAAGCGACGAGCTGCGCGGGATCCAGATCCAGCAGATTGGTG
>Ga0066798_10000161_pt1 | contig 37050 bp, 28 predicted proteins | sample PersoiDNA2013203_FD_70961 | JGI IMG/M metagenome (GOLD analysis project Ga0066798, IMG submission 70961) | Permafrost soil microbial communities from the Arctic, to analyse light accelerated degradation of dissolved organic matter (DOM) -... | ecosystem: Environmental > Terrestrial > Soil >... | reverse complement strand
TGCTGGCGCGCAGCGGCACTTGAGGGGCCGCTTGCCTATCTGATCGCACCTCTGCTACTGGCACTTTGTCCAGTAGCAACTGGTCTGGGTAATCGGTAGTGCTCAAGTCATCCAATAAATAACTGCATGACACAGTTATCTCGATTGGTATTTATTGGCTTGCATGGAATTCGTTAGCGGTCCGTGCAAGCACTGATGTTACTTTTCAGTGGATTTATTGAAGCCCGCAATGCAATCTTCCGAAGCACGGCACAGCAGTGTCGTGGCCGCCATCGACAGGCGCATTAAATTGGCAGCATCTGTCTTGCCAATCGATGGTGCAGATTCTTGCCCTGGATCGGCGTCGATGTTTATCTCACGCGCCAGTTCGCTGGCATAGATGATTTGCAGGCAGCTACTGACGCCCGCGGCAATATCGTGGGTGAGCTCGATAAATCCGGCTAAAGCACGATCCTTGTTAGGCGCGTGTATCCAGCGGAAATCTTGGTGGGAAGGTGGGATGGAATTTTGATCAGGCGTGTTGGTACTGGGCATTGAGCCTCCGTATGCAATGGTTAAACCGTATGCAATCGAGCTCTCATACTCGGTTCCCTTTTTTTGAGAACTTGCAAAGTATCAACTTCAAGAAGTCTGTACGTCAAGAAAATTGTTCTTTGGCACGGTTTTTATCAATTCGGCGCACCCGAAAAAACGGCAACAAAAAAGCCGCTGACCCTTTCGGATCAACGGCTTATGTGTCTTTGGTGGTGATAGGTGGATTTGAACCACCGACCCCAGCATTATGAGTGCTGTGCTCTAACCAACTGAGCTATATCACCAAAAGCAAGCCCGCAATTATGCTGTCGCCGGGAGTTTTTGTCAATAACAATTATGTGGTAGTGGTGCCTTGGTCAATCGGCCCGCCAAAGTCATCCGGCGCCAGCTACTGCCAATGCCTCACGAACCTGCGCCAGCACGCGCTGCGTCGCATCGGCCGCATTGCAATCGATGACGATTCGTTCTGGCATCGCGCGCAACCAGGTGATTTGCCGTTTTGCTAATTGCCTGGTGGCAATGATGCCGCGTTCGCGCATTTCGGCGTAGTCATACGCGCCGTCGAGGTATTCCCAGGCTTGGCGATAGCCGACACAACGCATCGACGGCAGGCCCAGGTGCAGGTCGCCGCGCGCGCGCAACTGGCGTACTTCATTGAGCAGCGCGTCACCATCGAGCATTTGGTCGAAGCGCAGTGCTATCCGTTGATGCAGCACGCTGCGTTCGGAGGGTTCCAGTGCCAATGGCAGCAGCGCGAAGGGCAAGTCCTCGGCTGGCTTTTGCGTCAGCAGTGCCGACATTGGCTGGCCGGTCAGTTCAATGATTTCCAGTGCGCGCTGAATGCGTTGACTGTCATTCGGTTTGAGTCGCGCAGCGGTGACGGGATCGAGCGTGGCCAGGCGCGCATGTTGCGCCGGTACGCCGACACGTGCAGCTTCTTCGTCGAGTCGTGCACGCACGGCCGGATCGGCTTCGGGCAAGTCATCGAGGCCGTCACGCAAGACTTTGAAATACAGCATGGTGCCGCCGACCAGTAACGGTAGTTTGCCGCGTGCACGAATATCCAGGGCCAGGCGGATCGCATCCTGGCGAAATTGCATGGCGGAATACGCTGCCGTCGGATCAAGAATGTCGATCAGGTGATGCGGCACGCTGGCCAGTTCGGCGGCGTTCGGTTTGGCGGTGCCGATGTCCATCTCGCGATAGATCAGCGCAGAATCGACCGAAATGATTTCGCACGGAATGTGTCGCGCAATTTCCAGTGCTGCTGCGGTTTTGCCGGAAGCCGTGGGTCCCATGATGGCAACCGCCAATGGTGCTGTCGTCATGCTTATTGTCCGCGCAAGAACAGTTTGTCCATATCGGACAGCGCCAGCAGGCTCCAGGTTGGACGGCCGTGGTTGCACTGGTCGGCGCGTTCGGTGGCTTCCATTTGACGCAAGAGCGCATTCATTTCAGGAATCGTCAGGCTGCGATTGGCGCGCACGGCGGTGTGGCAGGCCAGCGTGCCAAGCAATTCGTTGCGTCGCTCCAGCAGCACGCGTGAGCCGCCGTATTCACGCACGTCGCGCAAGACATCACGTGCCAGCGTCTGGGCGTCGGCATTCTGGAGCAGGGCAGGAATGGCGCGCACCGCCAATGTGGTGGGTGACATGGCGGCAATGTCGAAACCGAGCGCACTGAGGGTTTCCTGGTGCTCCTCGGCGGTGCCGACTTCGACAGCGTCGGCGTAGAAGGTCACGGGGATCAGCAGTGGCTGTACGTACATGCTGTTGTCGTCGAGCGCATTCTTCAGTTGTTCATACAGGATACGTTCATGTGCCGCGTGCATGTCGACCACGACCAGGCCTTTGCTGTTTTGCGCCAGTACGTAGATGCCATGCAATTGCGCCAGCGCGAACCCGAGCGGGAAGTCATCGTCCGGCAATGTCTGCGTGCCGCTGGCAGGCAGGTTCGCCGCATTGGCCTGGAGCAGGGCTGCAGGTGGCGTACCAGCGCCAGTTTGTGCGTTCATGTCCAGACTGCTTTGTGTGCCGGGACGAAATAGCGCGCCATAGGCAGCCGTATCTTGCGCTACGCCGAAACTGCCACTGCCGCCGGCTTGAAAGTTGGGGCGCAGTGGTGCGCCAAACGCCGTCTGTTGCTGATCGCGCATCCACGGCATCGGACCGGCTGCCTGTGGTGCCGGTGCTGCGCCGAAAGAAGTGGCCGAGGTCGTTGCCAGCGCGCGGCTGACCGCATGAAAAACAAATTGATGCACGCTGCGGCTGTCGCGAAAGCGCACCTCGATCTTGGACGGATGGACGTTGACGTCAACCAGTGCCGGATCCAGATCGAGCGACAGCGCATAAGATGGATAGCGGTCGCCGTGCAACACATCCTGATAGGCGGCACGCACTGCGTGCACCAGCAGCTTGTCGCGTACGAAGCGGCCGTTGACATAAAAATATTGCGCATCGGCGCGCGCCTTGGAGGCGGTCGGTAAACCGACGAAACCATACAGGCGCAATGGCCCAGCGCTTTCATCGAGCGGCAGGCGGGCGGCGGCAAATTCATCACCGAGGATATGTGCGCTGCGCTTGGCGAATTCGCCGATGTTCCAATGGTCAACTGTCTTGCCATTGTGGCTCAGCGAAAAACTGACATCGGGCCGCGCCAGCGCAATGCGGCGCACGACTTCGGCGCAATGGCCGTATTCGGTCTGTTCCGACTTCAAAAACTTGCGTCGTGCCGGCGTGTTGAAATACAAATCCTGGACATCGATGGTGGTGCCGGGGGCGCCCGAGGCAGGTGCCACGGTGCCTTCTTGCGAGCCGCTGATTTCCCAGGCGTGGGCAGCATCAGCGGTGCGGGTGGTCAGCGTCAGTTGTGCCACGGAGGCAATCGACGCGAGCGCTTCGCCACGGAATCCCAGCGTGCCGACGTTTTCGAGGTCGGTCAGTGATGCAATTTTTGAGGTGGCATGGCGTGCCAGCGCCAGTGGCATTTGCTCGGGCGGAATGCCGCGACCGTTGTCGGTGATGGCGATGCGTTTGACACCGCCTTGCTCTAGCCGCACGGTGATTTGTGTGGCACCGGCATCGAGGGCGTTTTCCAGTAATTCTTTGACAACGGCGGAAGGGCGTTCGATCACCTCGCCCGCCGCGATCTGGGAGATCAACTGGTCGGGCAGGGCTTGGATGGCACGATAAGGGCGGGGGGTGAGGTCGGGAGCGTTCATGCCGCGATTATACCGTCAGCAGCCACTACCGGACCTCGGCGACGGCGCCTTAGAACTGCTCCCAATCGGCTTCCTTGGCCGCAGTTGGCAGTGCTTTTGGTGCGGCCGGTAATTTGTTGGCATGGGCTTTTGGCTTTGCCAGCGGCACTTGAATGGTCTTCAACGGCGCCTGGAGGGTCAGGTTGTGCGCATCGTCGAGCTTGAAGGTGCTGACCGAAGCCGTCAGTTTATGCGCCTGCTCTTGCAGCGATTGCGCAGCGGCAGCCGCTTGTTCCACCAGCGCCGCATTTTGCTGGGTGGTTTGTTCCATCTGGTTGATGGCATGGTTGACCTGCTCGATACCTTGGCTTTGTTCCTGGCTGGCCGAGCTGATTTCTCCGACGATATCGGTCACGCGCTTGACGCTGGCGACCACTTCACTCATGGTGGTGCCGGCTTGTTCGACCAGCTTGCTACCGGTTTCCACTTTGTTTACTGAGTCGTCGATCAAGCTTTTGATTTCCTTGGCAGCGGACGCCGAGCGTTGCGCCAGGTTGCGCACTTCCGAGGCGACCACGGCGAAGCCACGGCCTTGTTCGCCAGCGCGTGCGGCTTCAACTGCCGCGTTCAGGGCCAGGATATTGGTCTGGAAGGCGATGCCGTCAATGACGCTGATGATGTCGACGATCTTGCGCGAAGATGCGTTGATGGAGCCCATGGTGTCGACTACTTGACCGACCACGACGCCGCCTTGCTGTGCTACTTCCGAGGCGGAAACCGCCAACTGGTTGGCCTGGCGTGCATTGTCGGCGTTTTGTTTGACGGTCGAGGTCAGTTGTTCCATGGCTGAGGCGGTTTCTTCCAGTGCGCCTGCCTGCTCTTCGGTGCGGCTGGAGAGATCTAGATTGCCGGTGGCGATTTCGGTCGAGGCTGTGGTGATCTGCTCGGTGCCTTGGCGGACTTCGGCCACCACCGTGGCCAGGCCATCGCTGATGCCGTTGAAGGCCTGCATCAGTTGGCCGATTTCATCTTGCTGGCTCACGTTGACGCGGGCGGTCAAATCGCCGCCTGCGATGCGCACCGCAGCTTCTTGTGCGTGTGCCAGCGGACGTGTGACCACGCGTTCAATCACAAAGTACAGTACCAGACCGACCAGCAACAGGAACACCGCACCGAAGAGCATGAAGCGATTGCGCATGGCAGTGATTTCCTTAGTCACTTCGGCGGTGTAGGTTTCGCCAGCGATGACCCAGTTCCAGCTGGGGAACTGGCTGAACGCGACGATCTTGTCTTCGCCGTCGTGGCCGCTGGTATTCGGGTTGTCCCATTGGTAGCGCATGACGCCTTCTTTTTGCGTCAGCATGTCTTTGACAAATTCCTTGCCATTGACATCCTTGAGGTCGAGCAGGTTTTTGCCTTCACCCTGAGGGCTGGCGATCAGGGTGCCGAAATCCTTGCCTGGCTTGCCATTGAGGACATAGAAATAGCCGGTCTCACCGATCTTGAGCGCCTTGATCTTGTCGGTCAGCGCCTTGATGTCGGCGCTGATGTCGACGCCCACGTAGAGCGCACCGATGACGCCGCCGGCGGCGTCTTTGATCGGCACGTATTTGGTGATGTATTGCTTGCCAAACAGCGTGGCAATGCCGCTGTAAGGCTTGTCGGCCAGCAATGCGGCGTAGCCAGGATGAGTTCGGTCGAGCAGGGTGCCGACGGCGCGCTCACCATTTTCTTTTTTGACGGAAGTCGAGATGCGGACAAAGTCATCGCCCGTCTTGGCAAAGATAGTTGCGGTCACGCCCGTCTGTGTGGTGAAACGGTCGGGGATGGCGAAGTCGAGATTGAGGTCAGTGCCACCATTTTTCAGTACTGGCGTGGCTTTGTCGCCAATTTGCACGGTCCGGCTGGCATCGAGCGTGAACTGCTCGGGGAAGGCATTGGTGAACATGGTGGAGAAGCGGCCCACCTGACTATTCATGGAGCGGTCGAACATCTCTACCATGTTGACGACGCCATGCGTCTCGCCCCGGATTTGCGCCATCGAGCGATGTTCCAACATGCTGGAGGTGACATAGCCGATGAGCAGGATGGCGGCAATAAACAAAGCGCCCACCAAACTGAGCGTGAGAGAGGTGAGCTTAGTGCCGACGGCCCAGCTCCGATAATGGAAGGCAGAGTTTTGCATGGTAACGGGGTTCTTTTTGTTGCGACGCCGTGGCGCCGAAAGGCCACAAGAACTTTGCATGTGCAAACGTTTGCATATGCGAGCTAATGCGGAAAGTGCAGAATGGGGCTTTGGGAATCGAGAGCCCGGAGTATACATAAAATCTACGATTCTGACTTTCCATTTCTTCCAAAAATTAGCGTAACCCGTTGTTTTTTAATCAATTTTTGCGGTAAGACCATTGAAAAACCACGGAAAAATTCTTCCGTGAATTATATTTTGACAATATTTACACGAAATCCTGAACGTGAAAATTTGCGAGCCACTTTGGGACGTGTTGTGCGTGCATCGGACGTGAAAACAGGTAGCCCTGTGCCACATTGCAACCTTGCAGTTTGAGCATGTCGTATTGTTGCCGGTCTTCCACACCTTCTGCCACGACGGTCAGATTGAGGCTTTCGCCGATGCGAATGACGGCATGGGTCAATGCCAGCACGGTCGGGTCGCGGTTCATGTCGCGCACAAAGCTTTGATCGAGCTTCAATTCGCAGACGGGCAAGTTGCGCAGATAGCCGAGGCTGGAATAGCCAGTGCCAAAGTCATCCATGGCCAGCTTGATGCCTTGTGCATGGAGTTCATGAATGGTGCGGGTAGTGCTGGGATTGGTGTCCATCATCACGGTTTCGGTGATTTCCAGAGTCAGGTCGGCTGGTTGCAAGGCGTAGCGCTGCAGTAATCCGGCGATGAAGGAGGGCAAGTCAAGATCGTGGAAATTGGTCGATGACAAATTGACCGAAATCGATGGCACGGCAACACCTTGTTGACGCCAGTCATGCAGTTGCGAGCAGGCTTGCTGCAACGCCCATTTGCCGAGTTCGCCTATCAGGCCACATTCTTCTGCGATCGGGATGAAGCGCGCCGGCGATACCTGACCCAGTTGCGGATCATGCCAGCGCGCCAAGGCTTCGACGCCATGCAGTAAGCCGCTGTGCATATTGATCTGCGGCTGGTAATGCAATTCAAAATGGCCGCCGCGCAAGGCGTCGCGCAATGCGCCTTCTAGCGCAAGACGTTCTTGCGCTTGCGTATTCATGTCGTCACTGAAAAAGCTGAAGCGGCCGCGGCTTTTTTCCTTGGTCTGATACATCGCCATATCCGCGCGGTGTAGCAGGATTTCGATGGTGTCGCCGTTGTCCGGAAACAGGCTGATGCCGATGCTGGCCGATGGCGTCACGCTGACGCTGGCGATATGGCTAGGCTGTGACAGGGTTGCCTGGATTCGTTTGACGACATCGGTGACGCGATGCAGATCGCATTGCGCCAGCACCACCACGAATTCGTCGCCGGAGAGGCGGCCGACGATATCCGATTTGCGCGCTTCCAGTTGCAGCCGCGCCGCCACCGTGCGCAGCAATTCATCGCCGGCTTGGTGGCCGAGTGAGTCGTTGATCTGCTTGAAACGATCAAGGTCAATGAACAGCACGGCCAGTGGCACCTTGGTGCGCGCTGCATTAGCCATGGCTTGATTGGCTTTGACCAGCAACAGGCTGCGATTGGGCAGGCCGGTCAACGAGTCATAGAAGGCCAGTTGATGAATGCGTGAACGCGCTTCTTCCCGTTCCAGCGCCAGCGCGCACAGATGCAGGCTGACATTGACCAGTTGGTGGTGCAAGGCGCCCGGCAGCCGCTTGTCGCGATAGTAAAACGCAAAGGTCCCAATCACCCGGCCTTCTGCCGACTTGATGGGGGTTGACCAGCAAGACTGGAGGCCGAGCGGCAGAGCTACATCGCGGTAGTCTTCCCATAACGGGTCGGAGGCAATGTCGGATACCTCGACTGCCATGCCGCGAAACGCCGCTGTGCCGCAAGAGCCGACCTTGGGGCCGATGGCCAAGCCTTCCAGCATCTGGGTCAGGATTGGCGGCAGATTGGGCCCTGCCACAGGATGCAGCAAACCGGCCTCGTCGACGCGCAGGATCGAGGCAATCAGGTCCGGTGCAATATGCTCCAGTTCCAGGCAGATCATGTTCAAGACTTCCGGCAGGCTGGCTTCGCGCACCATTGCATTGAGTACTTTGTATTGCAACACTTCATGCATCTTGGTATTGGTGATATCGGTCAGGATGCATACTGCATTGACCAGCTTGCCGGCGTTGTCGAAAATTGGATTGACCACCACCGAAACCCAGAGTGGCTGTGCATCCTTGTTGAGCATCATTTCTTCGCCGTGAAAGCTGTTGCCTTCGGCGATGACGGCATAGCAATCGTCGATCAGCTTCAAGATCGGCACTTGTCCTTCGAACAGTTCGCGCGGCCTTTGGCCAATCACCTCCTGGTCTGTGAGGGCAAGCATGCGGCTGAACCCGATATTGTGAAAGACGATCTGGTTGGCATCGTTGGTAATGAAAACCGCATTGTCGGTTTCATTGATGCCGAGCGACAGCAGATGCAGGTATTCGCGGTCGCGTTGTTCGCGCTGCTTGCGATAGGTGACGTCGGAACCGATGCAGATTACCTTGATCGGCTGCCCGGTAGAGTCGAACACCGGGGTGTAGGTGGCTTCCCACCAGATCGCACGGCCATCGCGGGCAATCCGCTTAAAACGGCCGGAAAAATGCCGGCCTTGACCAAGATCACGCCAGAAGCTGGCATATTCCTGGCTGCTGACATAGTCTGCTTCGCACAGCATGCTGTGCGGATTGCCGACGATTTCGCGCGGCAGATAACCCATGGTCTTGAGATAGTTGCCGTTGGCGCCGACGATGGTGCCGCCGGCGCTGAATTCGATGACGCCAAGCGAGCGGTTGAGGGCGCGCAGCACACTATGCTTTTCTTGCGAATCATCGATGTGGGCGGTGATGTCGGTGGCAATCGAGATTACCTTGTGCAAGCGTCCCTGCGCATCGAGAATCGGATTGCAGGTTGCTTCCAGCCACAAGCGGCTACCGTCGCTGCGCATGCGTTGCAAGGTGCCGGAGATCACTTCGCCTTGATGCAGGCGGCGCCAGAACTCGGCATATTCAGGAGATTCCGCATGCAGCGGATTGCAGAGCGTACGATGATGGCGGCCGATGATCTCGGTTTTTTGGTACGCCATCAGCATCAGGAAATTATCATTGGCGGCCACGATGGTGCCGTCTGGCGCCAGCTCCAGTATCGCCATCGAACGCGAAAATGCGGCCAGCAGTGCTTCCTTCTCCTCAAGGGCAGCTCTGCATTGTTGTAAATGCTGGTTGAAGTGCTCGCCATCCATGTCCATGGGTCGTCCCTTCGTACTGCGTGACTGCATCGGTACGCAATTATTTTGCTCAGTTATCTAAATCTAATGCTTTTTTCTATTCTTTCGCGGTAAGGGAAACCGGTAGGCCGGTTTCCTTTGCCGACGATCAAGCCAGGCGTGACAGAGCGTTGCTGCGCGCGACGGCGGTAACTGATCTGGCGGGTATCGTCGCATCATTGGACAATTTGAATACGCTGATCGACTGCGTCAAACGGCCGGCCTGGTCTTGCAGCGATTGCGCTGCAGCGGCAGCCTGCTCAACTAATGCCGCATTTTGTTGGGTGGTCTGGTCCATTTGGGTGATGGCGTGGTTGATCTGTTCGATGCCGTCGCTTTGTTCCTGGCTGGCGGCGGTGATTTCACCCATGACGTCGGTGACGCGCTTGACGCTGGCGACCACTTCATCCATGGTCACGCCCGCTTGTGCCACCAAGTGGCTGCCATGGCTGACTTTTTCCACCGAATCATCGATCAGGCTTTTGATCTCCTTGGCTGCCGAGGCCGAACGTTGCGCCAGGCTGCGCACTTCCGATGCCACTACGGCAAAGCCGCGACCTTGCTCGCCGGCACGTGCAGCTTCCACTGCGGCATTGAGCGCCAGGATATTGGTCTGAAACGCGATGCCGTCGATCACGCTGATGATGTCGACAATCTTCTTCGACGAATCATTGATGTTGTTCATGGTCTCGACCACTTGACTGACCACGGCGCCACCTTGCACCGCGACTTGCGAGGCGGAGCTTGCCAATTGATTGGCCTGACGTGCATTGTCGGCATTTTGCTTGACGGTCGAGGTGAGTTCTTCCATGGCCGAGGCGGTTTCTTCCAGCGAGCCGGCTTGTTGTTCAGTACGTGAAGACAGATCGAGGTTGCCGGTGGCGATTTCGCTCGATGCCGTAGCGATCGTGTCGGTGCTGGTCCTGACTTCACCGACAATTTGTTGCAGACGCGTGTTCATGGTGCCCAGCGCGGTCAACAGTTTGCCGGTTTCATCGGTGGCGGTGCTGCTGATGCGTGAACGCAGATCGCCAGAGGCCACGGTCTCGGCAATGCCGACCGCATGATGCAGCGGTTGCGTGATACTGCGCGTGATGACGAACGCGATGGCGATGGCCAGGCCAATTGCGATGACGGTCAATGCCGCAATCAAATTGCGCGCGCCATAGTACTGCTGTTCAACTTCGTTGCCAGCGTCGACCATCAATTGATCTTGATAGTGAATCAGTTCGCTCAGGGACTTCAGGTATTTTTGCTGCAAGTCGAAGGTGCCGCCGGCAAACAGCAATTGCAAGGCCTGCTCGCGTTCTCCGGCGTTGATCAATTGGATGACCTTGTCACTGCCAGCGATATAGCTGGTGCGCGCGGTCTGGATCGTGTTGTAGAGCTCGCGTCCCTTGGTCGACGTGATGCCTTTATCGAGCTTGTCCATGTCGGCAGCAATGGTCTTGAATGCCGGTTGAAATAAGGCTTGTTGCGCCTTGAGTTGCTCTGGGTCACTCATTAGCAGCAGGTTGCGCGTGGCGCGGATGATCAGGTTTTCCTGGATGATGATCTCATTGGCATATTCGGTCTTGGGATAGGTTTTCTGAACCACACTGGCCATGTGATCATTGAGCGACGACAGCCGAGTACTACCCAGGATTCCGGTAACGATCAGCAACAGGATCAAGACGCCAAATCCCAGGCTCAGCCGCATACCGATATTCAAATTGCTGAAACGCATCAAAATCTCCCATTGTGTACGACATGTGTTGTTGCGGAATTTGCTACCGCTCTATGAGGCATTATCGGAACGGGCACATGGTTCTTGAGCTTGACATGAAAATAAGTTTTCTTTTCTTTTGCTATGTTGACGGATGGCATTGTTCCCTGTTTTTAGCCATTGCCAAACTGGTTTGGTGAGTAGTGTATGATTCCCGCGCGGCTTCGATAAATGCATCGAGGAAATGCATCAAAGAAAATGCGTTGTGAAAACTCGCTGCATGGTGGCGATCTCTGAAATGGGTTTATGGATTACTTGCAGTTACTGAACGTGCTGTTGCACGTCGACAAGTCGCTTGGCTTTTTGATACAACAGTACGGCACGTTGATTTATATGGTGCTGTTTCTGATCATCTTTTGTGAAACTGGTCTGGTAGTAATGCCGTTTCTTCCTGGCGATTCGCTGCTCTTCATCGCCGGTACCTTTTGCGCCACTGGCGCGCTCAATATCTGGTTGCTGATCTTCTTGCTGGTGATTGCGGCAGTGACTGGCAATACACTCAATTACTGGATTGGCAGTGCGGTCGGTCACAAGGTGTTTACCCATCAATACCGCTGGCTCAATCCGGCCGCGCTGGCCAAAACCCATGCCTTCTATGAAAAGCATGGCGGCAAGACCATCATCCTGGCGCGCTTCACGCCCATCGTGCGCAGCTTTGCTCCTTTTATTGCCGGCGTCTCGGCGATGACCTTTGTCAAATTTCAGTTCTTCAACATCATCGGTGCGGTCTTGTGGGTGGCCGGTCTGCTGGTATTCGGTTATCTGTTCGGTAACATGCCGTGGGTGCGCGAGCATCTCAATACGCTGGTGCTCATCGGTATGGTTGCCGCTATCTTGCCCATCGTCATTGGTGTGGTGTGGCAGTTGTACCGGAAAGTCTTTGGCAAACGCGACAAGGCATAAAAAGCTGCACCCCAGTGGCGCAGCCTTGAGTGAGCACTATTGCCAACGCTCGACGCCGGCGGCAAGCCTGGGCTTGGCCGGTTTGCCAACCACGCTCAACTGCGGCGCACGTGGGGTGATATCGTGACTGGGGCGTCCAGCCTTGTTGGTGTGCACCAACTGCCGCTCATCGAGTTTGAACACGCCGACCACCTTGCTCAATTGCGCTGCCTGATCCTGTAGCGACTGCGCGGCTGCCGCGGCTTGCTCTACCAATGCGGCGTTTTGCTGGGTGGTTTGATCCATCGCCAAAATTGCCTGGTTGATCTGCTCGATGCCATTGCTTTGCTCTTTGCCGGCCGAGCTGATCTCACCGACGATATCGGAGACGCGCTTGACGCTGGTAACCACTTCCTCCATGGTCGCGCCTGCTTGTTCAACCAGCTTGCTGCCGTTGTCGACTTTTTCCACCGAGTCATTGATTAACTGCTTGATTTCTTTGGCGGCGGTGGCGCTGCGTTGCGCCAGACTACGCACTTCCGACGCGACCACCGCAAAGCCGCGCCCCTGTTCACCTGCACGAGCTGCTTCCACGGCCGCATTGAGGGCTAGAATATTGGTCTGGAACGCAATGCCGTCGATGACGCTGATGATGTCGACGATTTTCTTGGAGGATGCACTGATCGACTCCATCGTATCGACTACCTGACCGACCACATTGCCGCCCTGGGTGGCGACTGCCGACGCCGATGTCGCCAATTGGTTGGCGGCGCGCGCATGGTCGGCGTTCTGTTTGACAGTGGAGGTGAGTTCTTCCATGGCCGAGGCGGTCTCTTCGAGTGAGCCGGCCTGTTGTTCTGTGCGCGAGGACAGATCAAGATTGCCGTTGGCGATTTCGGTGCTGGCAGTGGCGATCGTGTCAGTGCCTTGGCGCACCTGACTGACAATGACTTGCAGATTGCCATTCATGGTTTTCAAGGCATTGAGCAATTGGGCGGTCTCGTCTTTGCCGCTGGCTTCAATATGCGAAGTCAGGTCGCCGGCGGCGACGGTTTGCGCGATAAGCACGGCACGATTGAGCGGTATCGTGATGCTGCGCGTAATGGTGTAGGCAATCGCAGCCGCCAACAACAAGCCAGCGCTAGCCATGCCGATCAACAAATTGCTGGCGCTGCCATAGGTCTGTTCAACCGTTTCGCCGGCTTCTTGCATCAGGCGGTTTTGCTGTTCGATCAATTTGTCGACAGCACCCATATAGGCGCTCTGCACCGGCCGCACATCACTGATGAGCAGATCGATGGCAGTTTCCTTGTTGCCACTGGCCACCAGCGTCAGAACCTTGTCGCGTTTTTCCAGGTAATTCTTTTGTGCAATGAGCAGATTGGCCAGCAAGGTGCGGCTGGGCGCGTCCGTGAGCTGTTTGTCTAGCCGGGCCAGTTGTTGCTGGATGGTTTTTTCGGCGCCGACGATACGGTCATTTTCACTTTTTATTTGCTGCGCATCCTTGAGCAGCAAGACATTGCGTACCGAGCGCGCCACTAGATTGAGTTGGTCGGTGATGTCGCCGGCCATTACGGTGTTGGGATATTTCTGGTGCAGTACGTCTTTCATCTGCACATTGAGATGGGCTAGCTGGCTGATGCCGGTGCCTGCCATGGCGACCATTAATAACATCAGCAGACCAAAGCCAAGCGCAAGACGACGACTGATCGTGATATTAGCAATTTTCATGATTTTCCTTGTTCCATGAAACTGAAAATGATCATGTTGCCCACGCTCAACGACGGCCAATGACTGTCGCGACATTGCATGCCAACATGCAAAAATCCAAGACAAAATTTAACACTGCGGGCCTTAGCCCGCTTTTGCATCATTGATCATGGGAAGTAAAGACGCAATGAAAATTGGTGGCAGCAGGTCTGCTTGAGGCTGGGCGGTCACAGAAACAACAACGGCCAGTCAATGCGACTGGCCGTTGTTGATGTGGGGCAAGAACTGGTGAATCAGGTCAGCTTGTTTTTGGCCAACGGCGGGTTCTTGGCAAAGTATTTCTTGATGCCGGTCATGATGGCATCGGCCATGTTGTCTTGATAATTGTTGTCGGTCAGCTTGGCTTCTTCTTCTGGATTCGAAATGAAGGCGGTTTCAATCAAGATGCTCGGGATATCCGGTGCTTTCAGCACGGCGAAGCCAGCTTGTTCAACAGCGCCGCGATGCAGTTTGTTGATGCCGCCGATTTCATTGAGCACGGCCTTGCCGACGCGCAGGCTGTCGTTGATCTGCGCCGTGGTCGACAAGTCCAGCAAGACGCTGGCGAGTTGGCGGTCATGGGTTTTGATATTGACGCCGCCGATCATGTCGGCCGAGTTTTCCTTGTTGGCCAGCCAGCGCGCTGCCGTTGAGCTGGCGCCTTTTTCCGATAGGGCGAAGACCGATGAGCCGCGCGCAGTCGGTTGCACGAAGGCATCGGCGTGGATCGAGACGAACAGGTCGGCCTGCACCTTGCGCGCCTTTTGCACGCGCATGCCGAGCGGCACGAAGAAGTCGGCATCACGCGTGAGCATGACGCGCATATTCGGTTGTTCTTCGATTTTTTTCTTGAGACGTTTGGCAATCGACAGCACTACGTCTTTTTCGCGGTTGCCACGGGCACCGATGGCGCCGGGATCTTCACCACCGTGACCGGGATCGAGCGCAATCGTGATCATGCGCGTCAATTGCAGCTTGGGTTCGTTGGCCGGTGTCGCCTTGGCCACTGGCGTGTCGTCCTCTGCCGCAGCAGCCTTGTTGTCCGGCTTGGCTTCGGCCAGTGCCGGCGGCGCTTCGGCTGGCAGATCCTTGGGCCAGTTGCCCTTCTGGATCAGCGCGGCAATCGGATCGGCCGGGGCGGCTGGGTAGAGATCGATGACGAAGCGGTACTTGTAATCGCCGATCGGTTCCAGCGTAAATACCTGCGGCTTGATTTCTTCTTTCAGGTCAAATACCAGGCGCACCACACTCGGCCGGTTCTGGCCGACGCGCACCTGCTTGATGTAAGGATCGTTGGGCTGAATCTTGGCGACCAGGTCTTTGATGGTCGAATTGAGATCGATACCCTCGATGTCGACGACCAGCCGTTCCGGGTTCTTGACGATGAAATGGGAGACTTTGAGGTTGCTGTCGTTTTCCAGCGTGACGCGGGTATAGTCCTCGGATGGCCACACGCGTACCGCCAACAGTTGCGAAGCTAGCGCCGGCATCGGTGTCAAGACGGAGACGAGGAGCGTGCCGCCGGCCTTGAGGATGGTACGGCGGGTCCTGGATTTTAGAGGTTTGGTGCGAATTTCAGTCGTGCTAGGCATTGATGACCTTTGTCAGACAACGCTCGTAATTCTACATCACGTCCGTGTCCAGCAACTGTTAGATGGATTTCTATGTCGGGGGTGGGCAACACTGATTGGCCTTTTTCGGGCCATTCGACGATACAGATCGTGGTTTCGTTGAAATGTTCACGAAATCCGGCTTCCAGAAACTCTTCCGCACTGACCATGCGGTAGAGATCAAAGTGGATAACGGTTACCATGCGCTCTGCGAGCTTCACCGTATAGGGTTCGGCCAGCGTGTAAGTCGGGCTTTTGACGCGACCCTGATAGCCGGCAGCATGCAGCAGCGCGCGCGTGAGTGCGGTTTTGCCGGCGCCAAGGTCGCCATGCAGGTAGATGGCCAGGCCGGGCGCAAGCGCCACGGCCAGTGCTGCGCCTAGTGCTGCGGTGCCGGCTTCGTCCTGTAAATGGGTATGGTAGAGCTGCATAATTTTTTCAAATCGATTCAATAGCTGCGATTTTATGGACGACCTAGCTGCACTTGCCGATTCCATCAAAGCCTGGGGCCGCGCACTCGGCTTTGCCGACCTGCGCGTGGCCGATGTCGACCTGTCGCATCGCGAGGCCGGTTTTCAGGCTTGGCTGGACAAGGGCTATCACGGCGAGATGGATTATATGGCAAGCCACGGCATGAAGCGCGCACGACCTGCCGAATTGGTGCCGGGCACGCTCCGGGTAATCACTGCGCGCATGCCCTATTTGCCGCGCGAGGCTGCGGCCGGGGCCAGCGATTGGCGTGAGCAGGAACAGATACGCGGTGCCGACGGCGCTGCCGCAGTCGTGTCGGTCTATGCCCGTGGGCGCGACTATCACAAGGTCTTGCGCGCCCGTTTGCAGCAACTGGCCAGCCGCATCGAACAACAAATCGGCCCGTTCGGCTATCGCGTGTTCACCGATTCGGCGCCGGTCATGGAGGTGGCATTGGCCGAGAAAGCCGGTCTCGGCTGGCGTGGCAAGCATACCTTACTGCTCAATCGGGAAGCCGGCTCGATGTTTTTTCTCGGCGAGCTGTTCACCGACCTGGCCTTGCCGGTGGATGAGCCCATCACGCCACATTGCGGTCAGTGCCGTGCCTGCATCGATGTTTGCCCGACCCAGGCCATTGTGGCGCCGTACGAACTCGATGCGCGTCGGTGCATTTCCTATCTGACCATTGAACTCAAGGGCAGCATTCCGGTGGAGTTGCGCAGCCTGATCGGCAACCGTGTTTATGGTTGCGATGACTGCCAGTTGTATTGTCCCTGGAATAAGTTTGCGCAGCGTACCACCCTGCCGGATTTCGACGTGCGGCATGGTCTCGATCAAGTCAGTCTGGTGGCACTGTTGAACTGGAGTGAAGAGGATTTCAGCCGCAATACCGAAGGCAGCGCGATCCGTCGCATCGGTCACGAGCGCTGGTTGCGCAATATGGCGGTGGGTTTGGGTAATGCTGCCCGCAGCCATAAGGGTGATCCGGTCATCGTCGCGGCCTTGCAGGGACGTTTGACGCACGACTCGGCATTGGTGCGGGAACACGTGCAGTGGGCCTTGCTCCAGCACGCGTCTTGAAAAATTAGTGCACCAGTGTCAGCCAGAAGGGAATCGTCACTGCCGACACCAAGGTGCCTAGCGAGACCAGGAAGGCAGTGATCGGGCCGTTGCCACCCATGCGCACGGCCAGGATATAGCAGCTCGATGCGGTTGGCAGGGCGCAAAACAGCACCACAATCTGCAATTGCAGCATTGGCAGGCCATACCAGCGCCCGAGTCCATACGCGACAGCGGGCACGGCCAGCAACTTGATCGCACTTAGGTAGGCGGCCATCAGCTTATTGTGATGTGCACCTTCCAGGCGCAGGCCGGCACCGACCATCAGCAAACCCAGTGCCAGCGAGGCGCTACCCAGGCGCGACAGCACTGCGCTGGCGACTTCCGGCAGGTGCAGGCCGGCGACGCTGAACAGCAGGCCGCTGGCGGTGGCAATGAGCAGCGGGTTCTTGGTTAGCTCCTTGAAGACATTGCCACTGCGGTGGGCCAGCGAGTGCACTGCCGCGACATTGCACAAGGGCACGCCAAAACCCAGCAGCAAGGCCATTAGCCCGGCACCTTCTTCACCGGCCAAGCGGGTGGCGATGGCGAGTGCGATATAGGAGTTGAAACGGTAGGCGGTCTGCATGCCCGATTCATAGACCATCGGTGCCGCCTTGATGAGCGGTTTGCCGACCCAGGTCAAGCCGATGCCTGCAATGGTGGCCAGCATGCCAACCTGAATCAGGTGACCGGTGCTTTCAAAATGCAATTGCAGCCGTGCGGTAGCGTGGAATAGCAGAGCCGGAAACAACAGGTAGTACACCAGCTTTTCGGTGCCGGACCAGAACTGCTCGCCCCAATTGGTAATGCGAAACAGCACCACGCCCAGCAAAATGAGCGAAAAATCAGGAAGCAGCAGCGAAAAGACTTGCATCGATGGTTATTTCAGTAAGCGCGCCAGTTCGACGGCAGTTTTGACATTCATCTTGTCGAAAATATGGGCGCGGTGGACTTCCACTGTGCGCATGCTGATGCCGAGGTCATCGGCAATGACCTTGTTCATCTTGCCCGCCAGAATCAGGTCGAGTACTTCGCGTTCGCGTGTTGACAGAGCTTCCAGACGCATCTGGATGGCATCCTGCTCGCCGGTGCCGCACGAGGCCTGCAGTGCTTCCAGCACGCGGTCCATCAATTGATTGTCGTTGAACGGTTTTTCAAAGAAATCGAAAGCGCCGTTCTTGAGCATATCGACGGCCATTGGCACGTCGCCATGGCCGGTCAGGAAAATCACTGGACGGCGGCGCGTGATGCCGCGTTGCGCCAGTTGGTCAAACAGCGCCACGCCACTCAGATCGGGCATGCGCACGTCGAGCAGTATGCATTCGCCCTGGACGTCGAATTGGCTAGCTTGTGCCATGGCGGCCAGGAATGCTGCGCCGCTGGCATAGGCGGTGGCGGCAATGGCGCGTGACTGTGCCAGCCATGTCAGGGAATCGCGAATGATTTCTTCGTCGTCAACAATGTGCAGCATTGCTTGATCTGGGTTTGGTTAAGAAGTGTCGCTGCGGGCAGGGGGCCTAGGCCCTGTTGCCGGCACCCAGTACGGGCAGGGTGAACCGGAAGATTGTACCGCCTGCCGGGTTGTTGGCATAGGTTAACGTGCCGCCATGGAACTCGATTGTGGTGCGGCAAATGTTGAGTCCCATGCCCATGCCGTCGGCCTTGGTTGAAAAGAAGGGCGAAAACAAACCGGCAGCGACTTCTGGTGCAATGCCGTGGCCTTGATCGATGACTTCTACCATGACCGCTTCTGGCGCATCGGGCATCTGTTCACGCGAGGCAACGATGCGCAGGATGCGGCGTTGCGGTGCCACCGCAGCCATGGCTTGAATCGCATTGCGGGTCAGGTTCAGTACCACTTGTTCGAGCAGCACGGTGTCGCCGAGCACGCTCGGCAAGGTCGGCGGGATCGTGGTCTGCAGCACCACCAGGAACTGTTGTGCCTGCAACTCGATCAAGGGCGCGATGTTGTCGACGATATTCTTGATCGACACCGGCTGGCGGGTCGGTTCGCGCTTTTTGACGAATTGATGGACGCTGCGAATCACATGGCCGGCGCGTTGCGCCTGGGCATTGATCTTTTCCAGTGCCGGCTCCAGCATGGCCGGATCGAGCGTGTCGTTGTGCATCATGTTGAGCGCGCCGGTGGTATAGCTGGAGATTGCCGCCAGCGGTTGATTCAATTCGTGCGCCAACGTCGAGGCGATTTCACCCATGCTGGCCAGGCGTGCGCTGGCTTGCAGTTTTTCTTCCTGGATCCGATTCAGGTCTTCGGCGCGCTTGCGTTCGCTGATGTCGAGGATGGAACCCATCCAGCCGGTTTGCTTGCCATGTTGGTCGACCAACGGCGACTCGAAGATGAGCACAGGAAAACGTTCGCCATCCAGACGCTGGAAAATCGTTTCAAACTGCGGCGTGACGCGTCCTGCCAGTACTTTGGAAAAGCGCTCCTGATATTCGTCCATGGCTTCCGGCGCCCAATAAGGCATGGGCGGAACGGTGCCGACCAGTTTTTCAGCGTCAATGCCGACCATCTTGCAGAACGCCGGATTGACGTAGGTGATGCGGCCTGCCAGATCGCGCGCGCGCATGCCGGTGACCAGCGAGTTTTCCATGGCGCTGCGAAACGCCACTTCATTGACCAGTGCACCTTCGGCGGTCATGCGGCGATTGATGTCGCGCCACAGGGCCCACAGGCTCCATAACAGACCGAGCGAGAGCACGATCACCGATCCCACCAGCAGATTGGGTAACAGTTTCGGCGCGCTTTTAGTGCTATTGGTGTGTAGTCGCAAGGTCAAGCCTGGCAGCTCCAGTTCACGCCGGTGGGTGTATACGTTCAAGCCAGGTCCGCCGGCGGTGCGGCGCGCCACTACCTTGTCGTCGGTGTCGGTGAGGACGATTTCGTTGTCCTGGGCAAACCACCAAGGCACCATTTCATTGAGCACGCGCGTTACTGAATAGCTGGCAACCAGGCTACCGACATAGCGATGGTCGCGAAACAAGGGGATGTGGTAGTCCATGAGGATCGGTTCTGCAATGCCATTGGCCGCTGCCGGGGCGCTATACAGCGGGCGCCGGATGGTGCGCGTATGCAATTCTGTTTCCTGCGACACCGGTGGCAGTTCGCTGCGTGCAATCGGGAAGTCATCGGTCGAGGACAGCGGCTTGCCATCGCTATCGAACCAGGTCACGCGGTAGAGTTCGCGGTTGTTGCTCAGCAAGGCGCTCAGGCGGTTGCGGAATTGTTCTTTATTGAGGCGATCATTGACGATGTCGCGGCCGATCAGGCGCATGCTTTCATCATCACGGCTGAGCTGAAAACGGATTGCCTGTTCCACCCAGAGTGAATCGGCAATCAATTGTTCCTGGCGCTCGCTGGACTCCATTTGCTGGGCCTGTCGTGGTAGCCAGATTAATGTGGTCAGGAACAGCAGTACCAGCAGAATGGGGATGGCCCAGCGTAAGGTATGCCGGCGGCTTGGCGACAGCATTTGTGACAGCGACGATGAGGGGTGTTGCGACTGATTCATGTGGCTTGGTGGGCAGCGCTTCATTTAATGTAGATTGATCAGCAGCATTGTTGCGATGCGCCATCGACAAATGTGGTTTTCCACAGTTGTGACAGGTCTCATGCATGTCAAAATGCCGCTCAAGTCAAGGATTGTAGGGCGTGCGAGCCCTCTTTGCCATGATTCCAATAAAAAAGGGACACCATGAAACGCAGGTCTTTGCTCAAGGCATCGTGCGCCGCGGCGCTGATGGCCGCACGCGGCGCCAGGGCGCAGGCACAATCGCCGATTATCATCAAGTTCAGCCATGTGGTGGCCGGCAACACGCCCAAGGGAAAAGCTGCCGAACGTTTCAAGCTGCTGGCTGAGCAGGCTACCAAAGGCCGGGTCAGGATCGAGGTCTATCCAAACAGCACGTTGTACAAGGACAAGGAAGAACTGGAAGCGTTGCAATTGGGGGCGGTGCAGATGCTGGCGCCATCGCTGGCCAAGTTCGGTCCGTTCGGCGTGAAGGAATTCGAGATCTTCGATCTGCCTTATATTTTCCCAGGCAAAGAGGTGCTGTATCGCGTCACCGACGGTCCGATCGGCCGCGATCTGTTCAGGAAACTCGAGCCCAAGGGTATCACCGGCCTGGCGTATTGGGACAATGGTTTCAAGGTCATGTCGGCCAACCGGCCACTGCATCTGCCCAAGGACTTTCGGGGCTTGAAGATGCGCATCCAGTCGTCCAAGGTACTCGATGCACAGATGCGTGCGCTCGGTGCCAGTCCGCAGGTGCTGGCGTTTTCCGAGGTGTATCAGGCCTTGCAGACCGGCGTGGTGGATGGCACCGAAAATCCGCCATCCAATTTGTTTTCACAAAAAATGTATGAAGTGCAAAAGCATGTGACGGTGTCCGATCATGGCTATCTGGGCTATGCCGTGATCGTCAACAAGAAGTTCTGGGATGGCCTGCCTTCGGATATCCGCGATGCCTTGCAAGCAGCGATGAAAGAAGCCACCCAGTACGCCAATGCGATTGCTCAGCAAGAAAACGATGCCGCGCTGGTGGCACTGCAAAAGACCGGCAAGACCACGATTTATCGGCTGTCCGATGCGGAAAAGCTGGAGTGGCGCAAAGCCTTGTTGCCGGTACAGAAGCAGGCGGAAGAAAGAATCGGCAAGGACTGGATCGCTGCCGTCAATCGCGAAGCTGCGGCAGTGGCGGGAAAGTGAGCCCGCAATGGCGCGCAGCCATCAATTTGTTGCTGAGCTGAATTGGTGTTGGCATTCGCATTTGCGGCGCAGGTACTTTTGTTGCCTTAACAGGTTCAGTGTTGTTGCTTTAACTCATCTATATCTGTTTGCGGGATTGAAAATCTGGCCGCAAACCCACGTAGTAAAAGGATATTTTCCCTTCGGCAAGGTTTGTGGCGAGGGCATTTTTATTTGCGCAAAAAAATACTTTGAATGCGTAGAAACTGCTGGTACAGTGCGATTTCGTCAAGAATGACGGTCAGGTTTCATCGTCGCAGTATTGCTTGCGTTCAAGACTGCACGAAGTGGTTTCTAAGGAATATTCAAGTGGGTGGTGTATAACAAACGGTATTGATACCGAGGATACTGAGGAGATGCTGGCTCAAGAAGCTGTCTAAACAGCCGGGGCCTGCGAGTGAATTTGGGGCGCATCGCAAGATGCGCCCTTTTTATTTGTGCCGTTCAGTCGCTTAGTCCCAGCGGATGCAGGCCGCTTGGCGTTTGAATCAGTGCCAGCAGGTGCGCATGCTGACCCGACGCTGGCGTGTGCAGCGGCAGGTGACTTTGCAGGCCGATTGCTTGCAAGGCTTCCTTCAACAGGGCAGCCTTCGGGTGAAAGCCCTCCAGGCTGACCAGAGAGCAGCCCAGATCGGGCATATTGTCGGTCGGGTGCACGCCGTTGTGCCATTGAATCAGGCTGGGCATGATGCCATCGAACAGCAACTGGCCGTCGGCCGGAATAGTGATTTGCCATTGCAAGGCGCTGCGTTGCATGTCCTCAATTACCCCCAAAGGCATTTGTGTTGCGGCAAGCGCGGCGGCGATGTCGTCAGTGCGCGCCACCCAGGTCGCCAGGCGCGGGTGACTACCCGCATCGAGCTGGTCCAGGCCGAACCAGCGTGGTCGTGCTACGGGCAATGGTGCTGCCGGGTTGATGGCGATCACTTCCAGATAAAAACTATGTCCCAGTTTGAGCACGGCATTGTGTGTGCCCATGCGCACATGGTCGCCGCCGATGGGGGGCGTGATGCCTAGGGTTTGTTCGATGTAGGCAATGCCTGCGGCAAGTGTCGGCGCGGTGACGACAAGGTGATCAGCGTAACTGATGGGCATGGGCAATCGCGTAGAAGGTCAATGAAGACAACTGCTTGCAGCTGCCGGGGTTGTGCTTAAATAGTGTATTGTTTTTATGTTTCCGGTGGATGAAATGGGCTCACTTCAGGCTGGCGATTTATTTACCGCTATCGTACACGCTCCGTTTGGTGCGATCGGTATTCGCACTGCGGATGGCTTGGTGCAGGAATTGGTCTATCTGCCCAAGCATTTCCGCGAAAAGGATGCCAGCGATGCGTTGGCCGCCAAGGCTGCGTGCCAGGTGCAACGTTATCTGGAACAGGCCGATTATCAATTCAAGCTGCCCTTGCCGGAAGTCGGTTCGGCCTTTCAACGCCGGGTATGGGCGGCGATTGCTGCGATTCCGCGTGGTGAGGTGCGTACGTATGGACAAGTCGCCAAATTCATTCAATCAGCGCCGCGCGCGGTGGGACAGGCCTGTGGCGCCAACTGGTTTCCATTGGTGATTCCTTGTCATCGTGTGACGGCCGCGGGCGGCCTCGGTGGTTTCTCTCATCACGACGATGAAGACGGATTTCATCTTGGCGTCAAACGTTGGTTGCTGGCACACGAAGGTGTGCATGGCTACTGAAACCGCAAAGGCCGAAAATCCCGTCAGTACGACCCGCACGCGTGTCAAAACACGCCAGCCCAAGGTCGTGGCCACCGGGGCTAGCCTGGCTGCCATCGATGAATTCTGCGATACCTTGTGGCTGGAGGATGGCCTGTCCAAAAACTCGCTGGAGGCCTACCGGCGCGACATGAGCCTGTTTGCCCATTGGTTGCAGACGCAACGTCACAAGGACTTGCTGGCGACCGCAGCTGACGATCTGAATGCCTATTTCGCTGCCCGCCATGATGACACCAAGGCCAGTTCCGCCAATCGCCGGCTGGCGGTGCTCAAACGTTTTTTTCAGTTGGCATTGCGGCAAAACCGCATCAGTGCCGACCCCTGCCTGCGCCTGCGTTCGGCCAAGCAGCCGCCGCGTTTTCCCAAGGTCTTGTCGGAAGGCCAGGTCGAGGCATTGCTGGCCGCGCCCGATGTCAGCACGCCACTGGGTTTGCGCGACCGCACCATGCTTGAATTGATGTATGCCAGTGGTTTGCGGGTGTCGGAACTGGTTTTGCTGAAGTCGTTGGAGGTCGGTATGAACGAAGGCGTGCTGCGCATTACCGGCAAGGGTAACAAGACGCGCCTGGTGCCGTTCGGCGAAGAAGCGCGCAGCTGGATTGAGCGCTATCTGCACGAGGGACGGCCGGCGATTCTGGCCGGGCAGGTGGATGATGCCTTGTTCGTCACCGCGCGAGGCGCTGCGATGACGCGCCAGATGTTCTGGACCTTGATCAAAAAATATGCCGTTCAGGGCGATATCCGCGCGCCATTGTCGCCGCATACCTTGCGCCATGCGTTCGCCACCCATTTGCTCAACCATGGCGCCGATTTGCGCGTGGTGCAAATGTTGCTGGGGCATGCCGATATTTCTACTACCCAGATCTATACCCACGTGGCGCGCGAGCGGCTCAAAAAATTGCATGCTGAGCATCATCCACGGGGATAATGCAATCGCTTCTAAGCGTGCGAGGGCGAGGTGCCAAAGTTTTGCCGTTGCGGCATAATGTGCGCCAAATGAGTTCAAAAAAAGACCATATTTCGGAAACCCCGGCGACGCAGTTTTTGCGCAAGCATGCGGTTATCTTCAGTGAACACCCCTATCCCTATGAAGAGCATGGTGGCACGCGCGTGTCGGCGCGCGAGCTCGGGGTTGATGAACATGCGGTGGTGAAGACGCTGGTGATGCAGGATGAGGCCGCCAAGCCGATGTTGGTGCTCATGCACGGCGACCGCAAGGTGTCGACCAAAAATCTGGCGCGTCAGATCGGCTGCAAGTCGGTCGAGCCTTGCAAGCCGGAAGTCGCCAATCGTCACTCCGGTTTTCTGATCGGCGGTACCTCGCCGTTCGGTACGCGCAAGGTCATGCCGGTATATGTCGAAGCAGGCATTCTGGACTTGCCGAAAATTTACATCAATGGCGGCCGCCGTGGATTTTTGATCGGCATCGATCCCGCCGTGATCAGTGCCGTCCTTCCCAGCAAAGCGGTACACTGCGCGCTGGAAGAGTAACGCCATTCATTAAAAGCCGCGCCCGAAAGGGCAACAGTGGCATCGAAGAAGAGGAAAAAATGTACACAGTGTTGTTTGCCATCGCCGCTTATTTGATCGGCTCCATTTCGTTTGCCGTCGTGGTCACCAAGTTGATGGGCTTGTCCGATCCGCGCACCTATGGTTCCAAGAATCCCGGCGCCACCAATGTGCTGCGTAGCGGTAACAAGAAAGCGGCAGTATTGACCTTGCTCGGCGATGGCTTCAAAGGCTGGCTGGCGGTATGGCTGGCGCAGAAATATGGGCCACAGTTCGGGGTCGAAGACGGCGGTATTGCGTTGGTGGTGGTGGCGGTATTCCTGGGCCATTTGTGGCCCGTGTTTTTCCGCTTTGTCGGCGGCAAGGGTGTAGCGACGGCACTGGGAATTTTGCTGGCGCTCAACGTCTGGTTGGGGCTGGCAACATTGGTGACCTGGCTAGTGGTGGCATTTGTGTCGCGCTATTCGTCACTGGCAGCATTGATGGCTGCGGTGTTGGCACCGTTCTATTATGGTTTGCTGTTCGGCAGCGCCGATGGCATCTTGCTGGCGGTATTGGTGATGACCGTCTTGCTGATTTATCGCCATCGGAAAAATATCGGTAACCTGTTGGCCGGCAAGGAAAGCAAGATCGGCGCGAAGAAAAAATAAACGATTGCGCTTCTGGCGCCCCGTAGAAAAACGCCCCAAGCTAAGGACATCGGTCCAGACCTTGGGGCGTTGTTACGACCACGCAGATTAAACTTTTTCCGCCTTGATCATATTGCGGATGATGCCGATCCCCGTCACTTCGGTTTCCATCACGTCGCCCGGATGCAGGAATTCTTGCGGCTGACGTGCAAAGCCGACGCCGGATGGGGTACCAGTGGCGATGATGTCGCCTGGTTCCAGTGTCAGGCCGCGTGATAGTTCGGCGATGATGCGTGGAATTTTGAAATACATTTGCTGATAGCTGGCATTCTGTTTTTCCACGCCATTGACGCGGCAAATCACGCGCACGTCGTCGAGCTTGAGGCCGGCGGCGGTAACGATCCATGGTCCCATCGGGCCATGTCCATCGAGGCTCTTGCCTTTGAACCATTGGCCGCCGTGCAGTTTTTGCTGCACTTCGCGCGAGGTGGTGTCATTGAAGGCGGCGTAGCCGAACACATAATCCATCGCCTGTTCTTCTTTGATGTTGCGGCCACGTTGACCAATCACGACGGCCAGCTCGGCTTCCCAGTCGGTGGTGTTGGACAGTGTGATGTCATGCGGAATGGAGTCGAAAGGACCATTCATCGTATGCGTGGCCTTGGTGAAAAATACCGGATGGTCGGGCAATTTTTCCACCACTTTGTCGACGCGGGCCTTTTTGCCTTCTTCGAAATGATCAAGGTAATTCCAGCCGACGCAATAGATGTTGCGATCAGGCCGTGGAATCGGCGACATCAGCTTGGCCTGGGCCAGGGTTGGCAAGCTCGTTTGTTGCGCGGCGCGATCAACCAGGTTTTTCAACTGGGCAAATCCGGCATTGCCACTGGCCACCAGCGCCAGCATGGAAGTCGGATCGAAACCGAGCGTGAGACCCTGTTGCTGCGCTTGACTGCGCACATCGACGATACGGCTATCGTCGAGCACGGCAATCACGGTGGGAGCGCCGCCGGCGATGCTGGCGGTGGCCAGGCGCATGCCGATCTTGCCTGCCAGCGGTGGTATCACCAGCGTTGACTGACTGCCTTGCGCGGCAGCCGGGTTGCTGCCCATGAATACACTGCCGACGGCAGCTGTGGCACCGGCTTTGAGCAAATTGCGACGACTATTGTCCATGCTGTCTCCTCTTTTCTTGCGGTTATGTTGACCGTTCAATCCCCGCTAGAATTGCCGGCCAGTTTGTAATGGCTGCAGATAGGTTGCATGCTTATGCTTGATTCAATTCTTCGAGTGGCCAGCGCGGTCGTATGCTGAACGCGTAGTCGCGTTTGGCCGCCTCGGGATGGGCCTGCAGGCGCATGGCGCCAGCGAACGCAATCATGGCACCATTGTCGGTACAGAATTCCAGCTCTGGATAGAACACTTGATAACGGCGCTTGGCTGCCGCGGCATCGAGACCGGCGCGCAACTGCCGGTTGGCGCCAACACCACCGGCGATCACCAGGCGCTTCAGACCGGTGTGCTTGAGCGCATTCATGCACTTGGCGACCAGCACTTCAACGATGGCGTCGACAAAGGCACGCGCAATATTGGCTTTGTCTTGTTCGCAAATATTGCTGGTCTGATTTTTGACGACGGTCAGCACGGCGGTTTTTAAACCGGAAAAACTGAAATCAAAATTCTTGGAGTGCAACATTGGCCGCGGTAAATGGTAAGCGTCAGGAATGCCGAACTCGGCCAGCCGCGAAATCGCCGGGCCGCCGGGGTAACTCAGGCCGAGCAACTTGGCCGATTTGTCGAAGGCTTCACCGGCGGCGTCATCGAGCGTTTCGCCCAGCAGCGTGTATTGGCCGACGCCATCGACCCGCATCAATTGGGTATGGCCGCCCGATACCAGCAGGGCAACAAAGGGAAACTCAGGTGGATTGGAGGCCAGCAACGGCGACAGCAGATGGCCTTCGAGGTGGTGCACGCCCAGAACCGGCTTGTCCAGCGACAAGCCCAGGCCGCAGGCAATCGACGAGCCCACCAGCAGGGCGCCGGCCAGACCGGGGCCTTGGGTGTAGGCGATGGCATCGATTGCCGAAGGCGCCACGCCACTGTCCGCGAATACCTGGCGCAGCAAGGGGATGGCGCGCCGCACGTGGTCGCGCGAAGCCAGTTCGGGCACGACGCCGCCATATTCTTCATGCATTGCAATTTGCGAATGCAGGGCATGTGCCAGCAGGCCTTTTTCGGTATCGTATAAGGCCAGACCGGTTTCATCGCAGGAAGATTCGACGCCAAGAACTATCATTGCAGCAGGGAGCAGTACAGCAGGTGGAGACGCGTGTGCGTCCGAAGCCTCTATTGTAAAGGAAAGCGTGTGGTTGCCGGCGGCGCCCGCAGCAGCAGGCGCGCTTGGTATACTCTGCACACATGAAAAATGAGGTAAGGCAATGACAGAATCAAATGGCGACATGCTGGCGGCGGCCCGCTTCATCAAGGAAATCGGCCGTGGCAAGGACGGTGCCCGCAGTCTCACGCGCGACGATGCGCGGACCCTGTACAGCGCCATGCTCGATGGTCGCGTCAGTGACCTTGAATTAGGCGCGATCTTGCTGGCCATGCGCGTCAAGGGCGAATCGGTCGAGGAAATCGGTGGCTTCCTGGAGGCTGCTGAAGCATCATTTACGCCGCTGCAGGCGCCGGCGGGCGACTATGCACCGGTCATCCTGCCGAGCTACAACGGTTCGCGTCACATGCCCAATCTGACGCCGCTACTGGCACTGCTGCTGGCGCGCGAAGGGGTGCCGGTCTTGATGCATGGTGTGACCCATGATCCGCAACGGGTGACTAGTGCGGAAATTTTTGCTGCGTTGGACCTTCCGCACGCCGCTGATGCTGCGCAGGCTGAAGTGGCGTTGCAGAGCGGCCAGCCAGCTTTTATTCCGATTCAGCATCTGGCACCGAAACTGGCGCGCCTGCTGGCCATGCGTCGGGTACTTGGGGTGCGTAATTCAACCCATACGTTGGTCAAGATCATGCAGCCGTTTGCCACGGCGGCGCTTCGGTTGACCTCGTATACTCATCCGGAATATCTGGAAATGCTGGCTAACTATTTCACGACGGCAGCGCCAGCCGTACGCGGCGACGCTTTTTTGATGCGCGGCACCGAGGGTGAAACGGTCGCTAACGCCAGACGCGCGCAGCAAATCGACTGGTTCCATGATAGCCAGCGGGTGTTGCTGGTGGAAAAACAGCGCGTAGCAGAAGAGCTAGCCGATTTGCCGGAAGGACGCGATGCACCTGCCACTGCTGCCTGGATCAAGGCAGTGCTGGCCGGTCAACGGCAGATTCCGGAAGCGATTCAGGAGCAGGTGGAGCATTGCGTCACGGTGGCAGCACAAATTCGCCGCGCCGAATGCTAGTGGTCTGGACCTAGATTTTGGCTTTGACGCTGGTTTTGGCAACGGCTTTGACCAGCGGTACTGCTGTGACCTGGGCAAAGGCGAAGATGACTTCCTTGACGATTTTGCGTTGCGGTGCGGGCAAGTTGATGAAGGCTTCAAAGGCCTCGCGTTCGCGATAGCCGATCGCTTCTTCCCAACGGGCGCGGCGTTTGTCGATGCGTTTGCCAATTTCCTCGCCGAAACGTAAATGTTGTGGTGTGACAATAAGCCATTCGGCAAGGGTTTCGAGCTTGTCTTGATTGGGCATGGACTCGCCGAGCAGCCAGCGACGCACGCCGTGCAAGGTCATTGGTTTGCCCCAATACCGCAAATTGAACTCGCGTTCAAGGACCGCGGGTTTCGGCTCATATCCCGCTTTTTCCATCGAGGCGCGCAGCCTTGTTGCAAATTTTTCGTTCGCGTTTTCCATGATCGGAAGTTACTGCCTAGTTGCTCACAAAGGGGTACGTTTATATTTCCCATTAATTACGCGGCACATGTGACTTGTAATCAACTGCTGAGATTGGCATCGATCTCCTGAGTATCTTGTCTCATTTTTTGGTTGACGAAAAGATAACTGTTTTAAAGTGTCTGTATCTCCCAACATGACTGTCAGAAAGACTTTCAGCCCAGTAATGGAAGTTTTCGGTGGGCATTTCCCTCGACCATATCGGTATGAATATTGATGCGTGGCAACGTCGCGAGTCAAGTCGCGCCACACCGCATGAAAGTGCTTTGACAACACTTGAGCACTGCGTGGAAGAAGCCGGGATTTTTGCCCGCAAACAAGCTAGAATAGGCGCCAACAAAGGGGCTGGCTGGTTGCCGTAGCGTTACGAAGGTCAATCAAGATCACGCAATCAGAGTTATTTTCTCGCAATAACGCCAACCTGTGGCGCACGCTTGCGCACAGGTTTTTTCTCCCCGCGAATTCCCAGCATGAAAGCAGATGCGCCGCCGCTGCGCAGAGCATTAGCAATCGGCACCTTAAAGCACCAGACGGCACCAGAGCACCAGAAAGTATCAAACAGCATCACGCAATTTGTGGCATGTCAGCGAATTGCGATGAATAAAAACAGTTTGAAATGAAGGATGTGGACGGATTTTCCGATGATGGCGGGCTCTTATCAGTTCCTGTTAATTTGCTTTTCACTATTTGTTGCGACGCTGGCTTCGTACACAGTATTGGAAATTGCCGAGCGTATCGTGTCGCAGGAGGGCGTGCGTCATCGGCGCTGGTGGCTGCTGGGTGGTGCGCTGGTGTTGGGGGTCGGCATCTGGGCCACGGATTTCACCGGTATGCTGGCGTTTCGTTCGGCGATCAACATCGGCTACGACGTCTTCATCATTACCCTGTCATTGTTATTGTCGGTCGCCAGTGCTGGGTATCTGCTATACCGTGCTACCCAAAGGCGTTTGCCGGGACCGCGTCTGCTGCTTGATGGTATCGTGCTCGGCGTGGTTTGGAGCTTGTTGCACTGCCTGCGCGTGGCCGCCATGCAGGTGTCACCGGCAGTGCACTACACCCCATGGCTGAGTGGTTTGGCGTTGTTGATGGGCGTGCTGACGGCAATGGCCAGTATCTGGATTATCTATACCCTCAATATTCGCAAGCATGACAGTTTGTGGCGCCGAGTCGGCTTGGCGGCGGTGTTGGGCGCCGGCATATTTGGCATGCATTGGCTCGGCATGGTTGCGGTGCGCCTCGATCCTCACAGCGTGGCTGCAGCCAGTGGCGGCATTGATCGCGCCAATCTGATGAGTGCATTGATGCTGGGCACCTTGTTCATTCTGATTGCTGCCTTGATTTTTAGCGGTGCGCAAAAGACCCAGTTGCTCAAGAAAATCGTTGGCCGTACCAATGCCAAGCTGTTGCATTTTGCTACGCATGATGTGCTCACGGGCTTACCTAACCGGGCCTTGCTGGCCGAGCGGATTCAGCATGCAATCCATGTCTCCAAGCGCAGCGGATTGCCATTTGCAGTGTTGTTCATGGACCTCGATGGTTTCAAGGCGATCAATGATTCGCTCGGCCATGCGATTGGCGACGGCTTGCTGATTGCGGTGGCGCAGCGCATCCGTGGCTGCATCCGCGGCGAGGATATGGTCGCGCGCATTGGTGGCGACGAATTCGTCGTGGTGATGGGTAATTTGGCCACGGCCGAAGTAGTCGAGAATCTGGCCGAAAACATTCTCAAGGAATTGCGTCAGGATTTTCGCGTCGATGAAGCAACCCTACGCGTCACTTCCAGTATCGGTATCGCGGTGTATGCCAACAGCGCGGAAACGGTCGACACTTTGATGAAAAATGCCGATGCGGCAATGTATGAAGCCAAGCAGAGCGGTCGCAATACGTATCGGTTCTTTGAACCGGCCATGCATGCCAGTGCGATGCGCCACCTTAACATTCGGCATGCATTGCAACTGGCGATCGAAAACGATCAGCTCTCGCTGCATTTTCAACCGAAATACGAAGGTAGTTTGCTCAGCCTGACCGGAGTGGAAGCCTTGTTGCGCTGGGATCATCCGGAACTTGGCAGCATGAGCCCGAGCGAATTCATTCCGATTGCAGAACGTTCCGGCCAGATCATTGCGATTGGCAATTGGGTACTGCGTGAAGTGTGCGCACAAATCGTGCGCTGGGATGCCGAAGGCATGCCGCCGGTGAAGGTGGCGTTGAATCTGTCGCCATTGCAGATGCGTAGCGATTTTGTCGAGCATGTAACGGCTTTGGTCAGCGAGGCCGGGATTGCGCCGCAACGGCTGATGTTTGAGATTACCGAAACCGCTGCCATGAAACAGGTCGAAAAAAGTGCCCGCATCATCGGCGATTTGCAGGCGCTTGGGTTTGATATTGCGATTGATGACTTTGGCGCTGGTTATTCCAGTCTGGCTTATTTGCAGCAATTCCATTGCCGTCAGCTCAAGATTGACCGCTTTTTTACGTCGCGTCTGGATCAGGGGGGCGATGCCGGGCGCGCAATCGTCGCGGCCATCATTGCCTTGGCGCATGCGCTCGATATGGAAGTGGTGGCCGAAGGTGTGGAAACAGAAGGCCAACTGGCGGTGCTGCAAAAACTCAATTGTGATCAGGTGCAGGGGTTTCTGTTGGCACGCCCAACTGCCGCATCTGAGGTCTGTGCCCTGTTTGGCAGCATCCGTCAGGCCACCAGCGCCTGATGACAATGCATGCGCTTCTGGCCCGAACGCATGATCAAGACGCCGGCGCGCGCAATGTGCGTCGTTGAATCATCCGTAAATACCACAGCAGGCAGATTGCAACCAGGCCGAGACTGATGCTGTTGCCGAGCCAGAAACCGGCGGCACCGTGTAACCACTGCGGTGACCAGCCAAATGGATCGAGTCCGAGTACATAGCCACCACCGATGCCGACACCCCATAGTGCAACTGCATAGATGACGGTGGGAATCACCGCGATCTTGTACGCGCGCAGGACAAATGCAGTGGTCACCTGCAGCGAATCGAACAACTGGTAAAACGCAATGAACAGAAACAGCGGCATGGCCGAGGCAATAATGACCTCGTTCGGTGTATAGGCGCGAATGATGTCGGCACGTGCAAACCAGACGATCACGCCGATCAATACCGACAACAGCGCCGACAAGCGTATGCCGGCACGCGCCACGCGTTTGGCCGCTTGCCAATCAGCAGCGCCGATTGCCTGCGCCACCAGTGTGCCGGTGGCATTGGCCAGTGACAGCGGCAGCATGTACAGCACAGTACCAACGTTGGCAGTGATTTGGTGCCCGGCGACAGCGACGGCACCAAGACGAGCGAGGAAAATCGCCATCAGCGTAAACGCGGTCACTTCAATGAAGTAACTCAATCCCATTGGAATACCCAGCTTGAGCAGGTTGCGTTGCGCTACCCATTGCGGCTTGACGAAACCGTGGCCGAATACGCGCAGTTCACGGTAGATGGGGGCCTTGCGCACCAGCAGCCAGCCGGTCGCCAGCATCAGCCATGCAATCAGGCTGGTGGCGATGGCGCAACCGGGGCCGCCGAACGCCGGAATACCGAGGCCGCCGAAGATGAACCAGGCATTGAAGGGAATTTTCAGCAACAGTGCGCCGATCTGGATTGCCATGACCATCTTGGGGCGGGCAATGGCGGTGTTGAGTGCGGCATACACGCGAAAGCCCAGTGTTGCCGGCAGTGCCAGCGCTTCGATGCGCAAATAGAGCGTGGCTTTTTCGGCCAGCTCTGGCGGCGCCTGCGCCAACGACAGGATGAGCGGCGCAAAGAACAGCACCAGCGCGCCGATGCAGCTCAGGAAGAAGGCCAGCCACAAGCCTTGTTTTACCTCTGCACCGATGTCATGCAGACGGCGCGCGCCATACAATTGGCCAATGATCGGCAACAGAGCTTGCAGAACGCCAGACAAGCCGACGAATACGCTGACGTAAATGGCCACGCCCAACGCCAGTGCTGCCAGATCCATGGCTGAAAAGCGCGACACCATGGCGGTATCGATCACGCCATTGGCGATCAGCGCCAACTGGCCGATCAAGATGGGCCAGGCCAGTGAGGCAATACGGAGAGTGTGGAAGCGTTGATTCATCGAACTGAGTAAGACCTGGCAACGTCGGCGGCGCTGTCAGAATGCTGTGTGCTGTAGTGAATGCCTTGCCAGCGCCGTGATGACGGCGGCGGCAAGGGCTTGATTGCAATCGCTTAGTTGCCAATACGTCGATACAGGCGGAAACGTTCGTCGCGATCGGATGGTCGGCGGCCTTCCCAGAGTAGTTGCCATGTGCCATCGTACTGGCGCAACATCAGCTCGGCGTTTTGATTATCGATATTGTCTTGCAACAGCAGGAAATCGCAGCGCATGTCGGGTCTATCTTCAAAGCGGACATTGCCAAAATAGGCAAAAGAAGCGCGCTGGGCCGGTCCGACGTTCGATTTCACACATTGCTTGACGGCCGCCATTTTTTCTTCGATCTGTCGCGCCACGCCAGCATAGCTTTTGCCGTAGTTAATCCAGGGTAGCCACAAGGTCATCAGCAGCACCCAGCACAGGATCACGCCGCCGGAAGATAGCACCACGGCGCGCCACAGGACCGAAGGGCGGCGCGAGATGCGCCAGTGCACCAACAAGATCCAGAAGATGCTGGTCAATATGGCAATCACCAGCGCAATCATGGAAAAACCTGGCTTATAGCCCGGTGCCAGCTTGTAGGCGTTTTTGGCGATCTGCGCCGGCCAGCCGGTTTCCTTGGCAATCCAGCCGATCCAGATAAATGCCGCGCAAGTGGTCAGAGTCATCACTGAGAACCAGTCGACGGCATTGATGGCGCCGCGTTTCATGGTCGGCAGGCCGAATGCGGCAAGTATCGCCAGCGCCGGCAGCAGCGGCAGCAGCATGGCTTCTTCACTGTGCACATTGATCAGCACCAGCAGCGTCAGTGGAATGAAGAAGGCCAGCGGCAACGAGATATGCAAGGAATGCGGCTGGCGGCGCCAGGCGTAGATAGCCCATCCGGCGAACGGCCAGGCCGGCCAGGCGAACCAGACGCCGTATTTGACGAAGAATTTGAATGATGCCAGCGTCGGCCAATTGATCTGGTAGTTGTTCCAGCTGATCCAGGTATCGAACTGGGCCGCCGCTTCCGGCAGTACCGAGCGGGTCGCCAGCACCCAAATGGCACAGATCGCCAGCGCTGCCGGCAAGCTCAGGCCCAGCAGTGACTTGAATACGGGCCGGTAGTGCAGGATGGCCAGCACGATCAGGCCAATCATCAAGCCGGCCGGCAGCAGCCAGCCATGCGTGAGCACCAGCAATCCCAATACACCGCCGAGGGCTAGCGCTTGATGCGGTTTGTTGCTGTCGAATACCCGTACAGCGCTATAGAGCGCATAGCTCACCAGCGCAATCTGCATGGTTTTGGCGCTGGTTTCATGGCTGTGTAGCAGCAGGCCAAGGAAGCCGAGATAAATCAGGAATGCGCCATCTGCCAGCGTGCGACCAAAATCCCCCGGCTCCGGCTGGCCGCCAAACGCCAGCTTGAGCGGTTGTGCTTCGCTGCGGCGGCCCAGCAGATAGGTGGCGTACCAGATTGACAGCGAACCGACCAGGAAGCAGGCGACAGTAGACAGGCGCGCTGCCAGCGGATCACTCAACAGGCCGCCAAACAGTTTGATGCATAGAGCGCCGAACCAGAATGCCAGCGGGCTTTCGGACGGCATGGCCAGGCCAGCAATATTGGGCGCCAGCCAGTCGTGCAGGTTGCCATGCGCCATGGTCCACATGATGCCGAAACTGGCCGCGTCATCGTTTTTCCAGGGATCGCGGCCAATCAGGCCGGGCAGGATATACAACAGACCAAGTGCAAACAAGGCCCAGCGAGGTAGCGCATTGGTCGCGGCGGCAGGGAGGCGGACGGGCTTCATCAAGGTGTAGATGCTCTTGTTATGCTTGGAATCCGTTTGCGCAGTGCTGGCGACGGCGGATTCGCGATGTTAATGACAGAAACGCGGAAATTGGCATGCCAAGCCGGATGCACTTTTTGAGTGCGGAAGCCAACTTCGGTAGTGCAAGGCGTTATTGTGCAGCAAAATTCAGTAAAAAGTTGTCCGCGCCTGCAACACTGACACCGCCATCGGCTTTTACCGCGCGTGCATTGATGCAGATGAGACAGTTCGGCAACATAAGTTGCTGAAAAACAAAAAAGGCAGCCTGAGCTGCCTTTTTTGTGATCGCGGACAGATTACTCTGCAGCGATTTGCGTCTTGGAGCCGACGGTACCGAATTTTTGGCGGAATTTCTCGACGCGACCTGCGGTATCGACAATCTTGTGCTTGCCGGTGTAGAACGGGTGCGATTCCGAGGAAACTTCGATCTTCACGAGTGGGTATTCCTTGCCTTCGAATTCAGCCTTTTCGCGTGTGCCGATAGTCGAGCGGGTGATGAACTTGAAGTCGTTCGAAACGTCGTGGAACAACACTTCGCGGTAATCTGGGTGAATGCCTTGTTTCATTTTTTGCCTTAGAAAATTAAGGTAGCCAATCGTCACTTCGTCGGTCGTCTTGCCTCTTGACCCGATTGTCGATCACTTGCCGATGGTGAAAAGTCCGAAATTATACAATGAAATCATGGGTTTGCGTCAACTGAACTGACTTGCCTGGCAGCTGCTTGTTGTTTTGTTAATGCTTTGCGTGGCAAGGGCGGCAATCCAGGGGCGGCAGACGTAAAAAATCCGGCATGTCGCCAGGCCGGATGATGGTACCCGCCAGTGCTGGCGGGCACAGCGCAAGGGAGTCTAGCTGCCGCGACGCATCATGTCGAAGAATTCGGCATTGTTCTTGGTGGACTTCATCTTGTCGAGGATGAATTCCATCGCTTCGATTTCATCCATGTCGTACATCAGCTTGCGCAAGACCCAGATTTTTTGCAGTTGGTCTGGCTTGATCAGCAATTCTTCACGACGGGTACCCGATTTGCTCAGGTTGATCGAAGGATAAACGCGTTTTTCGGCCAGACGGCGTTCCAGGTGCACTTCCATATTACCGGTACCTTTGAATTCTTCAAAGATCACGTCGTCCATACGGCTGCCGGTTTCGATCAGTGCGGTGGCGATGATGGTCAGCGAACCGCCTTCTTCGATGTTACGGGCAGCACCGAAGAAACGCTTAGGGCGTTGCAGCGCGTTGGCGTCCACACCACCGGTCAAGACCTTGCCGGAAGCTGGAATCACTGTATTGTAGGCACGTGCCAGACGGGTGATCGAGTCCAGCAAGATAACCACGTCCTTCTTCATTTCCACCAGGCGCTTGGCTTTTTCGAGCACCATTTCGGCGACCTGGACGTGGCGTGTGGCGGGTTCGTCGAAGGTCGACGCCACCACTTCACCGCGCACCGAACGCTGCATTTCTGTCACTTCTTCTGGACGCTCGTCAATCAGCAGCACGATCATCACAGCTTCTGGATGGTTGGTGGTGATCGCATGGGCGATATGCTGCAGCATGACCGATTTACCCGACTTCGGCGATGCCACCAGCAGGCCGCGCTGGCCTTTGCCGATAGGGGCGATCAGATCGATGATGCGACCGGTGATGTTTTCTTCGCCGCGCATGTCGCGTTCGAGTTGCAGCAGCTTGTTCGGGTGCAGCGGGGTCAGGTTTTCAAACAAGATACGGTGCTTGGAAGCTTCCGGCGCTTCGCCGTTGACCTTGTCGACCTTGACCAGCGCAAAGTAGCGCTCGCCGTCTTT
>Ga0066798_10000159_pt1 | contig 37231 bp, 28 predicted proteins | sample PersoiDNA2013203_FD_70961 | JGI IMG/M metagenome (GOLD analysis project Ga0066798, IMG submission 70961) | Permafrost soil microbial communities from the Arctic, to analyse light accelerated degradation of dissolved organic matter (DOM) -... | ecosystem: Environmental > Terrestrial > Soil >... | reverse complement strand
TCGCCTTCTTTTGCTTAGCTTTTCTTGGCGAGACAAGAAAAGTAAGCGGCTGCCGGGCCGCACCCGGCAAGGTAGTCCGAAGAAAACAAAGATTCAACTACGCACTGAGGTAAGCCGCTGCCAGCCAGCACCCGGCTAGGTAGCCTGAAGAACACAAAGATTCAATTACACACTGAGGTAAGCGACTGCCAGCCAGCACCCGGTTAGCTCGTCCGAAGAACACAAAACATCAGCATCTAAGAACCGACCGGTGTTTCTAAACTGAACAGCATTACGCCTCCAGCTGCGCATTTTTCATTTTTTTTGATCCATTGATGTCAGCACTAGGGATGGCACCTCATCGATTGCAACGGGCTGGCGCCAAGCCGTACTGTAATCGGCTGATATGACACTGCGTTGATCCAGGTCAAACACTGGCTAAATTGGCAATATGCTTGATCTAGCGCAAAGGGTTGGGGCTTGGTTAGTGCTATGGTTGGTGGCAGGTAGTCCCGCTAAGCAACCCTGATATCACTGAGGAAAAATCATGACATACAAGACGATTGTGGTCCATGTGGATTCATCGCGCCGCTGCGCCGAGCGCGTCCGATTGGCCGCTGAGCTTGCCATTGCGCACGACGCGCATCTGGTGGGCGCAGCCATGACGGGAATTTCTCGCTTCATCTATCCGGACGGCGCAGTCTTCATCGAAACGGTGATCAACGATTTGCGCATTGCGGCCAACTATGATCTCGATCAGTTTGAACAGACCATTAAACGCCTGGGCGTGACCAGTTATGAACGCCGTCTGACCGAAGATGACGCAGCCGGTGGCTTGAGCCTGCAATCGCGCTATGCCGACCTGGTGGTGCTCAGCCAAAGTGACCCAGACGACCGCACCGATGATGGCGCCGCCGACATTCTGCAATATGTCTTGCTCAATTCGGCACGGCCGGTATTGGCGGTGCCTTATGCCGGCCACTTCGAACAGCTCGGGCGACGCGTGCTGATTGCCTGGGACGGCAGTCAGGAAGCCACGCGCGCCGTCAGCAACGCGTTGCCATTGCTCAAACGCGCAGAGCAGGTCACGGTGGCGCTGTTCAATGTTTCGCCCCTGACCGGCACGCACGGCCAGCAACCGGGGGCCGATGTGGCACTGTATCTGGCGCGCCACGGCGTCAAGGTGGAGGTGGTCAGCAGCGCTACCGAAGTCGATATCGGCAATGCCCTGTTGTCGCAAGCTGCCGATATCAATGCCGATCTGCTGGTCATGGGCGGCTACGGCCATAGCCGCTTTCGTGAAATCCTGATCGGTGGCGTCACCCGCACGATCTTGCAATGCATGACGCTACCGATATTGCTATCGCATTAATCGATGCAATGGCGTTCGAGTTGTTCACGCGCCTGTTGTACCGCGCTCCGGCAGACGCAGCCACTGACGTGATCATTGACCATGCCCACCGCCTGCATGAGAGCATACATGGTGGTTGGACCGACAAAGCTCCAGCCGCGCTTCTTGAGCGATTTGGACAAGGCCTCGGACGCCGGCGAGATAGTATTGGCCTGCAAATAGTCGAACGTGATTAACGCAGGACGCGTGTCGGCAGCCGGCTCAAACTGCCACAACCAGCGCGCCAGCGAACCGGTTTCATCGACCAGTTCGCAGGCGCGGCGGGCATTGTTGATGGTCGAGACGATCTTGGCGCGGTTGCGTACGATGCCGACATCTGCCAGCAACCGGGCAATATCAGCGTCGCCATAGCGCGCCACGCGGTGGAAGTCGAAACCATCAAAGGCGGCGCGAAATTGTTCGCGCTTGCGCAGAATGGTGATCCAGGCCAGCCCGGATTGAAAACCTTCCAGGCAGATCTTTTCAAACAGGCGGCTGTCGTCGGTCACCGGCCGCCCCCATTCTTCATCATGGTAATCTGGCATGGCAGCGCGCCAGGCGCAATGGCGAGTGCCGTCATCGGCCGCGATCAGGCCCGGAGTGCTTAGCTTGTCCATGTCTGCCATCGATACGCTATCTGCCGTTGTCAAACCGCAATCATGCGCCAAAGCACCGCCATGTGCACCCACAATCTTGCGATCGGCTCACGCGAAATACTGGCCCAATCGGCTCAGGTCGACATTGCCACCGCTGACGATGATGCCCACACGCAGGCCGCGCAATTGCTGCTTGTGCTTGCGCACGGCGGCCAGGCTCAGGCAGCCGGTGGGTTCTACGATCATCTTCATGCGCTCGGCATAAAACCGCATGCAGTCGATTAACTCAGGATCGCTGACAGTAAGAATGTCTTCGACATCGCGGCGCATGATGGCAAATGTGTAATGACCGACATGCTGGGTCTGGGCGCCGTCAGCGATTGTGCGTGGCGGTGCGATGTGGACGATCTTGCCGGCGCGCAGCGATTGCTGGGCGTCGTTGGCCGCTTCCGGCTCCACCCCGTAAGTCTTGCAGGCCGGTGCCAGTGCCTTGGCCGCCAGCAAGCTGCCCGCCAATAAACCACCGCCTCCGAGGCTCACGAACAAGGCATCCAGAGGCCCCGTTTGTTGCAGCAGTTCCAACGCGGCGGTGCCCTGCCCGCTGATTTCATCAGGATGATCGAAGGGCGGCACCAGCGTCATGCCGTGCTGTTCAACAAAAGCAGCGCAGATTTGTTCACGGTCTTCGGTGTAACGATCAAAGTGCACGATCTTGCCGCCATAACCGGCGGTCGCTGCGATTTTACTGGCAGGGGCATCGTGCGGCATCACGATCGTGGCAGGAATGCCAAGAATACTTGCTGCCAGGGCAATCGCCTGGCCGTGGTTGCCCGACGAAAAAGCAACCACACCGGCCTGCCGTTGTGTGGCAGAGAATTGCGCCAGTGTATTCATTGCGCCACGAAACTTGAATGCGCCCATGCGTTGAAAATTTTCGCATTTGAAGAACAGTTGCGCACCGCTCTCAGCATCGGCCGTACGCGAAGTCAGTACCGGTGTCTGCAAGGCATACGGGCGGATGCGCTCGGCGGCAGCAAGCACATCGGCATAGGTCGGCAAATTCGGCAATGAGGTCTGTGCATCCATGTGTGCTCCGTTGATGATCAAAAGATACGTCGACGATAACAGCCGCGCCGGTGCCCGGATAGATACAGATTTGGTGCAAACGGCAATACAGTGTGAATTGCTAATTCATGCCCTGTTTGTTGTGAAAGTAAGGAATTCCCCGATACCGAATTTCGCTTTCAGCGCTTACTCTTTCTCCATGGCATGTTGAATGCCGTTAAGAGCCGCCTGGCGCATCGTTGCTGGCAGCGGCCATTGTCGAGGTGATGTACCCAACAACGCGCGCGCGCCCAAGGATGCAGCATGAAAATCAACCATTGTGAAAGCATCTCGACAGCGCGGCGCTTCGGCAGCATTCAGCACCGGCGGCCGGTCAGGCATGTGGTGAAACCACTGCCACTGTTGAGCGTGGACAACGAAAGCCGCTTCGCAGCGATCGTGGAAAACTCCGACGATGCCATTATCAGCAAGACCCTCAACGGCATCATCACTAGCTGGAATTCCGGCGCCGAAACAATTTTTGGCTATACCGCCAAGGAAATGATCGGCCAGTCGATGTTGCGCCTGTTTCCGATTGAGCGACAAGAGGAGGAATATCAGATCCTCGATCGGATCATGGCGGGTGAAAAAGTGGAGCATTTCGAAACCGAGCGCATTCGCAAGGATGGCACGCTGATTATGGTGTCGGTCAGTATCTCGCCCGTGCGCGATGTCACTGGCCGTATTATCGGTGCCGCCAAGATCGCCCGTGACATCACTGAAAGCAATCGGCTGGAAGCCGCTGCCGAACAATTCCGTTCACTGGTCAATTCGTCCGACGATGCCATCATCACCAAGACCCTGAATGGCCGCGTCAACAGTTGGAACAAGGCCGCCCAAACCATGTTTGGCTATAGCGCCGAGGAAATGATCGGGCAGCCGATGCTGCGATTGTTTCCGAAGGAATGTATCGAAGAAGAGAATTTCATTCTTGGCAAGATTTTGCGTGGCGAAAAGGTAGATCATTTTGAAACCGTGCGCAACTGCAAGGATGGCGCGCAAATTCATATTTCGGCCAGCATTTCACCGATCCGCGACCGTCAGGGCCGTATCATCGGCGCCTCCACAATCGCCCGCGACATCACTCAAGTGCGGCGGCAACAGGAACAACTGGAACACCTTGCCCATTTCGACGGCCTCACCGACCTGCCCAATCGGCTGCTGATGAGCGATCGATTGCGCCAGGCCATGGCGCTGACCAAGCGCACCAACCAGGAACTTGCCGTGTTGTACCTCGATCTGGATGGCTTTAAATTTATCAACGACACCCACGGCCACGCCGTCGGTGACGCTTTGCTGGTGGCACTGTCGAAACGTATTGCAGGCAAACTGCGTGATGCCGACACACTGGCGCGCATCGGCGGCGACGAGTTCGTCGCGGTGCTGGTGGATGTACGTCAGGGCGACAAGCTCAAACGTGTCATCAACCGTATCCTGCGCGCCTGCGCAGAGCCAGTAGTCATTGATGGCAAGTGCATGGAGGTCTCGGCCAGCATCGGCGTGACGACCTATCCGCACGACGATGTCGATGAAGACCAATTGCTGCGCCATGCCGATCTGGCCATGTATGAAGCCAAGCAATCGGGCAAGAACCGTTACACCACGTTTGATGCGTTTCGCGATGCCGAAGGCAAGTCACGCCATCAATACGTGCGGCGGCTGGCGCAGGCCTTGCAAGACAACGAACTGGTGTTGCACTATCAGCCCAAAGTCAATATGCGCAGCGGTGCCGTGGTCGGCGTGGAAGCGCTGATACGCTGGCAGCACCCGGATCGCGGCCTGTTGCCGCCGGGTCTGTTCCTGCCGATGATTGAAGGCCATGCGCTCAACGAAGAAATCGGACTGTGGGTGATTGGCGAGGTCTTGGCGCAAATGAGCAGTTGGCGTCAGCAAGGCTTGCCTATGCCGGTCAGTTTGAACCTGGCGCCCAACCAATTGCAGGATGACCACTTCCCGCAGGTGTTGGCCGGCTTGCTGGCGCGGCATCCGCAAATCGATCCCGGTGATCTGGAACTGGAAATTCTCGAAACCAGTGCCGCGCGTGACATCGATGCGATTTCGCGTGTCATGCAGGCGTGCAGCAAGATCGGTGTGCAATTCTCGATCGACGATTTCGGCACTGGTTATTCTTCGCTGACCTACCTCAAACGCCTGCCTGCCAAATTGCTCAAGGTTGATCAGAGTTTTGTCCGCGACATGCTGTGCGACCAAGAAGACATGGCGATCGTGCGCGGTGTGATCGGCTTGGCCGCTGCGTTTCAACGCAAGGTCATCGCGGAAGGTGTCGAAACCATGGAACACGGCGAAAAACTGCTGCAAATGGGTTGCGAACTGGCGCAAGGCTACGGTATTTCGCGCCCCATGCCGGCGGCCGAGTTGCCGGACTGGGTCGCCAACTGGTGTAGTCAACCACGCTGGGTCTGCCCGCAATGGGACGATTGACGCGACTACGCCCGATCCCCTGGCGCCAGCAGGCATTGCTTTTGCCGATAAAGCAACATTGGCCGTAGGACAAACACTGATTCCCCAGTAGGACGAGTCGCGGCATTCGTTCAAGCGCCAGTATTTTTCCCAAATTCTTCGTAACATAGCAGGCGAAGTCATGCGTGGCATGTTCGCACTGTTCATGTGCGTCCCGATCCATCATACTTGGTGGCTTGCACGGTGGCGCGCTGCGTCCGGTCTGGAAGATTCACTCGTCACGACAATAAAACTGTTCACCTGGTTGAACGCTGAGGCAGCACCATGAATCTGAACGACGCATCATTGCAATACCGCTTCCTCGATGGGCCAGGAACACTTGGCCAGCATATTCTCGCGCACGATTGGGCCAATACGGCACTCGGACCGCTCAGCGATTGGCCGCAAAGTCTCAAAACCGTGGTCAGCCTGATGATTAACTCACGCCAGCCGATGTGGCTGGGCTGGGGCGAGCAGGCGATTTTTCTCTACAACGATGCATACATCGAGGTATTGACGCAATCCAAACATCCATGGGCGCTGGGACGGCCGGCGGCCGAGGTATGGGCCGAAATCTGGGATATCTGTGGGCCCATGGCAGCGCGCGTGTTCAGCCATGGCGAGGCAACCCTGGCGGACGATATGCGCTTGTTCATGAATCGTGAACACGGTCTGGAAGAAAACTATTATTCGTTTTCCTACAGCCCGATTCGCGATGAATCGGGTGAAGTCGGCGGACTGTTCTGCACCAATGCCGAAATGACCGCCAAGCATCTCAATACCCGGCGCTTGCATACCTTGTCCCAACTTGCTTCCGGCGCGCTGATGGAAAAGACCGTCGCCGCTGCTTGCGCCACTGCCGCCAATATCATCGCCGGCAACGGCGACGATATTCCTTTCGCCCTGCTCTACCTGAGTGATGGCGACCGCCATCAGGCACGTCTGGAGCAAAGCATCCAGCTGTCGTCTGGGCACACAGTTGCGCCTGCGCTGATCGATTTGGACAATACCGCATCCGAACCCGGTAGCGCATGGCCTGTTGCCCGCGTGCTGGCCGAGGCAAAACCGGTGCTGATCACGCTCATGGCGCAATTGGCCGCTGCCGATCTGGCGGCGTTACCAACCGGCCTGGCGCAGCAGGCGGTCAAACAGGCGCTGCTGCTGCCACTGATTGCTCCTGGTCAGGACTATCCGTTGGGCGTGCTGATTTGTGGCATCAATCCGACTCGCCCACTGGACCACGATTACCATAGCTTTTTCAGTTTGCTGGCGGCCCAGGTCAACGCCGCAATCCTCAATGCGCGCGCCGTCGAAGCCGACAAACGGCGTGCCGATCTGCTGTTGGAACTAGACCAAGCCAAGACAACCTTCTTCAGCAACGTCAGTCATGAGTTCCGCACCCCGTTGACCTTGATGCTGGGTCCGCTGGAAGAAATGCTGGCCGACACTAACCAGCCACTGCTGCCGATGCAACGCCAGCGTGCCGATATGATGCAGCGCAATGCCATGCGCCTGCAGCGCTTGGTCAATGCTTTGCTGGATTTTTCCCGCGCCCAGGCGGGCAATATCCAGGCGGCCTATCAGCGCGTTGACCTGGCCAGCCTGACCGCGGATCTGGCCAGTACCTTTCGCTCCACCATCGAAGCGGCCGGCCTGCAGTTCGAGGTTGATTGCCCGCCGTTGCAGGAAGATGTCTTTGTTGATGTAGAGATGTGGGAAAAGATCGTTCTCAATCTCTTGTCGAATGCCTACAAATTCACGTTTGAGGGCAAGATCAGTCTGGTATTGGCCGGTCATGGCGAACAGGTTAGTTTGACGGTCAGCGATACCGGTGTTGGCATTGCGGCAGACCAGTTGCCGTTGGTGTTCAAACGTTTCCACCGCATCGAAGGCAGTCAGGCACGGACCCACGAAGGCTCAGGTATTGGTCTGGCGCTGGTGCATGATCTGGTGACGCTGCATGGCGGTCAGATCCATATCGACAGCACTGTCGATATAGGTTCTTCATTTACGCTGACGTTACCTAGCGGCCGCGCCCATTTGCCGACCAAACAGGTCGGTACCGCGGCGTTGCTGCCGCCAATAGGCAACAGCGTGCCCATCAATACCTACGCCGCCGAAGCTGAGCGTTGGCTGCTCAGCCGACCTGAAGAGCGCCAGCCAGGGGTGCCAAGCGTTGCCACCAGCAAGGGTGCGCGCATCCTGATCGCAGATGACAATGCGGATATACGCGACTATCTCACCCATCTGCTCAAGCCACACTGGCACGTCAGTGCAGTCGGCGATGGCCAGACCGCTTTGGCAGCGGCCAGGCATGAACTGCCCGATCTGATCGTCAGCGACGTGATGATGCCGCAACTGGATGGTTTCGGCTTGCTGGCGCAACTACGCGCTGAAGAAGCCACCCGTCATATTCCGATGCTAATGTTATCGGCCCGTTCCGGTGAAGAAGCGCGGCTCGAAGGTCTCGCCGCCGGCGCCGACGACTATATGGTCAAGCCTTTTTCCAGCCGCGAATTGGTGGTGCGGATTGAGTCGCTATTGTTGCGCGCCCAGATTCGCGCACTCGAAAAGCGCCACGCCGACCGCATGACCACCATCTTCGCCCAGGCACCGGTGGCCATTGCCATCACGCGCGGGCCACTGCATGTGTTTGAACTGGCCAATCCGCTGTATCGGGAATTGATCGGCAATCGCCCCATTATTGGCCGCAGCGTGCGCGAATCACTGCCCGAACTGGAGGGCCAGGAGATTCTGGAGTTGCTCGATGACGTCTATCGTCGCGCTGAACCTTATACCGGACGGTCCCTGGGCATTAACTTGCGCCGTGGCAATCAGAGTCCGCTGGAAAAACGTTTCTTCGATTTTGTGTACCAACCCATGTTCACGCCCGATGGCAGTATCGAAGGCATTGCCATGGTGGCATTCGAAGTGACCGAACTGACGCGGGCACGCCAGGCGGCCGAAATCGCCAATCGCACCAAGGATGAGTTCCTGGCCATGCTCGGCCATGAATTGCGCAATCCCCTCACGCCAATCCTCACTGCCGTACATCTGATGCGTCTGCGCGGCAGCGGTGCCGAAAAGGAATGCAGCGTCATTGAGCGGCAGGCGCGCCATTTGGTCAGACTGGTCGACGATTTGCTGGATGTGTCACGAGTGACGCAGGGCAAGGTCAACCTGCAAAAGAAAAAGTTGAACGTCACCGATATCATCAGCAAGGCAATCGAAACCGTCAGCCCCTTGCTGGAAGAACGGCAGCATCATCTGAGCCTGAATGTGCCCTCGCAAGGCTTGCTGATCCATGCCGATCCGGAACGGCTGACGCAGGTGCTGGCCAACCTGCTGACCAATGCCTGTAAATACACGGAGAATCGCGGAGAAATCCAGATTGATGCCTATCTGGACAATAATCATGTGGTCATCGATGTGCGCGACAACGGTATCGGCATTAAAGCCAACATGCTGCCACATGTCTTCGACATGTTCGCGCAGGAGAGCCAGGCGCTTGACCGTGCCGGCGGTGGCCTCGGCCTGGGGTTGGCGATCGTGCGCAGTTTGACCGAACTGCACGGCGGCTCAGTACATGTCTTTAGTGAAGGTGCCGGCCGTGGCACTGTATTTACGCTTAAATTGCCGGCCATCTTGGGCGACTACGACACGATATCGCCGCCACTACGTGTCGATGACAGCAGCAAACCGGCCACGCAAGCATTGACCTGCAATGTGCTGGTGGTCGATGACAACCAGGATGCCGCACAGATTCTGGCGGAATTACTGTCGATGCAGGGGCATCAAGTGCAGATTGCGTTCGATGGTCCATCGGCGCTGGAAATGGTCAGCCATTTCACGCCACAGATTGCGCTGCTAGACATCGGTTTGCCGATCATGGATGGCTATGAAGTGGCAGAACACATGCGCAGCATGCCGCATTTGCAAGGCATCAGCCTGATTGCGTTGACCGGTTACGGCCAGGCCAGCGACAAATTGCGCTCGGCCCAAGCCGGCTTCGACCATCATTTGGTCAAACCGGTCGACATCGACGTGGTCGATGAATTGATTCGGTCGACCATGGCCGCGTCGTCTAAGGTGCAGGCCAGCGCTGATTGATTTTCCGACAAGGCATTGGTGCCAGTCCTATGTAGCAGTCACGCTGCTTCGATTAAAATTTCAGGCTTCGTCATTACAGGAAGCTGTCGTGCGTAACTGCGCAGGCGTGCTACTTCTGAGCCAACCCATAGACATGCCATTGCCTCTTTGCTTCTTTGTAAATTCTGCCGTTAAGCCATTGCTGCCATTGGTTCTCATTGCGCTGAGTGCTTGTGCCGTCGCCAGCGAGCAGAATCGGCCACATTTCCCTGCTTCGCTTCCGCATTACATGCCCTTGCCGGCCAATCTATTGCTGGTGGCGCATGCGCAGGAAAGTTTATCCAACGGTATCAACTATCGCTACGGCGGGACGGATCCTTATACCGGCCTGGATGGCGGCGCCTTCATCGGTTACCTGTACCAGCGCACCACCGGTGATCAGTTGCCGCGTACCGTCACGGGCATCCAGGCAGTCAGCGAAGCGATACCGCGTAACCAGATGATGCCTGGCGACCTGGTGCTGTTCCGCGAAGGCCGCCGTAAGGTCAGCCATGTCGGTATCTACATCGGCAACCAGCAATTCATCCACGCCTCGCACAAATATGGCGTGATCAAGCAAGCATCGCTGACGTCTAGTTACTGGCAGCCGCGCTTTTATGGCGCATGCCGGCTGCCGCAGCACCTTCAATAAAAAAGGGCCGCTGTTGTCAGCGGCCCTGCTTGTCTTCCCCTGCTACTTATCGTTTATTGCTTGGCGACAGCCGCTGGCAAATGGCGTCCATGGAACTTCATGTAGATTGCATCGAGCTTGCCATTGCGATGGTTGGCCAGAACCCAGCTATTGATCCATTCCTTGAGCCGTGGTTGATTTTGGTTGAGAGCAATACCAAGATCAAAATCCTTTTGCGCGAATTTCAATTCAAGATTCTTTTCCGGTGCACGCTTGATCATTTCACCCAGGTTCGATGGAGTGCTCGAGAAAATCTCGATCTGACCAGTCACCATGGAGGTAATCAGGGTGGCGTCATCTTCATAGCGCACAATTTCTGCGCCTTTGCCCAATTGTGTCGTAATCGTGTCGTTGACGGTGGCGCGCGTGAGTCCGATGCGCTTGCCGTTGAGGTCGCTGTAATCCTTGATCTGGATGTTCTTGGGACCACCGACGATGATGGTGATCACGGCATAGGGAATCGAAAAATCGATCACTTTGGCGCGTTCTGGCGTGATCGACAGATCGGCAATCACGACATCGGCACGATTGGCCTGCAGTGTCGGTATGCGCGCGGCATTGGTCACCGGTACGATTTCCAGCTTGACACCAAGATCCTTGGCAAACAGTTCGGCAGTTTCGACGTCGGAACCGGTCGATTTCATATTGGCGTCGACAAAGCTGAACAAGGGGGAACCCATGGCGATGGCGACCCGGACTTTGCCGGCTTTCTTGATATCGTCCAATTGATCAGCCATCGCAGCATGGGCCAGACCGACGCTGAGCAGGGCTGCCAGGCAGGTGCGAGCAAAAAGTGGTTTCAATGTCATGCAAGTCTCCTTATGTGGTGATTGTTATTACAAGGTTGAAACGAATGAAAACGCGATGCTATAAGCCGTTGTTGAGGAAGGTCCGCAATTCGGGCGTTTGCGGATTGTCCAGCATGCTGCCGGGGCCGACTTCCCAGACTGTCCCTTGATGCATGTAGATGATGCGATCGGCGACGCGCTTGGCGAATGCCATTTCGTGCGTCACCAGCAGCATGGTCATGCCGGCGGCGGCGAGGTCTTCCATTACGCGCAGCACTTCGCCGGTCAGTTGTGGATCAAGCGCTGACGTCACTTCATCGAACAGCATCACTTTGGGCGCCATCGCCAGCGAACGGGCAATTGCCACGCGCTGCTGTTGGCCGCCGGACAATTGTTCCGGATAAGCGCCGGCCTTGTCGCCCAGACCGACCTGTTGCAGCGCCGCCATCGACACGCTCAGTGCTTGCGCACGCGGCTGCTGCTTGACATGGCGCAAAGCCAGCATGATGTTTTCCTGTACGGTCAGGTGCGGGAACAGGTTATAGCTCTGAAACACGATGCCCACTTCCTGGCGCAGCCGGTGTAGATCGACCTGCGGGTCGTCAACACGCATGCCACACACTTCGATGGTGCCGGCATCCACTTTTTCCAGCCGGTCGATACAGCGCAAGGCAGTGCTCTTGCCGGAGCCGCTGGCACCGATGATGGCGATCATCTCGCCCTTCTCGACTTCAAATGAAACGCCCTTCAGAACCTGGTTGGCGCCGAAGCTTTTGTAGATTTGATCCAGTTTAACGATTGCTGACATTGAGCTTATTCTCCATCGATTCACTCCAGCGCGAGAGCGGGTAACACAGCAAGAAATAGAACACCCCGACCAGACTGAAGATCAGGAACGGCTGAAAAATTGAGTTGTTGATGATCTGGCCGGCGCGGGTCAGCTCAATGAAGCCGATCACTGAGGCCAGCGAAGTCATTTTGATGACCTGCACCATGAACCCGACGGTCGGTGGCAACGATAAACGGAACGCTTGCGGAATGATCACCAGACGCAGCGTCTGCCAGCGCGTCAGCGACAGGCACTCGGCGGCTTCCCATTGCGGCTTGGGCATGGCCTCGACGCAGCCGCGCCAGATATCCCCAAGGTAAGCGCTGGTATAGACCATCATTGCCAAACCGGCTGCCACCAGTGCTGGCAAGGCAAAGCCATACACCGACAGGCCAAAATAGACAATGAACAACAGAATCAGCAGAGGAATGCCCTGTATGCATCCGATATAAATCAGCGTCGGAATCCGCAACCAAGCACGCGGTGAAATCCGCCCCAGCAACACGGCGAAACCGCCAATGCTGCCCAGCACGAAAGCCAGCCCCGACAAGACCAAGGTCCACCAGATCGATTGCACCAGATAAAAGAAATGCGCCCACGAAAAGCTGCCCATCATGATGCGCTCCCTTGCTCGATCTTGATACTGGTGATAGGCGGTTTGACTCCAGGCATGACCGTTGCAGGTCGACGCCGGGCCGCTTCGGCCACTGCGCGCCGAATGACGCGGCGGCGTTTGAACAAATACTCACCGAAGCCCCAGGCCAGCAGTTTGACCAGAATCGACAGCGCCAGATACAAGCCCGCGACCACGATATAGGTTTCCAGCGAGCGGAACGTATCGGACTGCACGGTATTGGCAATTGCCGTCAATTCCTCGGCCGAAATCTGCGAAGCCATCGCCGACGCCTGCATCATCAGCAGAAACTGACTGGTCAGCGCCGGATACACGCGTTCGATAGAAGGTTGTAGCATCACATGCCACGAAATGCGCCAGCGCGACAGGCCAAGGCACTCAGCCGCCTCGATCTGACCGCGTGGTACCGATTCCAAACCGGCTCGAATAATTTCAGCGGCATAGGCTGCAATATTGATGATCATCGCCAGCACGGCTGCCACAAACGTCGCCATGTGAATACCCAGGCTCGCCAGACCGAAATACAGCAAAAAAATCTGCACTAGGAACGGCGTATTGCGCACGCCTTCAATGTAAGCCGTACAGGCTTTGGCGACGAAACGGTTGCTGCCGCGCTTGAGAAACGCGATCAATATGCCGATCGACACGCCGATCACGATGGCCACCGTGGTCATTTTCAGCGTCAACCAGGCACCGGTCAGAAACACCGGCCAGTATGGGACGAGAGGCGCAAAATTAAGTGAGAAATCCATGCCGATTGATGCCTTTATAAATGGCGATTCATTCTGTTCGGCGAGGTAATGTCAATGAAGAATACGGGCAACGCAACCGTCCCGAGCGTTCAGCGGCGCGCCATCTGGCCCGCCCGTCCAACGCTGCCTGGCGTGAGGCTATCAGCCCCTGCGCGCGCCTGCTGGCATCAGTCAGTACAACATGTGCCTGCGGTGCTTATTGTTTTTGCTTACTGTGCGTTCACCCTCATGACTACCGTCTCCGTGCTCCTTCACCACCGGCGGCATTGCTTGTCTCCTGCCGCCATTGTGATTGAAGTTGGCTGTACAACTACCAGCCCTTGCTTGCTCCGCTTGTTCTACTTTTTTGCATTTCTTGCTGCGGTTTACCTGCCTTGGGCAGGTCTCACACGCACGGATGTACGATAACATACAATTTACTGACAGATACTACGCTAAGGTATTTTTACGGTCAGGTCTGTGGTTAGTACTTATTGAGGATCGAATGGTCCGGTTGCCGTGAAGACGCCACCTTGATAGACCAAAATCGGATCGTCGGCGGCCGGCATCGGCTGCTGTTCAACTTTGGTGCGATAGGTTTCGGCACTGTCGCGCGGCTGGTAGCCCAGATGGGCGGCATAGCGATTATTCCACCAGGCAGCGGGATTATCGGACATGCCAAACACCACGGTATGACCGACATTAGGGGTAAACAAACTGCAGCGGATTAGTTCAGTCAGATCGTCATGGCTGAGCCAGCTGGCCAGCAGGCGCCGGTTGGCGGGTTCCGGCAGCGCGCCGCCGATACGGATGCTGACGGTTTCGATGCCATAGCGGTCATAATGGAATTGCGCCATGTCTTCGCCGTAGGACTTGGACAAGCCGTAGTAACCATCGGGACGGCGCAAATCACGGGCATCGATTTTTTCATCCTGCCGATAAAAACCGGTCACATGGTTGGAACTGGCGAACACAACGCGCTTGACAGCGTGCCGGCGCGCCGCTTCATAGACATTGAAAATACCTTTGATATTGGCTTCCAGTATTTCCTCGAACGGCCGCTCCACCGAAACCCCACCCAGATGCACAATGGCATCGCAACCTTGAATCAATGCGTCCATAGCGGCGCGATCAGCCAGGTCGCAAGCTTGGACTTCTTCATGTGGCGCACCGTCGGCAGGCAAGGCACGGGCCAGGTCGGACACCCGCACAATCTCGGCAAATGCTGCCATGCGCGGACGCAAGACCTTGCCCAGGCCACCGGCAGCACCGGTGAGCAACAGTCGGCCAAATTTTTGAAAGGAGTGCGAAGGTATTGCCTGCGGGGCTTGATCGACCATGACTGAACATTTTCCAGTGAGGATGCAGGAGCATGCCTATGCATGTCTCCCGCGTAATAGAGGTGTTACGTTGTCTTATAACGTGGCGACGATTATCGACTCCGCTCTAATTAATTGTCAAACGAAGTGCGAGCAGGATGCTAAATATTTTTCATTGCATTGCATCAAAGCAAGTACCGTCAAGGCCCCAACAAAGAAGCGACCAAAAAAATTATTTCACAAGAAAAATAATTACAACTTGATGATAATCAATTAATTAAAGAATTAATTTAATGTTAAATATATATAGATATCACTACGCAACACAACCAGAATCGCAGTGCATCATTACGCCATGCACAACCGCCGAAACACGAATTCAATAGTCTGAAATTGGTTTCGTGACTGGTAAATCAAAAAAACGCATTGTATGATGACCGACAACAATTAATTCAAAATAAGCACGAGACCCTTTCTTCACCCACCTACTGCCATCATGACGCCACAAGAACTTAAATCCATCATGGGCTCCGGCCTGCTTTCGTTTCCCTTAACCGATTTCGACAGCAACGGCGACTTCGATCGGCGCGGCTACATCGCGCGTCTGGAGTGGCTCGCGCCTTATGGTGCCAGCGCCCTGTTCGCCGCCGGCGGCACGGGTGAGTTCTTTTCGCTGAGCGGCCAGGAGTACCCCGGCATCATTCAAACCGCAGTCGATACCTGCCGCGGCAAGGTGCCCATCATTGCCGGCGCCGGTGGCCCTACCCGTTTCGCCATCGATTGCGCACAAGCGGCTGAAAAGGCTGGCGCGCACGGTATTCTGCTGCTGCCGCATTACCTCACCGAAGCGAGCCAGGATGGTTTGGCGGCACATATCGAAGCGGTCTGTAAGAGCGTCAAGTTCGGCGTCATCGTTTATAACCGTGGGCAATGCCGGTTGCTACCGGCGACCCTGGCCAAACTGGCCGAGCGCTGCCCTAACCTGGTCGGCTTCAAGGACGGCATTGGCGATATCGAACTGATGTCGTCGATTTATATGAAGATGGGCGACCGTTTTGCTTATCTAGGCGGCTTGCCGACCGCGGAAGTGTATGCCGCCGCCTACAAGGCGCTGGGCACACCGGTATATTCATCGGCGGTATTCAATTTCATCCCCAAGACTGCAATGGACTTCTACCATGCCGTGGTGGCCGACGATCTGGCCACTCAGCATCATTTGTTGCGCGAATTCTTCATGCCTTATCTGGAAATCCGCAATCGCATGCAAGGTTACGCCGTCAGTATCGTCAAGGCCGGCGCTCGCCTGGTCGGTCATGATGCCGGTCCGGTGCGTGCACCGCTGACCGACCTCAATGAGGCCGAATGCGAAGCGCTGCGCGTGTTGATCGATAAACTCGGCCCGCAATAATTGCGATCCGACCCAAACCGATCATTACAAGGAGATAAATGATGTTACGTAAAAACTGGATCAGCCTGTGAGGTGCCATTGAGAATATTGATGGTATGGCAGAAGAATGCTGGTCAATGGCGCCTGCTGGCGCGCCAGGCAGTACGTTTCGCCACGCCGGGCTGATACTGCGCATTCTGGTTTCGACACGTCATCGCTGGCAACATTGGCGATGACGCGCAGCTTCCTGGCCGGGACAAGGAAGTCCAGTCGAATATAAAAAAATTCTGTTGATGGTGTGTTTCCCGGAATTGCAACAACTGCGCTAGAAACAAAAGATTTCATCGCGCAATTGACCAAGTTTTCTTGCTGCAATCATCGTGCAATTGATCCAGATCAAGGATGGCGCAGAAAACCCGCGAAACCGGCAACTGCGGCGCCTATCTGCACAGCGGCTGCGCTATATTGGCGCAAACAACCTTCCGGGCGGGCGTTTGCGCGCTCTACTGTCATGAGCGAGCTGCACCTAATACCGCGAACCACCGATTTGCAGGCGATGAAAACCAGTTGTGTCAATTGCAGCATGCACCAGTTATGTCTGCCGATGGGGCTAAATGACAATGACATGAGCCGGCTTGACGAGATCATCGGCCGTCGGCGTCGTATTGCCCGCGGCGAAAGCCTGTATCGGATGGACGATCCCTTCCGCAATCTGTATGCAATCCGGCTCGGGCATTTCAAGACTTACCAGCTCAATCCAGGCGGCGAACAACAGATTACCGGCTTCCAGATGGCCGGCGAGTTGATGGGCATGGACGCCATCAGCACCGACCGCCATCACTGCGACGTAGCGGCACTGGAAGACAGCGAAGTCTGCGAAATTCCATTTCAACGGCTGGAAGAACTGTTCGGTGTCATCCCCATGCTGTTGCGCCACTTCCATCGCATGATGAGCCAGGAAATCACGCGCGAGCAAAATGCCATGCTGTTGCTCGGCAATATGCGCGCTGAACAGCGTTTTGCTGCCTTCCTGGTCAATTTATCATCGCGCTATGCCGTGCGCGGCTATTCATCGACCAGTTTTCAGTTGCGCATGTCGCGCGAAGATATTGGTAATTATCTGGGCCTGACCATCGAAAGTATCAGCCGGCTGGTATCGCGCTTCAAAAAGCTCGGCTGGATGCAAGTCGACAAGCGCGAAATTCGGCTGATCGAGCCGGCGCGGCTCAAGGCGCTGGCCGCCGGCACCGAAACTTGCCCGCTCGATTAACTCACGCGCTGGCCAGACGAACCTGGCGCGGCACCAGATTTCGGGTTGCGATGAAGTCCCGCACGATCAACCTCTAGCTCCGTTTCCGTAGGCATTTTTTGATAGATTTCATCGAGGATGGCGTCCCACTGTTCCTCGCCTCTTCGATTGTGCGAAGCTTTACCGTCACGGTTGTTTTTAAAATAAGCCTCTTTTGTGCCAGATATATCGATAGGATAGAACGCGTTTGTCGATGCATCCCACATGATATTGTCAGCATGGATGTCACTATGAATGATGCCCGCTGTATTGAGTCTCTCCAGCATATCAACAAACCTTTCTGGCGCGTCAGGGGGAAGCGAATTCTCTGGCACTGCCGTCAATGGTTTACCGGGCACCTTAAACATTTGGACATAAACAACGCCTTTCTCATCGACATAGACTTTGGCCGAATCGTCACCGTAGTATTTGCGAAATGCATCCGCTTCTTTATCGGCCAGTCTTTTTTGATCGGGCCGGTTCGTTTTGTATTTTTTAATGACGTAAGAAGGGTTCCCGTCATCGAGAAACACCGTGGCAAACTCTCCTTCGCCAATTTTCGTCCCCAATCTGAGCGCGATTTTGTCGACCGGGTTATCTGGTGAAAGAACCGTAAACGACTGCCTTGAACTGGCCGCGCTGCCTTGACGCCCGGCGGCCGAACTTTCTCCCAAGACATTTTCTTTTTTGTACTTATTTGCCCACATCGGAACTTCGTTCTTGAGTTCGATATTCCTGACAAATATACGGGTCAAGTCGTCGGTTGGAAAACGATATTGCTCCAGCAATAGACGCGCACGGTCATTACCGTACCCTGGCAAGCGTGATAGATATTGTTGCGCCGTCTCTTTTTTTGTTACTCCGCTCAACCCCACAGACAAGAGATTTGACATTCTCTCAGAAAAATTTTCAAGTTCAAACTGATTACCCTTGTAACGCAAATACAGAGTCGACTTCCCTGTTTTTGAAGGGACCAAAAATCGGTTCGCATTTAATTTTTTTATGTTGACGTAATGTTTTTTGATCTTTAAAAAGCCATCGCCATGCGCGGTCCAGCGCACACCCTGATGGTCAGGCGCGGATAGCTGCATGACATTGAGCTGACTGGAATACCTATCGGGCGTAATTGCCTTGCCCAAGCGTTGGGAAACATGCGCAGATGTGGGGCTCTCGAAAATCCAGCGATTGCCGTCCCATTCTATGGGATGGGTTGTCTTACTTGCAGCGTTGAGACGATACGCATCGTAGCGCACGCCATGACCGGGAACCACCGACGTCTTTACCGGCACCAGTTCTCCACGGATTTCTACTGCCGTGTACAACGGCGGGCTGGTCCGAATATCTTGTCCACGCGGCCTCACTTCAAATATCTTCCCCTCGCCGTAATAGGCCGAAGACAGATTGTCGGTTGCGTAGTAATTGTTATTGGGATCTACGACAAGCTTGAGGCGGTCTATGATGCGATTGTGTTTCTGATTGAAAACCTCTTTATGGTTTTGCGTTTTGAGATGCCAGGTTTGCGACAAAGGCTCCATGTAGACTGGATGATATTGCTTGATCCCAGTACCACTTTCGACGACGATTTCGTACTGCTGCTTGGCGCGCATCTGCAATTCGTATTTATTTCCGTAGAGATCAATGAAATTCTTCCCTTGCTGCATTTCCACATTCAACGCGCTCTGATCGAAACTATCCGCGTAGCGCCAACTCCCTGCTGTTTCATCGACAATCACCCGCCTTTTCAGCAACTCTGGCTTATGCGCATTTGGATGATGGGTCATGAACTCGCCATTGGCATTTTTCCTGATCAATATCTCGCTGCCATGATCAGCACGCGTCCCCGAACCGACCACCTGGAGCAGTAATTCACGCTGCACGCCCGTTTTTCTATTGCGCGCAAAATAACTGGCTCTGTTCGTCAGCGGTCTTGTTGCCAGCAGTTCTTGCGGCCTAGGCTGGAGCCTGACGTTACGATGCTGGAACTGCAGTCCACTCACATCGAGAAAGCCGGATATCTCCGCCAGGCTAAGATGATTCTGTCTGTCCGCACAGATTTTGTCACCTTGGTTTTTGTAGTGCTCCCTTCTAAAACTTTGCGCAACCAAATTGCCAATCAACGGCTTGATGCCGACCGTCCAGATATCTGCCGCCAGATTCAATCCGTCGGCGATGCCTCGCTCGTCAATACTCGGACTGGAATGAGGTCGATTGTCAAAGAGCATACGAAACGGGTTTTCTGCCCGCTGTGCCTTGAAAAGCAATACATTCCCTTGATTATTACCGACAGTGTCGTAAATTTCAGATTCGAAAGCACAATTTCTTTCGATGTGATCCCTCACGAATTTTTCTCGATTGACCCGTTTTTGTCGCAACAGGAGTCCTTCATCTTTTGCAGCAATAATTAATGCTGCGCCAAGGCCTTTATCGCGCAGATAAAATTCGAATTTTTCAGCATCGTCTAAAGATAATATTTTATTTTTTACAAAAAAATCTTTGAGGTTGCATAGCGCCAGCGCTTTAATGGCGTCATCGTTCACGGTAAACAGCCGCTTATTCTGATCCCATTGCACCGCCCCTGTCGGCAGATTAGCGGGCGCTGCGGAGGCTAACGGCAAACCGAAGAAGCTAGCAGAGCCGGATTCGGCATAGGTCGACATTGGCTTACTAGCAGGCGCAGCATGCTCTGTGCCGACCACAGCTGCAACAGCGCCAATGGCAGACGAATGCCAATGTCGTGGCGGCGGATTCTGGCATGATGATTGCGGTGTCAGATTGGCGGCGGTAGCAAGCGATTGACGCAGGGATACACCCGTCTCACGCTCAGATCTCTGTGGCGTTTGCTTGCTCGTGCTGGTACTAATGCGGGCAGTACTGTTGTTGATAAAAAGCAGATGCGGCAGCAATAGCGCGGACGCATACAATGTCGTAAGCGGATGGCAGCGTGCAGGTGGTTTGTGTGCTTGTGCGCCAGCAATGGCGTTGAGTTGATCCTGCAACGCTGTCGATGAATGACAGTTGGCATGACGCGCTTGGTGGCGCCCCACAGTGGTCCAATATTTAGCAGTGTCTATAGGTATAAAATTCTCCTTACTCTAAAAAATGTGCCAGCCTTGATCGCAGATCCGTCAGGCACATGCGGAAGAATTGCACTAAAAGTGCCTAACAAAATCCGTAGTGAAAATCAGTGCCAATTCTTATGTATTGTTACTGACATCGAATATATTTCCATAGTTCAACTTTGAAAAAATGTCTGTTTCTGTGATACCTGGATTCATGCGTTCGGCAAGGGCGCAAGGATTCCAGCGCCGGGGGCACTCAAAAAATATTAAGCCGGGATTGTCGGCGGGACAGATGCCCGCATGACAGCGGATCGATCAGCCCATTTTCTTTTGAGCATAAAATTTGCATGCCGAGCAGATCCATTCGCAGCCATCGCGCCGTTGCGCGCTTGATCGGTATGAGCGCTAGCCGCTGCCGTTGCTGGAGGAAAGCGATCGCAATCATCGATCAAATGGTTTTGGAATAGCGCGCTACTGTTGCCGCTGCGATAGAAGCTAACGTCGGTGAAGTGCGCAAATAGCGATCGAACACCATGCACACATTGCGGATTAACAAGCGGCCTTTGGGCGTCACGTTGAGCCAATCATCGTCAAGTTGTATCAAGCCATCCTGTTCCAGCAAATGCAGATCGTCTATTTCTTTCTCGAAATAATGTGAAAATGTAATTGGATAGGCGGTTTCAATCGAGGCAATGGACAGCTCGAAATTGCACATCAGCCGCTGGATGATCAGGCGCCGCAGCACATCATCCATGGTCAGCCGGATGCCGCGTTCGATCGGCAACTCATTTTTGTCGATCGCATCGTAGTAGGCATCCAGTGTCTTGACGTTCTGACTATACGTCGACGCTACCGCGCTGATGGCCGACACACCGCACGACACCATGTCCGATTCGGCATGTGTCGAATAACCCTGAAAATTGCGATGCAGCCGCCCTTGCTGCTGCGCCACGGCAAGGTCATCGGTCGGCAAGGCGAAATGATCCATGCCGATATAGACATAACCGGCGTCGGTCAGGCGGCGGATACCCAGCGCCAACATGTCAAGCTTGGCCTCGGCGCTGGGCAGCGCAGCATCGGCAATGCGCCGTTGCGGCTTGAACAGATGCGGTAGATGGGCATAGTTGTACAGCGAAATCCGGTCGGGCGCTGCGCGAATAACTTGCGCCAGCGTTTGCGCCATGCTGATCACGTTCTGCTGCGGCAAGCCGTAGATCAGATCGATGCTGACCGAACGAAATTGCGCCGCGCGCGCGGCCTTGATGATGTCGAGCGTCAAATGCTCGGGCTGGACCCGATTGACCGCCCTTTGCACCAGCGCATCAAAATCCTGCACGCCCAGACTGAGCCGGTTGAAACCTTGCCGACGCAGACTGACCACGCGCTCTGCTGACACCGTGCGCGGATCGACCTCAATTGAATATTCACCGGTTTCATCGGAGGCAAAACGGAACCAGCGTTGCAGATGCGCCATCAGGTCGCCCATTTGCGCGTCCGAAATATAGGTTGGCGTGCCGCCGCCCAGATGCAATTGCTCGATCTGGTTCATGCCATCGAACAGCTTGCCCTGCATTTCGATCTCGTGCTTCAAGTAGCTTAGATAAATCGTCGCCTTATCGCGGTTCTTGGTGATGATCTTGTTACAGGCGCAGTAGTAGCAAATGTTTTCGCAAAATGGAATATGCACGTATAGCGACAAGGGATTGCGGCTGCCACGTGTGCGCAGCCCGGCCACTGCCTGCAGGTAATCGCGGTAACCGAAGCTGTCGCTGAAGCGGTCGGCGGTCGGATACGAGGTATACCGTGGGCCGGAGCGGCTCAGCTTGCGCACCAGTTGGGCGTCGAATTCGACAGATGGCTCAGCGACCATCGGCATTGCGGAAACCACCATGTTGTTTTACTCCAGATGCGGCCGCACGGCGTAGTTCTGTCAAAACGACAAAGCCAGTGCGCACGGCGGCCCGATCGCAGCAAGTGTAGGGACGGCAGGCGGGAATTACCTTGACCTGGATCAAAGGTGGCGCTGGTTACTGGGCCAAGTGACGTTGCTTCGCCTGACGGTATGAACAACTCAGCTCACGCGAGGCGAAGTCGCTTTTCTTGATCGACATCAAATCACCCTACTCGCATCCCACGTACATTGCGGACATCTCACCTTTGTTCACAAAAACGCCTCGATAGCGCTGGAAATTCACTATGAAAAAGATCTTTATGTTATTGGCTATAGCCAGCACCCTGTCTACCTCGCCCTTTGTCTCTGCGCAGGAAAGCCCATGGCTGGTGCGCCTGCGCGCCGTACAACTGAGCCCGGAAAACAAGTCTGATCCAATTGCCGGTACTGGTGCATCGGACCGTCTGAGCATCAATTCCAAGACTATTCCTGAAGTCGACATCAGCTACTTTTTCACCCCACATTGGTCGACCGAACTGATCCTGACCTATCCACAAAAGCAGGATGTCAAACTCGATGGCACCAGCATCGGTAGCTTCAAGCACTTGCCACCGACCTTGCTGGCGCAATATCACTTCATGCCGAGCGCTACCATCAGTCCGTATGTCGGTGCCGGTATCAACTACACGCGCATTTCTGATGTCAACTTGCTCAATGGCGGTGCCCGTCTGGAAAGCCATAGCATCGGCGGCGCCGTGCAAGCTGGCGTCGATATCAAGATCGACCAACACTGGCTGGTCAACTTCGATATCAAGAAAGTGCAGATTCGCAGCGATGTCTACAGCACCACGGATGGCAGCAAGCTGAGTACCGTGCGCATCGATCCCTGGTTGATCGGCGTCGGTGTCGGTTACCGCTTCTAAGGCAATCAAGCACTGCCAAGCATTGCTGCAGGCGGCCAAGCCGTGACCATTGGTCACGGCTTTCTACTGCTATCGCAACGCTATCTGACTGTCCCCGATAAGTTGCCGGGCCGAGTAACGTATAATACAAATGATTGCTATTATCATCTTGGCGCAACCCCGTTATGAGTAAGGTTTAACGCAATGTCTCTTCCTACCCCTGCGACACCTGTCGATCCGCATGCGCCGATGCCGCATCGCAAGATCATCCGCTCCTGGCTGGAGCCCATCGTCAAGCGCAGCACACCTCTGGCCATCGCGCTGGTATTGCTCGACTTATGCCTGTTCGGGATCACGCTGACGGCGACCGTCTGGGTGTCGAACATCATCGGCAAAATATTGCTGGGCATGGTCACCGGCTTCATCATCGGACGCCTTTTCATCCTCGGCCATGATGCCTGCCATCAAAGCTTTACCGAAAACCGCCGCCTCAATACTTGGCTGGGCCGGTTCGTGTTCATGTTTTCGCTGACTCCTTACAGCTTGTGGGCGGTCGGCCATAACGTGGTGCACCATGGTTACACCAATCTGCAAGCCTTCGACTTCGTCTGGCAGCCGCGTTCACTCAAGGACTTTCAGTCCCTGCCGCGCTGGCGGCAACGGCTGGAACGGCTCTATCGCAGCGGTTGGGCTCCGTGGCTGTATTACATGGTGGATATGTGGTGGAAGCGCATGTACTTCCCTTCGCGCAAGCAAATGCCGACACGCCGTGCCGAATTCGTTTGGGATGGCGTCCTGGTGACCGCCGTCGCGGCGCTCTGGATCGGTCTGCTGGGTGTGATTTCTGCTACAGGAGGTCAATCGTTCTGGCTGTTGCTGCTGACGGCATTTGTGGTGCCTATCCTGTTCTGGAAGGCCATGATGGGTTTTGTTGTCTATGTCCACCACACCCATCCGGAAGTGGCGTGGTACACCGACAAATCGACCTGGTCAGCCGCCCAGCCGTTTGTCTCGACCACCGTGCATCTGACCTTCCGTTACGGTATCGGCGCGGCTTTGCATCACATCATGGAACACACCGCCCATCACGTTGATATGAGTGTGCCGCTGTATCGCCTCAAGAAAGCACAAAAGATGCTGGAAACCATGCTGCCCGGCCGCATCATCATTCAGCGCTTTTCCTGGCGCTGGTATTTCGATACGGCACGCCGCTGCAAGCTGTATGACTTCGAGCGTCTGTGCTGGACTGACTTCAAAGGCCGACCGACCAGCGAACCGCTCAAGATGCCAGAGATGAATAAGGCAGCTTGAACGGCGCGACGTCTCCCAGACTAGGTTTTTGCTGAAGCAGTTGAACGACGCCTTTTTGGGGCGGGTTCAACTGCTTTTTTCTTGGCCGCTGCCACCTTGACGACCGGCTTGACCGCTGTGCGCGCCTTTGGCTTGGCCGTTGCCACCTTGGCCGCCGGAGGCGTCTCCAGCGCATCGGTCAATTTACGGGCCAGTGCGATCACCCGTTGCGGATCGACATTGAGCGTACCAATCAGGAATTCGATGATTTCTGAACGTGGATTGGCCAAGGTCGGCTCGATCATCATCACCGCTGCCGCCACTGCCAAAGCGCGCTCGCGGGTGCCGCTGTCGGGCAGCATTTGTTCGAGTGCATTGAGTGCTTCGACTGGTGCTACGGCCACAATACGCGCCTGCTCTTTGAGCAATTGCACCCAATTGGTCTTGCTGGTGACACTGGCATGCATGTTCGGCAATTGCGCCAACAAACGCGCCAGGCGCAGGCTGCGTCGCTCAAACGCGCCGATGGAAATCATCCCGGCCACGACAATGCGGCAAACGGCCTCGGCAAAGCCACCGTCATCGATGCTGGCCAAGGCAATTTCACGATAATCGGCCAATTCCTGCAAGGCCCGTTCCTGGGCAATCACAGCATCTGGCACGTGTGGCTTGAGCCAGGCGCCAATACCTTTTTCACCGAATACCTGGCGCGTCATCTTGACCATCTGTGCATCGCGGCGCAGACGATATTGCTCAAGTTCTTCGCTGATTTTTTCGGCGACCTTTTGTTCGATCTGTTTGAGCGGATGATCGGCCGCGACTTGTTTGCGATCGGCACGGGCAGCCGCGGCTTGCTGGCGAATGAATGGCGCCAGCGAAAAACTGTCGGAGAACAATTGGCGCTGCATGCGCAAGGGATTGATCTTGACCATAGCGTCGGCGATTTCTCGCGTGGCCGTCATGCGCACCCATGGACGGATATACGTCTTGTACAGATTGGCATTGAATTCCGACCATTGGCTGATGGTGGAAAACATCTCTTCCTCGCCCCGGCCTTCGGGATTGAGCTTGCGCAGATCATCCATGGTGCGGTGCTCATAATGCACGGTGTAATCGCCCGGCTCCAGTTGTTCCCAGCGCTGCTCCTGTTTGCCGGCCTTGGCTTCGAGCTTCATTTCATACAGCCCCGGCGGCAGGCTTTCAATCACATCCAGCGACGTCACCAGTTGGTCGTGTTCCTTCAATGCAATCGCACCACCGACAAAAATGCCCAAATGGCCGACGCTTTCGTGCAACACATAAATGATGGTGCGCCCGGCAGCCGTAATGGCGCGTTCGTCACCCCAGGTATCGATGATCCAGTTCAAGGCTTGCGGCGGCGGCGTGATGTTGTCGCCCCAGGAGGCGAACACCACGATCGGCGCGGTCACATTGCGCAAATCAATCGCTTGATCGCCGGCCATCATGGTGCCACGCGCCAGACGATTGCCGACGAACAGGTTTTCGACGATCGATTCGATTTCACTGCCCGTCATGCGGAAATAACCGCCCCACCAACGCTCGAACTCGAGAAAGCGCTCAGATTCGGTATCCACCGACGACCATAGGTTGTAATACTTGTTCCACAAGGTATTGGCGGGATTGAGTTTTTCAAAATTCTCGACCAGATGAGCGCCATCGAAACGGTCGGCACCGAGGTCGCTGGTAAAGGACGCCAGCCAAGAACCGCCCAGTTGCGCGCCGCTATAGCGCATTGGATTGAGCGTCGAACTGCCGGCCCAGTAAGAGACCGGCGCACCGACCATCATGAGCGGTCCGAACAGCTCGGGACGCCGCGCATTGAGTGCCATCATCGCCCAGCCGGCCTGGCAGTTGCCGATCACCACTGGTTTGGCCTTGCATTGCGGATGACAGCGGATCACTTCTTCGATGAACAAGGCTTCGGTATCCATCACCGTGAGCAAGGTCTGCCCGTCTTCCGGTTCCGGCCGGAAGGTCACGAAATAGACAGTGTGGCCAGCGCGCATGGCCATGCCGACTTCTGAATCGAACTTGAAACCGCCGATGCCGGGACCATGTCCAGCACGCGGATCGACCACGATCACCGGACGTGCATCGGGCTTAACCGGCATGCTTGCCGGCGGCTGCAAACGCAACAGTGCGTAGTTGCATGGGGGTGTCAGATCATGCCCGTCGAGCACGACATCATGCGCGAACTTCAATAACGGCGGGGTGCCCTGCTCCAGGTGCTCCAGATAGTTGTTACCGCGATCAAGCAGGGTATCGAGAAATAAATAAGTGCGCTGCATTGCGTCGGTCAGGTAGGCATTGACGTCGCCTAACTGCGGTAGTGCGGCAATACTGGCCGTGACCGGCGCAGCATGCTCTTGACTGGCCTCGGTTGTGCCGCTTGTGGCGGCTTTCTTGCGCGTTGCCATGAATCCACTCCCTTGAAGAACGTATCACTGATGTCACGAAAGGAACAATATGGATCATCATACCGACAAAGACCTGATCCTATTGCCTGATCTCTGCGACAATAAAACCGTAATTCTTGACATTGATGCAAAAAAGACACAAGGATATTCCCGTATGGAACTGCAAAGTCTGGTCGATCAACCGAATAAATTGCCCACCGTGCCCAAGGTGGTCCAGAAACTGATCGACAGCTTCAATGCTGAAGATATCTCCGCCAATGAAATTGCCCACCTGATCGCAAGTGATGCGGCCCTCAGCGCCAAGTTGCTGCGGCTGGCAAATTCGGCGTATTTCCATGTCTCGCGCACGGTCGGCACGGTCGACGATGCTTTGCGGATGCTGGGTTTCGTGATGGTTCGCAATCTGGTCCTCGGCAATGGCATGGTGGCGGCGTTTCGCAGCACCAAAGGTCTGGATCTGCAACAGTTCTGGCGCTACAACCTCTACACCGCCTGCAGCGCGCGCTGGCTGGCGCATCAAGGCGGCGACAACGGCGACATGGCCTTCATGCTGGGCATGATGCACGGCATCGGCCAATTGCAGATGCATGCAGTCGCACCCAACGAGATGGCGGCCTTGGATCAACGCCTGCCGGTGCTTGACGCTGGCCGTGCCGCACTGGAACAGCAAAGCCTAGGCTTTGATTTCGCCCAGGTGTCGGCAGAACTGGCCAAGATCTGGAATTTCCCCGACGTCTTGGTGACGGCGCTACAGCAAGTGACCGATCCGCTAGCGACCAGCCCACTCGACCGTTTTGCCGGCTGGGTCCATCTGGGTGCCTGGCGCGCCCGTGCCGAAGTGCTGGAACTGGACGACCATGCCATGCAGGAAAGTTATCCCGCGGTGCTGGCCAAACGTCTGCAACGCGATGCCAAATGGATACCAGCACTGGTGGCGCACGCAGCCGACAGCGCCGACGCAGCCATGCCGCCGCTCAAGGAATTGACTAGCGGCCTGGAGGCAATGCTGGAATAGTGCCGCGCCACCGCGACTGATAGCAGCATTCTTCGGTGCACAACATCGGCCAAATATACCCGGCGGTACGTGGTAAGGAATTGCCCGATAACAGTTTTGCAAGAGCCTGCCAAAATGAAGCCATCAACACTCACAGTGCGACGCGCCGTATAACCACAGCGGGCCGTCTGGCGAGTGTCCAAGCACTCACTTTCCGACGCGAGTGCACATATGGTGGTTTCAATTTTGTGAAGGCAATACCATGCAACAATCCGACATCTTGCTGGTAGACGACAGCTCGGAAATCGCAGAACTGACCAAGTTCGCGATCTTGCGCAAGAAACTGACGGAGAAGTGGAAATGGTTTGACGACGCGGAGAACGCCTGCGACTTTCTGTTTCGCGAAGACTATACCGAGCGGCGCGACCTGCATCCGTATCTGATCCTGCTCGATTTGCACATGCCGAGACTAAGCGGTCATGACGTTCTGCGCATGCTCAAGGGCAACAAATCGACGGCACATATCCCGGTGGTGATGTTTTCCACCTCGACCGACCGCGAAGACATTCGTCGCAGTTATGAATTGGGTGCCAACGGTTATCTGGTCAAGGCAGTCGACGCCCGCACCATGATGGATACCGTGGCCGACGCGGTGTCATATTGGACCAAGCGCAACCTGCCGGTGCGCTAACAGCTCGGATTAATTCTGCGCCGACGGCCGCGAGTGTTGGGTACTTGGCTGGGCCGATGGCGACAACATGTCTTCCTGCATTTTAGCCATTGCCAGTTCGCGGCTCTTGATTTTATGGCGTACCCGCGCCTGCCGCTTGCGCAGCCAGATAATCACCCCGGTCACACTCAACATGGCCACCAGCGCGCCCATGAAGGAAATCATGATGCGCCCCGGCAAGCCCAGGATACGGCCCGAATGCAACGGGAACTGAGCCTGGATGAACAAGTCTCCAGCAGTGCCTGTACCGGGAATACGATTGCCCGATGGTGCTCCGGTAGTGGCATCAAAGTACAACCAGGCATTGCCCAGGCCAACGTCACCGTGATCATTACCGGGTTGGAAAAAGCCCACGCCATACAATCCAAACATCCCTGAATAGAATATGCCGCCAGCCGGGTCGGTCAGGCCGAGCTTGTCCGCTTCGATGCGCGCCAGTTGTACCACCTGTTCACGCGACATGGCCGGTTCCGGCACCTTGTCGGGCGCGACCGGCGTGCGGGTATCAAACGCGGTCGGCGTAACCGATGAAAACACCTTGATGATCGGCTGCATGACCTGATTATTCAGATTCATCGAAACCGAGGTCACGGCCAGCACCAGCAACAACACCCAGACCCAGACCGCGCCGGAACGATGCAGGTCGAAGTTGAGCTTGTGGCCGCCATCGCGCCAGCGGAATGCAAACGACTTGCGCCAGCTCTTCCAGTTGGGAAACGACAGCCACAAAGCGATAAAGCAGTCCAGCATCCAGACGATGCCGATGATGCCCATCAGCCAGATGCCCAGTTCAATGCCGCCGACGTCAGGCAAATGCATGGTGTAGTGCAGTTTGTAGAGAAATGGCAGCAGGTTTTCGCGGCTCAGCGAAATGGTCCCCCACATGCGTCGCCCCTGGATTTGAGCAGTGACCGGATCAACCGCGATCTGGTTGTAGTCCAGTACATACGGTGCCTTGGTGGCCGGATCGATGCGCGGCTCCACCATCATCTGGCTCGCATGTCCCGGTTCTTCCTCGGTCAGCACATAGGTCACGCGCATTTTCGGCTCTTGCGCTTCCACCAGGTTGGCCAGTTCCAGACCATTCTTGGGCTGGCCAGTCGCGGTACTGCCAGGCGCTGCGCTATGGGCATGAAACAGCGCTGGATTAAGCCAGGCATCCAGTTCATGATCCCAGGAAATGATGGCACCGGTGGCGCCGGCAATGAACAGGAATACTGCCACGCCGAGGCCGAACCAACGATGGAGGAGGACTAACACTGCACGCATAAGATCGCTTCAAAAAATGCTACGACGGTCTTGCCCGCGTTGTCGCATGCAAGACCGCCGTAGCGTTAATACTTCAATCCGACACCAAGCCTGTGCCAGCGTACCCGCCCGATCAGAAATCCATCTTCACGTTCAGGCTTAAAGTACGCGGATCACCCGGTTTGATGTAGTTTTCATACTGATATTCCCAATAGCGCTTGTCGAGCAAATTATTGACCGCCGCCCGGAACGTCGTATCAACCTGGCCGATACGCGTGCTGTAACTGGCCCCCAGATTGAACAAGGTATAGCCTGACAAATTGAGGTCGTTGGCCGCACGCAACATCGTGCTGCCCGTATATTTGCTGTCGGCCGACAGTTTCAATCCTGGTACTTGCGGCACCAGATAAGCAAGCTGACCGGCGACCACAAAATTAGGTGCGCCAGCGACACGATTGCCATTATATAGGGCGCCCTTGCTGTATTCGCTGCGCAACACCATCAGATTACTCGACACTTGCCAATCTTTGCCAAGTTTGCCTGCCGCACCCAACTCCAGTCCCTGGTAAGTCGATTGTCCATCCTGTACCAATGCCTGGGTCGCGGTATTGGTGTATTCGGCTGCGCGTTCAATGCGAAACAATGCAGCCGTGGCGCTCCAGCGGTCTTGATCGGTTTTGACACCAACTTCATATTGCTTGCTGGTCAAGGGATTGAGCGTCTGACCATAGTTGGAATTGATCACCGTTGGCACACCGCCCTGCTCCAGCGATTCGACATAGCTGGTGTAAATCGTGGTGTTCGGTTCCGGTTTGAACATCAGCGCCAACGTGGGTGTGACGACGCCATCTTTCTTGTATTGGGCCGTGCGCGCACCGGTAATACCGTAAGTGTTTTGCTCGAAATTGGTATAGCGCAAGCCGCCCAGTACAGACCACTGTTGCGACAACATCAGCGTATCGCTGGCAAACAATGCCTGCTGTGTGATGTCGCTGTTGTGATAGGTGCTCAGATAAGTGGCACTGTCATAATTGTTGGTGTTCTGCTGATACAGATTGCCGCTACCGATCGTGCTGTAAAAACTGCTGATCGAATAATCATTGACCTGTTTTTGCCAGGAAGTCCCGAACACCAAATCATGTTGCAAGCTGCCGGTATGGGCCTTGCCCTGCAACATGGCTTGCCATTGGTCGAAGGTATGACCTTCGCGCGTATCGGAACGGGCATCAGAATAATTACCGGCCAGATCGGTGAGTGCCAGCGAGGATTCGTTGCGGCTACGACGCGAGGTGCTGTGGCTGTAGTCGGCGCTCAGTTTCCAATCGTCGTTGATGGCATATTTCAGGCCGGTCGAATATTGTTGAAAATTGGTATTGAGATGCTGGCCTTGACCGACCAGGCTTTGGTCATTGCTGCTAGGTACGCCTGGCAACTGTGTGCCGACATAGCTGCTGGTGTTGATCGACGGCGTCTGGCCGGTGGCATTGCGGTTCTGGTAGATCGATTCAAATTCCCAGGTCAGGTCGCGGGTCAGGCGTGCATCGAGTGCCAGCGAGACTGAGTCGCGACGGATTTGACCATCGTTGAAGGTCTTGCCTTGCTCATGGGTGGCGTTGACACGGTAGCCGAACATGTTGTCGTTGCCAAAGCGGCCACCGAGATCGACGTGCTCGCTCCAGATATTGTTGGATTTGAAGCCAACGTCGACGCTGCGCAGCGGTGTCTCGGTGGGACGCTTGGTGACATAGTTGATCACGCCGCCGGGTGCGCCGAAGCCATACATATAACCGGATGCTCCCTTGAGCAATTCAATCGCATCAAAGTGTTCATAAGGCAAGGTAATCGCATAGCTCAAGAACGGTTTACCATCAATCCGATAAGCATTTTGCCAATCCAGCGCCAAACCGCGCACGGTGACGTAACTGGCCCAGCTACTGTAACCGCCACTGTTGTCAGTAACCGACGCATCGAGCGCGAATACATCGCCAATCTTGCTGACCTGACGTTCAGCCAGATCGTCGGCTTTGACCACCGCCATCGAAAACGGCGTATCGAGTTGCGAGCGGGTGCCAAGTGCACCGCTGGCGACGCGATCGCTCAAGTGCAGCACATTGTCGGCCGCCGCCTTCACGCTCACGACCGGCAAGGCAGTTGCATCGCTGTGCTGGTCGGCCGCAGGCGTGACCAGCACGTAGCCGGCGTCGGTCTTGCGCATATCCAGGCCGCTACCGCGCAACAACACGCGGAAACCTTCATCGATGTCATAGCTGCCCTTGACCCCAGCGCTGCTCTTGCCCTGCACCTTGTCGGCGTCGATGGCAATGGCGATGCCGGCTTGCTGCGCATAACGATTGAGGGCATCGAGCAAGGGACCGGCCGGCACGTCGTAGCTCACCACAGCTTTGGTTGCGGCCGTCTGGGCCTGGGCGGGCACGGTGATGCCACTCAGCAGACTGGCAGAGAGCGCCATGCGCACGGCAAACGCCAACGGCGTCAATGGTTTCAGTTTGGCTTGGCGATGCGAACATATACGGGACGACGACATGGGTAGAGATCTCTTTTCGTTGGTCATATCTGCTTGACGCACGAAAAGTCCAAAACGGAACCAAAAAACAAAAAACAAAAAACAAAAAATAATTGTACGACTCAAGGTGAAGCCGGTGCATCCACCCGCACTAGATACGGCGACAAACGGCGCATGCGCAATTGCGGGAAGCTGTGACCGAGCAAATTGAGCGCCCGATCAATATCATCCAATGGCAACACTGCGGCCACATGGATGTTGGCAATCTGGCTGCGGTCATAGCTGATCAAACCGGGACGATAGCGGTTCAACGTATCAAGCACCTCGGCCAAGGACTGCCCCTGCACCACTAACTGATGGTATTTCCAGGCATCGTCGACGCTGCGCACGTCAATCGACTCCAGCACACCCAGCGCCTCTGCGGTGATACGCAAGCGCTGACCGGCACTGACCACGGCAGCGGCCGCATCGTTGTCGTCACGCAATGCCAACTGCTGCGCAGTGCGAACACTGACGCGCGATTCCAGCATATTGAGTAGCGTGACATCAGCCTCACGGCTCACCACAAAACGGGTACCCAATGCGCGTATGCTGCCTTGCGCGGTTTGCACAACAAACGGTCGTTGCGCATCCTTGGCAACCTGTACCAAGATCTCTCCCTGCACCAGTTGCAACAGGCGGCGTTGGCGATCGAAGCGCAAATTGACGGCGCTGTTGCTGTTGAGCGTGATACGGGTGCCGTCGTCGAGCACACGTGTTTGCCACTGACCGGTACCGGTATGCATATCGGCCAGAAAATAATCCAGCGGGAATACCCGCAAACCGAGCCACACCGGCAGCGCCAGCAGCAGCAAGACTGCAGTTACGGCCACGCGCTTACCCTTGCGCGAACGCGGCCTGGCGTGCGCCATGGCGGCGTCCAAAGCCGCCCGTGCCGGACGTTGGGAAGTTTCACTCTGGCGCATCTGCTGCATGCGACTGATTAATCCCTGCAACCGCGCAGCCGCTGCGGCATGGCGCGGATCGGCATTCTTCCAGGCGTCGAAGCCTTGCTGAGCGACGGCACATGCGGCTGGATCGTCACCGCTCAATTGCACCACCCAGTGCGCTGCCTGCTCGGCCAGACTCAGACTGGCATTGGCATTGGCACTGTGGTCGGCGTGAGCAGCCAGGGCGCGTTCTTCTGCCGAGTCATTCATCCGAAATCCAATTGGCAACTGACCAGCGCCTGCACCAGATATTTGCGAACCATCCGGTCCGACACACCAAGCGCAGCGGCGATGTCGGCATGGCTGTGACCCTCCAGGTAATGCAGCACAAAGGCCTGGCGCGGCTTGGGTGCCAGCTGCTCCAGCGCAGCGCTGATCTGGTCGAGCGCTTCGACGGCCAGCGCGATCTCTTCCGGACTCGGATAGGCCGCAGATTGTTCAACCGTCAATGCCAGTTGTGCCAGATAGGCTTGTTCTATGGTTTGGCGGCGCGCCTGATCGAGCATCAGGCGTTTGGCCGTTGTCGTCAGATAGGCGCGTGGTTCCTGCACACCGAGCAAAGCATCGCGCGAAGCGATGATGCGCACGAAGGTGTCTTGCGCGACATCGGCAGCCTGATGCGCACAGCCCAGTTTCTTGCGCAGCCAGCCGAACAACCAACCATGGTGGTTGCTGTAGAGCAGGTGCAAGTTGGACTGAGGCAGTGTTTCGGCCATCGCGGCGGCATCGAGAAATAAGAATTGTTCTCATTTTAGTGTAAACTCGATTGTCACGTAAGACTTCACAGTTGTAAATCATGGCGCGGCGCGACAACAATCAACAAATGGAGAACACAAACATGAAGGGAACCTGGAGCATGCCGCTTTGCTGGCATTATTGACGCTGGCCGGGCTGGCCAGCGGTATTTTTGGTGATGGTGTATGGGACTGGTTTTCCTGGTTTGGCCTGGGCCTGCCAATTGTCGTGGCCGCTTACCATATCTGGCGCCAGTGGCGGCTGCGTCCGTCGACATGAGATTGCCGCTAAGCCAACTCAGGTAACCGCGCCGAACAAATGTAGTTGTGCATACTGCAACAGCATGATGGTCTTGCCGTCGGCAATTTCCCCTTCTGCAATCATCAGCAGCGCTTGCTGAATCGGCACTTCCATGACTTCAATATCCTCGCCCTCGGCGACATTGCCGCCACCGTTACCGGTGCGTGCGTCGTCATGGTATTGACCGATAAAAAAATGCAATTTCTCGGTGACCGAGCCGGGACTCATGAACACCTCAAACACCTTGCGCACCGCCTCCACCCGGTAACCAGTTTCTTCTTCCACCTCGGCGCGGATGCGCTGTTCCGGGCTGGCATTGTCCAGCAGGCCAGCAGGTGTCTCGACCAAAAAACCATCGTGATCGCCGCCAAACACGGGGAAACGGAATTGGCGGATCAAAATCACACTGCGGCGCTCCAGGTTGTAAAGCAAGATGGTGGCACCGTTGCCGCGATCATAGGTTTCCCGATCCAGGGTTTGCCAGACACCATCGGCACGGCGAAAGTCGAAGGTGGTTTTTTTCAGCAAATACCAATCGTCCGAGAGAACCTCGACGTGACGAATACGGACGCGTTCCTGATCCATGCCTGTGCTCCTGAGCAATAAAGGGGTGGTGATGACGATATCGGCAAGTTCGTTTGCCTTTTTCAAAGTATCACGCAATTTCGTGCAATATCAAGAATAATTGTGCAGAAAAAGAAGAAAGCACGTATATTCGTGCAAAAACACGCACTCTCCTATTTCATCACCGACCTCTGCACCATGCTCACCAGCCAACGCAAAAAACACCTGCTCGATCTGCTCAGCCGCGATGGCCGGGTGATTGCCAAGACCGTCAGTGAACAATTGCAAGTGTCGGAAGACACTATCCGGCGCGATTTGCGCGAACTGGCGAAAGAAGGTTTGCTGCGCCGCGTGCATGGCGGCGCCCTGCCGCTGACACCGCCGCTGGTCATGTTTGCCGACCGTCAGCAAATTGAACCGGGCGCCAAGGCCGACATCGGTCGCGCCGCCGCAAACCTGGTGCTGCCGGGTCAAGTGGTCTGCATTGATGGCGGTACCACCTGCGTGCAAATGGTGCGGCATTTTGCTGCCGATCTGAAGGCCACGGTGGTGACCCATAGCCCGTCGATTGCCGTGGAATTGGCCGCGCATGCCCATATCGAGGTGATCATCATTGGCGGCAAGCTGTTCAAACATTCCGTGGTGGCCATGGGCAGCAGCACCATCGAACAGATTGGTGCGATTCGTGCAGATCAGTATTTCATGGGCGTGTGCAGCCTGCATCCCAGTACCGGTATTACCTCACTCGACTTCGACGAAGCCGGCATCAAACGCGCCTTTTGCCGTGCTGCGGCAGAAACCGTCGTACTGGCTTCGCCTGACAAGCTCGATACCACCTCACCGTTTGAAATCGTGCCTTTGAATCAGGTCGGACGACTGGTTCTCAATCGTGATATCGCACCGGACTTGATCGCACCCTATGCCAGCCAGGGAATTGCCATTACGCTAGCTTGACCCTTGTCGCTACCGCATCAAGGGTCTTCGCATTGCGTTTGAGCAAACCATTTTCGCCAATCTTCCGGCTTCTTGTCATTGGCAAGCTAGCTATCGGCCAGCTAGACCGATCTCAGGATCGAGCCTGTTTTGCGTGCTGCGTTTAACCTAGGTCATTTTCCCTCTATGGTGGCGGTGTGCTGCCTAGACCGGTTAGCATTTTGTATATACCCCCCAACCAGCCTCCACCGTTTCCAGCGGGGGACAGTTTGAAGGTGTAGAAGTCCCCACTCTTTATCCCGACCATACGTGGAACTCGGACTTCCGGTCTGAATAAATAATTGATCAGCTTATTCATCTGGGCCGGTTGGTCTGCTGACAAGAGCACATCCTGATCTTGTTCTGGGAGCATTCTGGCTAGCTTGATGATGTTGTAGGCAAGTCCCTTCAGCGACTCATCTCGTCCATTGAAAAAAATAGACAGCCGCTCAGGTTCGGGGCGCTTACTTAAAATTGATTTTCCCTCGTTACTTAATTTGTCTATTTTTGGCTGAGGCACAGTTAGCTCGAGTTGATCGAACAGACATAGAGAAGCGTGTCTGAAGTTTTCCTGGGAAAAATTAATCTTGTGCAACGTTGTTCCAAATCGGCTATCGGTTTTAGACAGTGGAACACCAACCTCCAACGAAAAAAAGACATAGTCATCGTTACCCAAGCCCCTTACATCCATTTCGCTGGAGTTGTCCGCAGGAAAGAGGACACGTTTTTCCATCAAGCGTTTTCTCGAATAAATATTCAAATCTCCAGATGCGCTTAATAAATTGGCATTGGTGGCATGGGTCAAGTAAAAGTCTTGCTTGAGAAAGCGTTGAAAGAAACGTCGCTCTTTGAGGTTAAGGGCAAGCGTTGACGAGGTAAAGTTATCGTCGGCCTGTTTTTTCAGATCCCGCTCTGCCCCATAGCTGATCAGAACCATGGCTAACAGCGTTGATTTGAATTCAGTGCTGGTAAAAAAGTTATCTCTTAGCAACGCGCCATTTTTCTGCATCCTGAGAAAGGAGTCGTTGGCTCTCTTTTTTCTGACACCCGCTACGAACCTGTCAAGGACGTCGTTTATCATCATTGCCTGACCACTTGATTGCTCGGCTTCGTCAGACTCAGCTTCATGCTTGCGCACCGGATTTATATGTACTTGCGCCAATTCCTGCTTGCCTTTCTTCATTGCGTACATATGTCTCTCCATCGTCTGTTAGGGATTCATACGCCCACATTCGTATCATCACGACGGTATAAATAAAAGGAAAGGGGCG
>Ga0066798_10000152_pt1 | contig 38251 bp, 31 predicted proteins | sample PersoiDNA2013203_FD_70961 | JGI IMG/M metagenome (GOLD analysis project Ga0066798, IMG submission 70961) | Permafrost soil microbial communities from the Arctic, to analyse light accelerated degradation of dissolved organic matter (DOM) -... | ecosystem: Environmental > Terrestrial > Soil >... | reverse complement strand
TCCCTGCGTCCTTGCCTCGCACCACGATCTCGCACTCATCCGGCGCCCCTCCGTCCCCAGCCGAGCTCCCTAGCATCACATCCACCGATCACACCCAGTCGGCAGGTCGTCAATTGAAACGAGCTCTTAGCGGCGCCGCAGGAAGATGAGCAGGCCGAGCACGCCGGCGGCTGCCAGAAGCACGCGGTTCAGATCGAGTGTCGGTTTCCACTCGACCTGACCGTCGCGGATCACGACTAGACCGACCGGTCTGGCGCTGATGCAGCTACAGCCGCACCCCTTTCCGCTCTCCTCGGCACCTTCCTGGCGCCCGCAGCGGCGGACGGCGGCGACCGGAATGATCTTCACCGCGCCCAGCTCGATCGGCTCGCCGTAAACGCGCTTCGCGGTCGCCTGGTCGCGCACCGCGCGAGTGGCTCGTTTGGACTCGTGTGCTTCGGCTCCGTCTCTGGTGTGGTCTGGCATCGCGTCTCTCCTCTGCTCGGAATCGCTATTGGGCTGGGCGGTCGCCTGTCACTACCGCCAGATCGCGGCTCGCCCAGACGACGCGCGGCTCGAGGCCGGCCTCGGCCATCCAGGTGAGCTGATCGTCGAGCCGGTCGGGGCGATCGACGTGCGACGAGGCAGGCGTCGCAGCTCGCTTCGGATCATCCGGAACGATGACGTCGGCCAGCACGAAGCGTCCACCGGGTCCGAGCACCTCGGCGATCCGCCGAAAAAGAACCTGCTTATCGGCGCTTTCGAGATGGTGGATAGCCAGCGCCGAGACAACTAGATCGAAAGGCCCATCAGGGAGAGGATCCTCGAGCCGCCGAACGACGATCTGCTCGACGCGATCCTCGGCCAGAGACTCGCGAGCCGCCTCGAGCATCTCGGCCGACGAGTCGACGAGCACGACGCGGGCGTTCGGGTGCTTATCGAGCACGCGCCGCGCTGTCTCGCCTGTCCCCGAGCCGAGGTCGAGGATCCTCGTCGCCGCCAGCGCTCCCGTCGACTCGGCGACGGTATCTTCGAGTTCGTCGTACTCCGGCACCTTGAGGCGAACGTACTCCGGATAGATATCCGGCTGGAAATGATTCTGGGCCAAAATCGCTCCCGCTACTCGTAGTATCCGAGCCCGGAAGATATCCGAATCCTGGTCGAAGACAGTAAAACTTGGTTTTTTCGACCGCCGCGGCGACAATAACGAAACCACGCTCAAAGCGAAGGAGGAAGATATGGGTTTTGTTGACCGCGCCAAGAACATGGCCGGCACGGCTTCTTCGAAGGCCCGCGAGGGTGTCGAAGACATGAAGGCGAAGCGCGAGCTCGGGGAGACCTACGAAAGTCTCGGCAAGCTTGCGTGCGAGCTCGTCGAGAGCGGTGAGATCTCGAACGAGAAGATCACTCCCCTGGTCGAGAAGATCAAGGCGCTCCAGACCGCTCTCGAGGACTGATCACGTCGCGCTTTCGAGGGCGCCGGAGGTATTCCGACGCCCTCGCCTAGCGCTTTTCTGTCGGGCGCTAGTGAGCGAGGCCTAGCTGAACCGCTTTGACCACTAAGAGCACGACCGTGATCAGCACGTAAACCCACATCGAACGCATCACCAATCGCCGCCTACGTGACCAGACCGGCTTCTCGAGTAGAGCGAGCGGGGGCATGGTCCAGGTTTCTCTCTCTGCGGCGGTGGGAGGCTGCGTGGGCTCCCGTCGCCGGTGAGAGAAGAGCGCCGTCGTGCCAAGAAGACCGAGGCCGATCGCTAGCACGCTGCCCAGCACGATCGCGAGGATCAAGACATTCACCGAGGGCACGGCCGTTGTCACGACCAGGATGCCCGAGAGCACGAAGAGGGCGCCGACGATGATGCTGGCGAGCACGTTGAGCCACGTCTTGTTGACCCAGGGCCCGAGCACCTGCGCGTCGTTACAGAGCATGATCAGGAGGATGGTTACGCTCGGCAGGAGCACGCCCGCGAGCGCTTGGACCGAGACGGTGACGAGCCCGAGCGGAGCACGCGGGATGAGGACGATGCCTGCGGCAAGTAACGTCAAGCCCGAGAAGGCGACGTAGAAGAGCTTCGCCTCTCTAAAGGAGCGGTGAAGCGAGTGACGCGTTCCGAAGGCGTCGCCGAGCGCATAGGAGGTCGCGAGCGTTACCGCCTGCGCGCCGATGATCGAGGCGCTGAACAGGACGATCGCAAAGAGGACGGCAGCCGGCCGGCCGATCGTATCAGCGAGGCCCGTTGCCACCGCATGAGCGTCCTTGAAGTGGCCGTGGCGCGATGTCCCCTCGAAGGCGAAGGCGGTCGTGATCATCAGGGCGGCGGCGCCCACGACGACGAAGATCGCGCCGATGATCGTGTCGACGCGCTCGTAGTTGATCCAGCGCGTCGTTATCCGCTTGTCGATCACGTTCGACTGCTGGAAGAAGAGTTGCCAGGGCGCCACAGTCGTTCCGACGATGGCGATGATGATGAGGGTCGAAGTCGAGTTGACGCCGCCCTTTACGCCGGGAACCAAGAAGCCGTGCAAGACGGGGCCGGCGCGCGGGTGGCTGAGCACGGCAAGCGGAATGACGATCAGGCTGGCGACGATGAAGACGTACATGAAGCGCTCCCAGTGCTGGAAGCTGCCCGTGAGCGTCATCGCCAACAGCCCCAGAGCGGCGATTGGGACGACGATGTAGCGGTTCGCGCCCAGGTATTCGAGCGCCAAGGTGATACCGATGAACTCCGTGAGGATGGTCAGGAAGTTGAGCACGAAGAGCGCCCCTACCGAGTAGGCGCCCCACGAGCGGCCGAAGCGCTCGAAAACGAGTCGAGCGTGCCCGACGCCGGTGACGGCGCCAAGGCGCACGACCATCTCTTGATTGACGATCACGACGACGATCAGCAGAGCGAGAACCCACAACAGGCTGGTGCCGTAGTTCTGCCCGGCTTGCGCGTAGGTCGAGACGCCGCCGGCGTCGTTGTCGCCGACCATCACGATCAGGCCGGGGCCCATGATCGCGAGCAAGACCTTGAACCGGCCGCGCCAGGAGTGACGCGGCGGCAGCTCACCCTGACGAATCGTGCCCAGAGCGCCCTTGATATCGCCGAACCGCGACTCGTCGGACTGAGCCGAGGCACTCACCGGACGAGCCGAACGCGCACGAGTTTTCCTCTTGGCCAATCGCTATACCTCCTCCGGCCTCAAGAGCCGGTCATGCGTGCGCCTCACGCACGCCCGGGAGGTCAGCGATGCGTTTCGCTCACCGTGCCTGTGGGGCGCGCGCGGAGATGCTACTCAATGGGTCGTCGGATTCCACGGATACCTCCACGCGAACTACCTGAGCCGCCCGGACTCTACCAGCCTTCGAGCCCCGATCGAGCACCGGGTCATTCGTTGCTGAAAGCGCTGAAACGCCGCCGCCAATCCTCCGGGAAGATCGACTCGAGTACGTCGTCGACGGCAATCACTCCGATCACGTGCTCTCCCTCGTCCACTACCGGCAGTGCGGTGAGGTTGAAGTCGGTCAGCTCGCGCGCTACTTCGGGTAGATCGGCGTTGGGGTGCAGGCTCACCGGACGGCGCTGGACAATGTCCGCGAGTCGCGCCTCTGGGTCGGCGCGAACGAGAGCCGCGACGGCAAGCGCACCGGAAAGCTGCTTCTTGCTGTCGTGCGTGAAGACGACGGCCAGTTGCTCGGACTCTATCGGCGACTTTTTCACCTCTTCGAGCGCCCTCTTGACAGCCACGCTCTCGGAGAGGCAGAGGAAGTCCGGATTCATCAATCCGCCGGCGGTCGAGGGATTGAAGCCGAGTAGCGTTCGCACCTTGCGTTGCTGAGTTTTCGGTAGCAGCGAGAGCACCGGCTCGCGCCGTTCCTGCTCGAGCTCGGCTAGTAGGTCGGCCGCGTCGTCGGCGCCCATCTTGGCCAGCACGTTCGCCGCCTCGGCGTCCGAACGCTGATGCAGGAACTCGACCTGATGCTCGGGATCGAGCTCCTCGAAGACGTCGGCTTCGAGCTCGCGATCGGCCCCGACCGCGCGGATGATCTCTTCGCCCTCTTCGTGCGAGGCAGCCTCGACCAGATCGGCGATCTGGGCCGGATGGAGTTGCGCCAGCTTGCCGAAGCGCATGCGCAGCCTCGAGCTGGGCACATGACCGACGAAGGGCTCGACGCTCTCCCAGTCGAGCACAATGCGCGCCGCCGATCGGCCTCCGAGCCATCTCGGCAGAAGCCGTCGCAGCGGGCCGCGCAGGCTGACGTCGACGCCCACGACACGCCACGCCTCCTCGGTGAAGGCCAGCTCGATATCGCTTGCTCTGGCGAGCCGGGCGCCCGCGACGTTGATGAGCCGATGCCCGAGAACGTCCTGGCGCAAGAGCACCTCGCGTGGCCGACGCTCGAAACGGCCGAAGTTGAGCTGGTCTCCGGCGAGCTGGACTTTGCCCGGCTTGAGCTCGGCGATCATCCTGGCGGCGACGAAGAGATCGCGTCCAGCCACGCGGGCTTTGAGCCCGGTGACCGGCGGGTATGCGCCGTCGGCCAGTCTGACGATCAAGTCCTCGACGCGGCCGAGACTCTCGCCGTTGCGATCGACGAGCTTACTCTTGAGGAGCATCGATAGGTGGAGCACCGCCATTTCCATAGGCGGAGAGACTAACTGAGAAGGCTGATGCGCGCAGGTCGCCGCGGGCTTCTGAGCTCGAGTGCTCGGGCGCGCGGGCGCGACGCGGAAAACACGATCTGTGAGCAGATCGCCGGAGGACTCGGTGCCGGCGCCGCCGGGCTGGACTGGGGAGGGGTCACCAACTCACGCGATGTGCGCTCGCTGCTTGACTGGCGTCGACTTGCTGGCGCCGGTCTTAGGGCCTATCCCGCTAGGTCTACACGCTCGAAGTGGCCGCCCCGCGGCGCCAGTGACCGCCCGGACCGTTCGACCCCCGGAACCCGTCTCAAAACGAAGCACTCCGCCGCCTGACCGCGCTCGGCGGCGCGATGCGTTGTCCTCGGTCGCGCCCGTATCTCTGACCGATACGAATACTCCCTGCGTCCTAGCTGTAACGATCGCACCCAGTCGACGGGTCTTCATTCCGAGACGAGTTCTTGGCATCCGCGGCTCAACTCCTTCGGCCGCGCATCCCTAACGGGATAGGCCCTTAAACGGAATTCCTCTTGGCGAACTCGACCAGCTCGTCCACGTAGGCGAACGCAAGCCCCGTCACCGTATCCGCGGCGCCGTAGTAGATCGCCAGGCGCCCGGTCTCGGCGTCGCAGAGCGCCGCGCAGGGGAAGACGACGTTGGGTACGTCCCCGACGCACTCGTAAAGCGTCTGCGGCGAGATGACGTACGGTTTCGCGCGCGCAATCACCTTCCACGGCTTCTCGAGATCGAGCAGAGCGACGCTCGCGCTGTAGACGAAGCCGTTGCAGGAGGTGAGAACGCCGTGGTAGATGAGCAGCCAGCCCTCGGACGTCTCGATCGGGACCGGCCCTCCGCCGACTTTGGTGGCCTGCCAGGTATTCGCGGCCGGCGCCATCACGTGCCGGTGCTTACCCCAGAAGGTCAGATCGGGGCTCTCGCTGAAAAAAATCTCGCCGAACGGAGTGTGGCCGTTATCCGAGGGTCGCGAGAGCATCGCGAAGTTGCCGTTGATCTTGCGCGGGAAGAGAACGCCGTTTCGGTTGAAGGGCAAGAAGGCGTTCTCGTATTGATGGAAGCTCTCGAAGTCCTTCGTCCAGCCGACTCCGATCGTGGGCCCGTGATAGTCGTTGCACCAGGTTACGTAGTAGCGATCCTCGATCCAAACGACGCGCGGGTCGTAGCCGTAGACGAACTCTGCAATCTCGGGCTCGTCGCACTCGAACTGGAGAGGCTCGGGATCGAGCTCCCAGCTCAGGCCGTCGGAACTGAAGCCGCGATGCATGACCATCCGGCGGGTGCGATCATCGCAGCGAAAAATGCCTGCAAATGAGCCCTTGTACGGGACGACGGCACTGTTGAAGATGCTATTCGAGCTCGGAATGAGGTCGCGCGGGATGACCGGGTTTTTCGAGTAGCGCCAGACCGGATCTATGTTTCCAGCCGGCCGGTCTTCCCAGGGGAGGTTGTCGATCCTCTCCTGCCCCACGATTTGCACCCGGCTCATGCGGATTTCCCAGCGACCGCGGAGGGCTCCATTTCCCGCGCCTCCTCGGGCGAGAAGCGCACGAGATGATCGGGCTCGGTCTCGACGAGCACCGAGTCGTCGGCATCCGGCGCCAAGATTTCGCTGACGGTCTCGTATGCCCCCTTTGCCGCGGCCTCCCTGTCTATGAGCACCGCGTCGGGCACCTTGAGCTCCTCCGCGACTTCTTCCCACTTACGGTGAATCTGGGGGACAGAGGCGAGAAGCATCTTCGTATACGGGTGGGTTGGACTGCCGAAGACCTTCTCGGTTGCTCCCATCTCGACGATCATGCCGCGGCGGAGGATGACGGTCTTCTCGCTGATGTAGTTGCCGAGCGAGAGATCGTGGGTGATGAACATGATGCCAAGGCCTCTTCCCTTGAGGTCGGCGAGCAAGTTGAGCACGTCGATCCGGGTCGAAGCGTCGAGCATGCTGATGATCTCGTCGGCAACCAGGAACTGGATGTCGAGCAAGAGAGCGCGAGCGATCAGAAGGCGCTGAAGCTGGCCGCCGCTCAGTTGGTGCGGGTACTTGTGCAAAACCTGAGTTGGATCGAGGGTGACCGCCTCGAGCACGAGACCGATCTTGTTTCTCCACTCTGGTCCACTCATCCCGGGGAAGAACTCGTTCTTGATCATCGCGAAGACGCGATCGGCCTTGAAAATCGGGTTGTAGGAGCTGAACGGGTCCTGGAACACGCCCTGAACCTCACGCCGATACCTCTTCAGCGCTCTCCGCTTGAGAGTCGAGATGTCGGTTCCGTTGAAGCTGATCACGCCTTTTGTAATCGGGGAAAGGCGCAGGATCATCCTGCCGATGGTGGATTTCCCGCTGCCGCTCTCGCCGATGACCGACATGACCTCTCCAGGCTTCACCTCGAAGCTCACGTCCCTGACTGCCGTCAGCAGCTTGCCACCAAAGGTGCCGGTGCTGTAAACCTTGGAAACGCGGTCGATCTTGAGCAGCCCGCCCTCGCCGGTACCTTGCCCGTCGCTCCCGTACCCGCTCATTGCTTCGAACTCCGCTTCAACATCTCTTAAATCTCCTTCCAACAGGCGGTGTAGTGCCCGGGGTCGACCTCGATGAAAGGCGGCTCTTCCAGGCACTTCTCGTAAGCGAACGGGCAACGGTCTCGGAAGCGGCACCCCTCCGGCGGGTTGAGCAAGGCGGGCGGCGTACCGGCGATGCCCGTCAGTCTCTTGCCGGCGTAGGTCACGCCGACTTCCGGTAGCGATGAGATGAGCAGGCGCGTGTACGGATGCCGGGGGGAGTTGATGATCGTTTCGGCCGAGGCCTTCTCGGCCAGCTTCCCCGCATACATCACGAGGATCGTATCGGCGACCTGATAGAGGATCGAGATGTCGTGTGTGATCACGATCATGCTCTTCACGAAGCCGCGCTCGCGAAACTCGATGAGCATCTCTGCCACGGCTTTCTGAGTCGAGACATCGAGTGCCGAAGTGATCTCGTCCGCGATCAAGAGGGAAGGATTGAGCAGCGTCGAGATGACCATCACGGCTCGCTGCTTCATGCCGCCCGAGAGCTCGAGCGGGTACATGCCGAGCACGTCTTCTGAGAGCCCGACCAGCTCGAACCGGCGCTTCAACTCCGGAATGTATTCCTTGTGCCTCACGCCCCTCGAATCGAGCAGCTGGCCGACCATCTTCCCGATCTTCCGTGTCGGGTTCAGGGCGCTCATCGCGTACTGCGGAATGATCGATAGATCCTTGAACCTGTGGCGGTTCATCTCGCCGAAATCCCAGATCGGAAGCTCCGTCGAGTCGAGAGTGACCGACCCCTCGACGTACTTCATACGTCCTGACAGGGAGATGATGCCGTTTCCGAGCGTGGATTTGCCGCACCCTGACTCCCCCGCCAGCCCCATGATCTCGCCATCGGCGATATCGAAGGTGGCACCGTCAAGGGCTTGGACGTCGCCGGCGAGAGTTCGGTAGTAGACCCTTAGGTTCTCGATTTGCAGACTCACTTGCTCACATCTCTCTCAGCCGCGGATTGAAGACCTCGTCGAGGCCAACATTCATGAAGTACGCCCCGCCCACGAGGAGCATGACCGCAAGACCGGGCGGTATGAACCACCACCAATACCCCAAGAGCAGAGCGGAATCGTTGAAGGCGTTCAACATCATCTGTCCGAACGTGATCGACCCAGCCGGGCCTAGCCCGATGAAGTCGAGGGTCGTCGCCGTGAGGATCGCTCCACCGAAGAGGAGGATGAACATCATGAACAGGTACGAGCTCACATTCGGCGCGATCTCCTTGAAGATGATCTTCCAGCTGTTCTCGCCGCTCAGGCGCGCCAGGCTGACGAACTCTCTCGAGCTCAGGGAGAACGTCTGACTCCTCAGGGCTCTGGCTGCCCACGGCCAGGTGACCATGCCGATGATCAGAGCCTCGGGAACGGGGCCTTTTATGTGTACGAATGCCGCGATGACGATCAGCACGACGAACACGGGCATGCAGAGAATTACATTCGTGAGCATGTTCAGCACCTCATCGACGATGCCGCCGTTGTATCCGGCTGTGAAGCCTACGACGGTGCCGATCACGGCAGCCAATCCGCCTCCGATCAGGCCCACGACGAACGCAAGCTTGAGACCGGTCACGAATTGCGCGAAGACGTCTAACCCCTCGGGTGTCGTTCCGAGCCAGTAACGACCGTGGAGCATGGGCGCATGGGCGCTCGGGCCATCGATGTTGTATATGGGATCGTGAAGTGCGAGATACGGCCCGATGATCGCGACCAGGAGGAAGAACAGGACTAAGCAGAGCCCTATGACAAGCTTGCGGTTCCTGAACGCGAAGTAGAGCATCTCGCGCAAAGCGCCCATGTTCGCCGTCTTGGAAACCGCCTTTACGGGTTTCTTCTCAGGCGGCGTTTCTTCAACGGGGGTTACGACGGGCTCGGTAGAAACACTGCTCTTGGGCAACGCGGCATCTGTGCCGATCGCTGCGACTTCCCCTGCCGCCGGCTTAGCTCGTTTTTTCATGCCTCTCCACCTTGCATTCCGATTCTCGCTCTCGGGTCTATGAGAACGTAAACGATGTCAACTACGAAATTGGCTATCAGAACTCCGATGATGATCAAGAGGAAGGTTCCCTGAATGACGAAATAGTCGTTGTTGATTATCGCCCTGTAGATCAGAGAACCAAGACCCGGATACGTAAATACGATCTCTGTGACCAACGCTCCTGCCAGCACGGCCCCTAGCTGAAGCGCTAGTCCTGTGACCTGGGGTAGCACAGCGTTTCTGAACGCGTACTTACGCACCAGTCGCCTCGGCGCTCCGAGCGCCTCGAGGTAGTGCGAGTAGTCCGACTCGAGCTCGTAGATGATCATGTTTCTCATCCCGATCGCCCATCCACCGAAGTACACGAGGAAGAGGGTCATAAAAGGCAGGAACCAATGTTTGAGAAGATCGAAGAAAAAGAACCACGACCATTGCGGTATGACGCCTATGCCATATCCGCGGCCGATCGGGAAAATCTGCCATATGAACGCGAACAGCCAGGCGAGCACCAGCGCGAACCATTGGTAAGGAGTGGCGGTCAGAGCATAAGAGACTGGGAGAACACTGTTGTCGAGGACCTTCCTACGCGCTGCCATTGCCCCAACCTTGTTCCCTGCGTACCAGCTGAGCAAGATCGCCGGAATCAGTAGTCCGAGCGTATAGGGGGCAGCGCGCTGGATGAGCAGTGTCACCGGCGTCGGGAAATTACTAAAGCTTATCCCGAGATCGCCATGGAAGAGTGAAACCCAAAAATAGTAATACTGTTTCCAGAGCGGAAGGTCTGCGCGGAAAGCTCTTGCGTAAGAGTTATAAAGGTTATTGAATGTCTCCTGATTTTGGATCCGAAAATTCGCCAGGAGATTCAGAATGGGATTGCCCGGCATGAGGTGAGGAATTGTCCAATCGATCGTCACCGCACTAAAGAAGGTGATGCCGTAGGTAATCAGTTTTCTCACGAAATAGCGTCGCACGGGATCTCCTAGCTCACGTCATTCTACCGAAGGTACCGATAACCGCTGTGCTCCTCGATGAGGCCGCGAGGCCGAGGAGACTGCATTCTACAGAACACCACCGCCCCTCCCACGCCAGAACGGTGAGGAGGGGCGGTGGCTCATTGCTTCGATGCTACTTAATTGCTCCTATTGCACTACGCCTTCTTGAGGTGGGTGATCATGTCGATACCCGTCATCTGAAGGTAGCCGCCCCACATGCAGGTGAGGTAATGCCTGTTGCTCGCGGCCGACGGCCAGTTCTTCCAGTACTTGGACTGGGTCTGCGCCCAGATGCCGTTGTACCAGAGCGGGATGATCGGGAGCTGGGTCAGCTCGATCTTCTGGAGCTGGCTCAGGATCGACTTCCGTCCCTTCAGGTTGGTCGGAGGAGTCTGGTCGAGCTTCTTGACCAGGTTCCACGCCGTGTCGTTGCTGTACCGACCGAAGTTGGCGAACGTCTGGCCGGTGCCACCGGTAATGATCGGCTTGTGGAAGATGCCGTTGAAGTACGTCCACGGGTTATCGCTGATCTGGTAGGTGTTGTCGACCTGGAGGTCGAAATTACCCTGGTTGCGATGAGTGGTCTGGACTTGGGCCTGAGAACCCGTCTTGACGACGACGTCGATGCCGGCAGACCTCTCACTGGACACGATGATGGAGCGTGCAGCCTCCCAGTCCGACCAACCGGCCGGAACTTCGATCGTGAGCTGGAGTTTGCTGCCGTCCTTGTTCTTGACGAAGCCGTTGGATCCAACCTTATAACCGTTAGCAGCGAGCGTCGCCTTCGCGGCGGCGACCGAATGCTTGAATCCGAGCTTATTCATCTGGGTCTTGTTCACGTACTTACTCCAGACTTTGAGCAGACCAGTCTGGTTCGCGGCCGACACGAGGCCGTTGTAGTCACCGCTGCCGACGATCTTGCTTACGTTCACTGCCTGAGCGAGAGCCAAGCGGAACTTGGCATCGTTCAGCGGCTTATGGGTCGTGTTGACCTCGAGCCAAGCCGTGTTCGCGGACAGATGGTACGGCGCGGTCTTGAAGTACGTTTGAGCCTGACCCTTGGAGACGAGCTTCTGAACACCCGGAAGGTAGTTGTTGTTCAGATCCTCGATTTTGGTCAGAAGTCCCGCGAGAGCGTTGGTGTTGCTCGTGTTGACGAGGTCCTGGACGTATGTCGGAGCGGGCGACGGTGCAACCTTCTTCGCCGCGGCCCACCACGACTTCGCCGCCCTCTTCTTCCACACGACTCCCGTCGTGGGGTCGGAGGCTGCCGTATCAAGGGCGTACGGACCTGTACCGATCGGCTTCCAGCCGGGGGTGCTCCCCATAGTCGTGAACGTCGCATTAGTGATGCTCGCGAACTGGGCCGGCCAGACGATCGGCATGTTATACATCAGGTTCTGCCACTGGATGTAGCTCGGCTTGCCCTTGAAGGTGATTGTGATCGTGTTGCCCTTCACCGTCATCTTCTTGATTCTGTTGAACAGAACGTTCCAGAACGCCGTCTTGTGCTTGCCAAGTTTGATGTCAGAAGCAACTACCTTGGCAGTCAGCGCCTTTCCGTTGCTGAACTTGACTCCGCTTCGGACCTTGATCACGTACTTGCTCCCCACGAACCGAGCGCTCGAGGCGAGCCAGGGGAGGTACTTGTTCTTCAGCGGGTCGAAACGAAGGAGGGTCTCGTTAACGAGGCCGACCATGCCTGTGGCCCAGCCGCCGCCGAAGGGGTTGAAGTTCGACTCGGGACCCCACGCCGTGCCGCTCGTGATGAGCGACTGGTTGCGCGGAAGAGTCTGCGGTTTCCCCTGGGCGCCAGCCCAGCTGGCTGCCAGCAGCGAAACCGCGGCTACCGCCACGACTCCGATGCTAACGGCCAATTTCCTACGACTTACCATGTGTGCCACCTCCACCGGGCCGAGAGGCCCGGATTGGTTTTTTATTTCTCGGAGAAGAAACAGCGGATCGAGTTACGATGTTTCCGTTCCCGGATGCTTCCTCCGAGTAGTAGCGACATACGCGCCCGTCCGAAAACGGGCTCTTCCCGCAAGCCTCACGCGAGCGCCTGCGGAAACCTGTCAGCCGTCCTGCCGGCGCCTCGCCGCGGGATGCGGTCGAGAGGAGGTGCCGAACGGCGGACGGCGAAAGCGATGGGAGAGGCTGCGGCTCTTCGGCGGATGCCAGTTTGGCGCTGGGTGTGGTTGGCGCTGGCGCTATCCGTGAAGCTATGTCGGTGATCTGAGTCATCGCAGCCGGCTCTGTGCTGAGCACTCTTTGACCAGAGGTTTTCTCAATACACCAGAGATCGCCGAGTGGCCAGCTCCGAAGACTTGATACTTCGCACCGAGAAGCGTGTCAAGGGACCCCAGCTAGCCGGCCGTCGCTCTTGTGGCCGGGAGCTGAGGATTCAAGCCATGTAACGCCTGGATTAAGAACTTCCTAAGAAATCGCGAAAACGCCCTGTTCTCACCGACGGCTGCAAGTCACCTCCCCGAGGCGCGACGGTGGACGTCGCTCGTCGGCGTTCGCTCGCTGGCTCGGATTTAGCTGCACGCGCACGCGAGTGCAACTAGCTGCCGAGAGCATTCAACGCAACCGAGCGGTGTGGCTAGGGCCCTTTAGCGGTCGCCTTACTAGGCGCAAAGTACTCGGTCGTCTGCTCGTGCACGAGGGTGGGAGATCCCTTCCTCTTGTTCCGAGCCCGGCCTAAATCACCAGAAAGGGTGATTCGCTATCGCTATTTTGCCCTTTATTGTGAATTGCGGCGGGTTGATTAACAAATATGCGGCGTCTCACACTCACAAACCAGTTTGGCATCCTCAGTGCAGTACTTATCGCGGTCGTCGGCGTAGTCTTTCACGCTGGCCTATATGTCGCGATCACCTTGGCCGTGCTCTACCTCACCCAGCTTGTCTTCGTGGCGAGCGCCTCGCAGAAACTGCGTATTCAGGTTGAGGAAAACGAGTACCAGGCTCTCCACGACACGCTAACTCGGCTGCCCAACCGAACGCTTTTCAACGACCGTGTCGAGCAGGCGATTTTGCAGGCGCGTCGTGATGACTCTCGCTTCTCGCTGATGATTATGGATCTCGATAGGTTCAAGGAGATCAACGACACGCTTGGTCATCGCAACGGCGACCTGATTCTGCAAGCCATCGGCCCGCGCTTGCGCGACCTTCTTCGCGATGTCGACTCGATCGCTCGCTTTGGCGGGGACGAGTTCGCTGTGCTCCTGCCCGGAGCGGCGAGTGCGGACGCGGCGATGCGTGTGGCAAGCAAGATTGCGACGGCGCTAACGAGGCCGTTCATGTTGAAAGGCCTCACGCTCGACGTTGAGGCCTCGATCGGGATATCGCTCTTCCCCGACCACGGAAACGATGTCGACACGCTCATCCAGCGCGCCGACGTGGCCATGTATATGGCCAAGGAAGCGCACGCCGGCTTCGAGGTCTACGCCGCCGAGCGCGACCAGAACACGCCCAAACGTCTGGCGCTCCTGGGCGAGTTGAGGCGGGCACTCGAGAACAAGGAGCTGGTGCTGTTCTATCAGCCCAAGGCCGACATCAAGACCGGCGAGGTCAATAGCGTCGAGGCGCTACTGCGCTGGCAGCATCCGGAGCACGGGTTGACCTTCCCCGATGACTTCATCCCGCTCGCCGAGCACACCGGTTTGATCCGCCCGCTCACGCTCTATGTTCTCAATGAGGCGCTCGCGCAGTGCCACCAGTGGCAAGAGCAGGGGATCACGCTCAATATCGCTGTCAACCTCTCGGCGCGCAACCTGCTCGACTCCGAGCTACCCGACGATGTCGCCCGGCTTCTCGATACCTGGCAAGTAGATCCGGGTCTCCTCAAGCTGGAGATCACCGAGAACACGATCATGGCCGATCCGCCCAAGGCGCTCGAGGTGCTGACGAAGCTGCGCGATCTCGGCGTTGGGCTGTCGATCGACGACTTCGGCACCGGCTACTCGTCGCTCTCATACCTGCGCAAGCTGCCGGTGGACGAGATCAAGATCGACCGCTCCTTCGTGATGAACATGCCGCAGAGCGAGAATGACCAGCAGATCGTGCGCTCGACCATCGACCTCGCGAGCGGCCTCGGGCTCAAAGTCGTGGCCGAGGGCGTCGAGACAAAGGACATCTGGCGCGATCTCGCCGCGCTCGGTTGCGACGTGGCGCAGGGCTACTACCTGACTCGGCCGATCCCGCCGCAGCAGCTAGTCGAATGGCTGTCGAAGCCGATCGATGCTCCGGTCACCGAGAAGGCGAGCTTGCCCAAGAAGGCAAGCGCTCTAAAGGCTGTCTAGGAGCCTATTCCTCTAGGTCTGCACGCCCGACGCGGCCGATCCGCGGCGCCAGCGACCGCAGGGCCGCTCTCCGCACTACCAGTGAGTGCGCCTTCAAAGCCCCGCGGCCACTGGCATCCACGGCTTGACCCTCTCAGTCGCACATCTCTACCGGAATAGGCTCTGAGAAACCCCTAACCGGGTGGCCTGAGCACCGCGAACTGGTCGGTTATCTCAAGGGCGCGAGAGCGGAAACGGAAGAGCGCTGCGGGACGGCCACCGCTGGGCCCTGGGGCGCGTCTCTCGCCGGTCGCCTCTAGCAACTCGCGCCGCAGCAGCACTCGTTGCAGGTTCGTTGCCGAGACCTCGTGCCCGAGCGCGGCCGCGTAGAGATCGCGCAGCTCGGAGATCGAGAAAGAGTGTGGCGCGAGCGCGAAGCCGATGTTCGCATACGAAAGCTTGGCTCGAAGCCTCTCCCTGCCAGCGAGGATGATGGTGCTGTGATCGAAGGCCGTCTCGGGTAGCTCGTCGATCGGGTACCAGTAGGTGTCGTTGGGAAGCTTCGGATCGAGGTCGCTCGGTACGAGTCCCAGGTACGCGGTTGCGACCTGCCATTCGCTGGGGTGGCGGGACGGGTCGCTTGTCGTCACGAGCTGCTCGATGTGAGAGAGCTCGCGTACGTCGACCTTCTCGGCCAGGTGGCGGCGAATCGAGTCCTCGAGGCTCTCGCCGCCGAGCAGGTAGCCGCCGGGGAGGGCAAAGGCACCGGCGAAGGGCGCTTGCGCTCGCTGCCAGAGGAGCACCTGCAAGCGTCCGTCGCGCACCTGGAGTACGACGGCGAGTACGACGTGGGCTGGCTTCTCGTGCGTGTGCGTTCCTGTCTCGAGGGCGAAAACCTGGTAGACTTCCGACTAGGTTTTCTACTTACAGTCGATAACTTAGCGGACCAGTGGGCAAATGACCAACTCGGTAGGCAACGAGAGCAGCAAGGAACAAGTCGATCTGCTCGTCGTCGGGTCGGGGATCGCCGGCCTCGTCACCGCCTTGACGGCTGCCGAGCAGGGCGCCGACGTGATGGTTGTCTCCAAGGGAGCTCTATCGTCATCGGCCTCGTATCACGCGCAGGGCGGCATCGCGGCAGCCTGCGGCGAGGACGACAGCCCCGAGCTGCATGCGGCAGACACGATTCGCGCCGGTCGCGGGCTCTGCCGGCCGAGTGCGGTCGAGACGCTGGTCGAGGAGGCTCCCGCCCGTATCGACGATCTGCGTGCTTGGGGTGCTCGCTTTGGGCCGGAGCCGGGGCTCGAGGGCGGGCACTCGCGCTCGCGTGTGTTTCACTCGCGCGGGGCCGAGACCGGGCGGGAGATCGAGCTGGCGCTCGCTCGCCGGGTACACGCCGAGAGCCGCATCCGCGTTTACGAGAACGAGCGCGTGCTCGGGCTCTGGCGCTCGCGCGGGCGCTGCGATGGGATCATCGGAGAGCAAGGTCGGATCTCCTCGCCGGCCACGCTGCTGGCGACCGGTGGAGCGGGGGCGCTCTGGTCACGAACGACGAATCCACGGGGGGCGCTCGGTGAGGGGATTGCTATGGCCTACCGGGCTGGGGCCGCGGTGGCCGACCTCGAGTTCGTCCAGTTCCACCCGACCGCTCTGTCGGCGAGCGGCATGTTGCTGAGCGAGGCGCTTCGTGGCGCCGGCGCGCTGCTTCTGGACACGAGCGGTGAGCGCTTCACCGACGAGCTGGCGCCGCGCGACGTGGTGGCGAGGGCGATCGCTGCCCGAGGCAGTGCGCTGCTCGATTTGCGCCCGATCGATCGGGGCCGCTTTCCCGCTCTGATCGACCGCATCCGCGAAGCCGGCTACGACCCCGACACCGAGCCGGTACCGGTCGCCCCCGCGGCGCACTACACCCTCGGCGGAATCGTCACCGATCTCGACGGCCGTAGCACCTTGCCCGGGCTCTACGCGGCCGGGGAGTGTGCCTGCACGGGCGTCCACGGTGCGAACAGGCTGGCTTCGAACTCGCTGCTCGAGTGCGTCGTCTTCGGCCGGCGTGCGGCGCTTGCGGCGCTGGCGGATGCGACGCTCGACTTTGAGCCCGAGTTGCCCGAACCGCTGCCCGCGGAGGTCGATCGGATCGACCAAGAGCTGCGCGAGCAGATGTGGCAAGGGGCGGGGCTGGTGCGAGATGCGGCCGGTCTGGAGCCGCTGCGCACGGCCTCGGCGCTGGTTCCGCGCCTGCTGGCGGAGTGCGCGTTGCATCGTCGCGAGAGCCGGGGCGTCCACTTCCGCGCCGACTTCCCTGTCGAAGACCCGGAGTTGGCGGCTCACACCGTCCTTCGCCACGGACAAGAGCCGTTGTTCGAGCGATGGAGCTGACGCACGCGGAGCTCGAACGCGTGGCTGCCGAGGTGGTAGCGCGGTCGCTGGCCGAGGACATTGGTTTCGGCGACCTCACGAGCGAGGCGCTCTTTGCTGCGGAAGATCGTTGCTGGGCAGCGATCCTACTCAAGGAGGGGGGCGTCGTCTGTGGCCTGCCGGTCGCCCGCGCCGCCTTCCGTCAGCTCGACGAGACGATTGAGTTCGAGGCTCAGGTCGAGGAGGGGGAGCGTGTGAGCGAAGTGCCGCTAGAGCTCGCGCGGCTGACCGGTCGTACGCGGGCGCTTCTCGGCGCCGAGCGGGTCGCCCTGAACCTGCTCGGGCGACTGTCGGGGATTGCCACGCTGACGCGGACGTTCGTAGAGGCGGTCGACGGCACCGGTGTCGCCATTCTCGACACCCGCAAGACGACGCCCGGGCTGAGAGTCTTGGAGAAATACGCGGTACACACGGGCGGAGGCGTCAACCACCGTTTCGGCCTCTATGACGCTGTGCTCGTCAAGGACAATCACCTGCGCCTCGCCGGTGGTGTGGAGCGGACCGTTCGCCGCCTACGCGCCGCGGTCTCGCTACCGCTGGAGGTCGAGGCCGACACAATCGAGCAGGTTGAGCAGGCGCTTGGGCTCGGTGTCGAGCGCATCTTGCTCGACAACATGAGCCCGTCGGAAGTGGTTCGCGCGGTGGAGCTGGTTGCCGCTCGTGCCCAACTGGAGGTGTCGGGTGGCGTCACGCTCGAGAACGTACGCGCCTATGCGGAGACGGGAGTGAATGCGATCTCGATTGGTGCTTTGACTCACTCCGCCCGCTCGCTCGACGTCTCGATGGAGGTGCTGGCGCCTTGACGCTCGAGTCCGTCGAATCGCTCCAGGAAGAGATTCGGGCTCGCGCGCGCGCGCGTGATGCGATCATTCTCGCTCACAACTACCAGCTGCCCGAGGTTCAGGACATCGCCGACTTTGTGGGCGACTCGCTTGGTCTCTCGCGCCAGGCGGCGCGTGCCGAGGGCCAGGCGATCGTGTTCTGCGGCGTTCACTTCATGGCCGAGACGGCGAAGATCCTTTCTCCCGAGAAGACCGTTCTGATTCCCGATCTCGCGGCCGGCTGCTCGCTCGCCGACTCGATCGATGTCGATCAGCTGCGCGCCTGGAAGGCGAAACATCCGGGCGCCGTGGTTGTCTCCTACGTCAACACCTCCGCCGCGGTCAAAGCCGAGAGCGACTACTGCTGCACCTCGGGCAACGTCCGCGCGGTGATCGAGTCGATTCCGGCGCAGAAGGAGATCCTCTTCTTGCCCGATCTCTACCTCGGCCTCTGGGCCGAACGTGTGAGCGGCCGCAAGCTCCACCTCTGGCTCGGCGAGTGCCACGTGCATGCGGGCATTCGGCCGGGAGATATCGATCGCGTTCTGGCCGAATCGGCGGATGCCGAGCTGCTCGTCCATCCCGAGTGTGGCTGCGCCAGCCAGGCGATGGCCTTCGCCGGCGAGCGCGCGCACATCCTCTCGACCGAGGGGATGCTCACCTTCGCCGAGCGCAGTGAGCGAGATCGCTTCAAGGTAGCGACCGAGGTCGGGATTCTGCACCGGCTGAGCAAGGAACTACCCGGCAAGAGCTTCGAGCCTGTCAACAGCGAAGCCGTCTGCCGCTTCATGAAGATGATCACTCTCGAGAAGCTGCGCGACTCCCTGCGTGATTGGCGCTACGAAGTGACGGTCGATCTGGAGATTGCCGCCCGCGCCCGCACGGCGATCGAGCGCATGGTGGCGACCGGCTGAAGGAGCTCGTTCCAATTGACGACCCGCCGAGTGGGCGTGATTCGGTGAGTGCGAGGCTAGGGAGCTCGGCTGGGGACGGAGGGGCGCCGGATGAGTGCGAGATCGTGCTCAGCCTGTGGTTCTCTGTTTCCAGCCGAGCTCCTAAAGCAGGGAGTGCTCGTATCGGTGAGAGATACGGGCGCGACTGAGGACAACGCCTCGTGCCGCCGAGCGCGGCCAGACGGAGGAGTGCTTCGTTTTGAAACGAGCTCAACAACCTCAACCGGCCGGCCAGCCGGAACTCTGCGGGCTCAGGTCGAGGCTGCCGCCGTCTACGCAGTCGCTCGGAAGGGCGTAGTCGGCTGACATGCGCGGCTGGTCGACGGCGAGGAAGTGAACGGCCACAGCGCTAGCCTCGTCGGGCGGAGAGCCGAGGCGCGTGGCGACTAGCGGTAGCGTCTGGATCGCGTAGCACTGAGCCGTACTCTCGTCGCGCACGCCGCGCAAATGCTGGGATTCGTGGCTGAGCACGAGCGCCGCGTAAACGGCTCTCTCGACCTTGTTGGAGCAAAGGGCGGTGCCGAAGACGCAGGCGAAATCGGCGCGCTTACGGGTCGCGCTGTAACTGGAGAGGTTGTGGCAGACAGAAGTCTCGAGACGGGTCGTGTTGCTTGGCTTGCCGCTTGCGTCGAACACCACCGATCCTCCGTTACCGCTGATGTCGACAAGCCCGCGCAGGAAGCCCGGGCAGTCCACGCTCACGGGTCGGCCGGCGATCTCGCTTGCTACGCCGCTGAGCCTGTGGTCCAAGCTCAGCTCACGCCGCGCTTCCCAGACAACGAGCGCCAAAGCGAGAAGAGCGAAAACCGCGAGCACGCGCACGCTTCCAGCTTCGGCAGTGGGCTGGCGCCGCTTGAGTCGCGGGCTCGGGTGCGCGGACATCGCAGTAGGTATCGTCTCTTGTCGTGGTGTTGAGGAACTGCCTCAGGCGCAGAAAGCAGGCAGGAGTCCATCTTGAGGGGATCGCTCGGCTCCGCGTGGAGCGCAACGGTCTCATCGGGGCTTTCGCGCTCGTAGTAGTGCTCGTCTCGCTCGCGCTACCGGCGCCTGCGCTGGGAGCGGTGCCGGCTGGTTTTACGCCCTGTACGAGCGCCAGCGGTTTCTATTGCGGCCAGGTAGTCGTGCCCGTGGATCGCAGCGGCGTTGCGATTTCCACAACCATGACGATAACCCTGAGTGTGATGTGGAAACCGGCCGGGGTCGCCGATACCGACGGGGCGATCTTCGCGCTCGCGGGCGGGCCCGGTCAGGCGGCCACGCCATATGCGACCGACTTCGCCGCGGCGCTCGCACCCGCCCTGAAGACGCGCGACCTGATCGTCTTCGACCAGCGAGGAACCGGCGTCAGCGCTCTCGACTGTTCGAGAGCAGCTTTTGCGCTGACTTACCAGCAATACGTTAAAGCGTGTGCCGCCGAGCTGGGCTTGGCGCGTTCCTACTACACGAGCAAGGACTCGGCTGAGGATATGGACGCTGTGCGCGAGGCGGTCGGCGCCGACAAGGTGACGGTCTTCGGCGTCTCCTACGGCACCTACGTGGCTCAGCTCTACGCCAGGTTGTTTCCCGCGCACACGGCGGCGCTCGTCCTCGACTCGGTCGTTTCCTCGAACGGAGTCGATCCCTTCCTGCGCTCCAACTTCACGGCGATCTCGAGCGTGCTGGCCGCCAATTGCTCGAAGAAGCTCTGCCGCGGTATCACCAACAACCCCTACCGCGATCTAAAGCGTTTGGTCGCTCGCGCCCGGGCGAAGGGTGGGCTGTCTCTGCGCTACGTCAACTCAGCCGGGAAGGTACGCACCCTGAAGGCGAATCAGGTCGACTTCTTCTACTTCGTGGCCGAGATATTCAGCCTCGACGCCGCTTCTCGCGCTCGTTTCCCGGCTGCGGTTCGCTCGGCCCTCGCTGGTGATCCCTACCCGCTCGGACGCTTGCTCGCGCCGTCGTCTTCAACGGCGGTCTCAAATACGGAATTGAGCAACACGTTGTACCTGGCCACGAGGTGCACCGAGGAAAGCTTCCCTTGGTCCACGAGCGACTCGCCCAGCGTCCGCACGACCAAGCTGACAAGCGCGCTAGCCGCGATCCCGGCGAGTACTTTCAACCCTTTCACGGCCAAGACCGCACTCAGCCTCTCGGACGTCAACTACTGCCTCTACTGGCCCGCGCCGACGGTGGCTGTCGATCCCAGCGTGACCGTGCCTCTACCGGACATCCCGGTGCTTGTTCTGAACGGTCAGGAGGACGATGTGACCCCGGCCGTTGATGCGAAGGAAGTAGCCGTGCTATTCCCGCACGCGAAGCGTGTCAGCGTTCCCTTCACGGGTCACAGCGTCATCACCGACGTTTGGCCTAATGCCAGCACCTGCGTTACGCGGGCGCTCACGAGCTTCTTCAGCGGCACGGCCATCGCTTCATGCAACTACGTCACTCCGTTCTTCAGGCCCGTCAAGCGCGACCCAACCTCGCTGGCCAAGGTCAAGGTGGTGAAGCTAAAAGGGGTTCGCGGCCAAACGGTAGGCGCCGTTCTTGGGACGCTCAGCGACGTGACCATGACCGAGCTTTCGGGGTCAGGGCCCACTGCGGGGCTACATGGCGGCTACTTCAGTGGGTCACTGACGAATCTGCGGCTGCGTAAGCTCGTTTATGTCCCCGGGGTTGTCGTGAGCGGGAGGCTGAACCTCGTCAACGGGCTCGCCAAAGTGACCGTTACGGGCAAGGGCGCTCGCGGCAAGCTCGTCATCCGCCGCTACAAGAAGATCACCATGGTCAAGGGGACGCTCGACGGGAAGCGCCTGAGCATCAAGACTTCTACCTCTAAGAACGACTCAACTGTGTCCTCTCGCTTGCCCGGGTTGCTGGGCCTGAATCTCGCCACGCGGCTCATTTCCTAGCTGCTCCTGCGTCCCCGCCTGTCGAGCTGGAATCGGGCGCGGCCTGGGGAACGCCGCCTCGTATCGGGCTCCTCGACCTCCTCGGGGGCATTTCGGGGGGAAGTAGGCTACCCGCGTGAGATTCCTCATCACCGGTGCGGCGGGCCTGCTCGATTCGGTTTGGACCGAGCGCCCAGATGAGACTCGCTGGCGCGCGTGGGCCGAGGTGCTCGGGGCTGCGATCGTGGGGGAGGAGAGGTGAGCGAGAACGAGCGCTTGCGGGTGATCCAGTTCCTGCACGCGCTCGACGACGCTATCTGCGAGCGGCTGGAGAGGTTCCCGGGCGGGGTGGCCACGCTCTCGGACGCCGAGCTACCCAGGGTTCTGAACATGAACCTGCTCAGGGTCGAGTCTCTGGCCGACCGTCTCTCGCTGCACGAGTTGACGCTGGAGGCCGAACGGATAGCGGGCGAAGCGGAGAAGCTGCAGAGGCGGCTTGCCTTTCGCCGGGTGGTCGCCTATGACGAGGAGATTGGCGCCAGACTCGCACTCGGCTTTGAGCAGCTCGAGCGCTGGCAAGCCGAGCGGGTCGTCTTGATGGCGCAACACCGTCGGCCCGATTGCGACGTCGACGTGAGTTTCGTGCGCGAGGTCGAGATCGAAGAGCTGGAGCCCGTGAGGAGGCGCTACCTGCTAGATCGCTCTGGCGGAGACGAGGAGCTCGTTCGACAGGAGCTGACGGTGCCGCGTAGGCTCTCCTCGGCTGGCGAGATACGTTTCTTCGCGGCCTTCATCGAGGGCGAGATCCGCTCCTTCTGTGAGCTTTTCAGCGATAAAAGTGGCGCCACCGTCATTCGCTCGGTTGCGACCTTGAAGCCCTACCGGCGTGCGGGCTTGGCCCGGGCCACCGTCTCGTACGCCGTTACTCGCAGCAAGGCGCTCGGTCACGAGCTCACCTTTCTGCGCGCCGTCCACGACGACTGGCCCAAGAACCTCTACGGCGAGCTGGGATTCGACGCGATCGGGATGATCTATCGCTACGCATGCCAGCCGTTGTCGGCCGGGCGCTAGCTCGGCCCGACGCGGCCGGACGGCCAGTCGGCGGCGGAGCGCCGAATCAGCGCGGCGCTTGCCGCTCCGATCAGGATCAGCGTCGCGGCCGTCAGCGCGATGCCGATCAGACCGCCTAGGAAGTAGACGAGCGTCGGTGTTCCCACGAGCACGGCTATACCGATCAGAGCGAGGACGTTCGTGCCGGTGGCCGTCCTGAGCAGGAGTATCAGCGCGAGCATGAGGAAGAGCGCGGGCGGGATCAGAAGCGTGGCCGCATAGAGCACCTGCACGGCACGGCCGCCGTCGTTGGGCCTGTGGACGAAGCCGTAGAAGGCGGCGAAGCTGACGATTGCTGCCACGGCGACAGCAAGAGTGAGGGCCCCGAGACGACGCACTCCTCGTATTCTGAAACATTCGTTACGAGGATGCACGGGGATCGTGCGTATTAGCGCCGGAAGGCGGCTTGGGCCCGTCTCTCGGGGCGCGCTCCGCTGTCCCGGCCGCGCTCGGGGCGGCGAACCATCGTTCGAGACGAGTCTTTCGAGTGTTAGCGAGCGCGGCTCGCGCGATCCCTTCGCAGGAGCTCGAGCCAGCGATCGCGCCAGTGACCGCACTCGGGAATGGTCGCTGCGCCGATCGTGTGCCAGGCGGCGACGAAGACTCCGCGTAGCTCGATCATCAGCTCGAGCAGCTCGCTATCCGGCGCCCGCCCGTAGGCCGCAAGCGTTTCCGCCCACGGGAACTCGAGGCCCAATCGCTTCGGGGCGGCCTGCAACGTCGCCAGGTCCCATTCGATCGGGCCGAAGCAGCCGTCTTCTAAGTCGATCCAGAGCGTTCCGCGCGCGCTCTCCATGACGTTGTGGAGATGTGCGTCGCCGTGCAGCGGGCGCTCGTCGAAGCTCTCGGGAAGCCGGCCGGCCAGCCGCTCTCTTTCGGCGTCGAGCAGGGCGAGGTTTTTCGCCGGGAGAAGCTCTTGCGTCGCGATCCGCTCGAGCAGGAGCCCGAGCTCCTCGAGTGGTCTGAACGGTGGTAGAAAGCGCATGCGCTCGGGGTCGAGATCGTGGATGCGGCGGAGAGAGCGTCCGGCGGCTTTCGCGTCGGGTGGTCGCGCGGTGGTCGTTTCCAGCTCCCAGAAGGAGACGAAAATCCCGTCTCGCCGGTGCGGCCCGGCTGGAATCAGGGCGCTCGGTCGAGTCGCCGCGATGCCGGCCTCCGCGAGCAGACCGGCAAAGGCGAGCTCGACACGGGCGTTTTCGAACGGGTCGCGAATCTCTGCGACCACGGTTGGGATGCGGGCGATCACCGGGTTCGGGCACAGCTCGACCATCAGGTTGAAGCCCTCGTTGAGGAGCCGAGGCCGGTCGCAGTTGACTCCGTGCTCTCGCGCCAACTCGAGCGCCGCCGCGATCTCGGGTCTCATTCGGTTTCGAGCCCGAGAATCTCCTCGAGCGTCTCGCGGCGCCGGATCAGGCGCGCCTCGCCGCCGGAGACGAGCACGGCGGCCGGGCGAGTCAGGACGTTGTAGTTCGAAGCCATGCTGAGCGTGTAGGCGCCGGTGCCAGGAACAGCCAGCAGATCGCCGCGGCGTGGCTCCGGCAGCGCGATGCGCCTGACCAGCACGTCGCCGGCCTCGCAGTGCTTGCCGCAGACCGTGTACGAGCGGTCGCTGGGCTCGCCCGCGCGGTTGGCGAGCAGCGCCTCGTAGCGGGCGCCATAGAAGAGCGGGCGCGGATTGTCGGAGTAGCCGCCGTCGACCGCCACCCAGGGCGGGCCCTCGGCAGCTTCCTTGACCACGCCGACCGTGTAGAGCGTGAAGCCCGCCTCGCCGACGAGCGAGCGCCCGGGCTCGAGGATCAGTCCCGGACGGGGCAGGCCGTGCACGGCGAAGTCGCGCGCCAGCCGCGCCTCGACGTCGCCGATCCACTCGGCGATCGACGGCGCCTGCTCGTCCTCGGTGTAGCGAATGCCGAGCCCGCCGCCGACGTCCACCACCGCCGGTGCCCAGGCCAGCTCAGTGCGGCAAACCGCGACGAAGCCAGCCAGCCAGTCGAGCAGCATGCGCGGCGCGGCCAAATCGAGCAGCTGAGAACCAAGGTGGACGTGCAACCCGGCCATCTCCATTCCGAGCGAGGAGCCGAGGCGTACGGCCTCGATCGTCTGCTCGGGCGTCAGGCCGAACTTGGAGCCGTGATGAGCGGTGCGGATCGCCTCGTGAGTGTCTACCTCGATTCCCGGCGTGACCCGGACGAGCGCCCGCTTGATACCGGCCGCCGCCGCTCGCTCGACCTCATCGGGGGCGTCGAGGACGAGGTAGAGCACATCGGCCTCGGCGGCCGCGCGCAGCTCCTCGTCGCTCTTGTTGTTGCCGTGGACAACGATCTTTCCGCCGTCGATTCCCGCTTGAATGGCGACCCTGAGCTCTCCCAGCGTCGACACGTCGGCGCCCACGCCTTCCTCGGCGAGCAGGCGCAGTACGGCCATGTTCGGGAAGGCCTTGGTGCCGAAGACGACGAGCGCGTTCGGGGCCGCCTCGCGGTAGGCGCGAGCCCGGGCCCTGAGCGTCTGCTCGCAGTAGACGACGAGCGGTGTGCCGAACTCGCGCGTCAGCTCGGAGGCGCGCAGGCCACCGACTTCCAGCTCGCCCTGCTCGATACGGGCGCTATCGGGGAAGAGGTCGAGAACGGACATACCGCGAGCTTAGAGCCTATCCCACTTGTTCTGCACGCACGACGCGGCCGATCCGCAGCGCCAACGACTCCAGCGCCGCTCTCCGCACTGCTAGTGCGCCTTCGCAGCCACGCGGCTTGACCCCGTCGACCCACATCTCTACCGAAATAGGCTCTTACCGGCCTCGTGTCGCGCCGATGCAACGGGCGCGGATGGCGATGGACGCGGGCGTGAGCCCGGAGGCTGAGGTAGGTTTCCGAACCAACGGAGATTTCGAAGGAGACTTCGCCGAGAAGATGACAAGCGACTCTTACGACCCGCATGAGATCGAGCCCCGCTGGCAGGCGCTCTGGGCCCGCGAGCGCGCCTTCGCGGTGCCCAACCCGTCGCCGTCCGAGCCGGCGTGGAACGAGCGCTCGACCTACGTGCTCGAGATGCTGCCCTATCCCTCCGGCGAGCTGCACATGGGCCACGTCAAGAACTACACGCTCGGCGACGTGGTGGCTCACTTCCGCCGCCGCAATGGCTGGCGCGTGCTACGCCCGATGGGCTACGACGCCTTCGGGCTGCCGGCCGAGAACGCCGCTATCAAGGAGGGCGGCCAGCCGCGGGCGATCACCGAGCGAAACATCGGCCGCATCCGCGAGCAGATGCAGCGCATGGGCTGGGCGATCGACTGGGACAGGGAGATCTCGACCCACACGCCCGAGTACTACCGCTGGACGCAGCTGCTCTTTCTGAAGCTGCTCGAGCGCGGGCTCGCCTATCGCAAGGAGTCGCTACAGAACTGGTGCCCGAACGATCAGACGGTGCTGGCCAACGAGCAGGTGGTGGACGGGTGCTGCGAACGCTGCGGCGCGGAGGTCGAGAAACGCTCGCTCGAGCAGTGGTTCTTCCGCATCACCGACTACGCCGAGGCGCTGCTCGATGAGATGGAGCTGCTCGAGCACTGGCCCGAGCGCGTGCTGACGATGCAGCGCAACTGGATCGGCCGCTCCGAGGGCGCCGAGGTGGTCTTCCGCGTGGAGAAAACCGAGATCGACCTGCCCGTCTTCACGACGCGCCCGGACACGCTCTTCGGAGCCACCTTCTTCGTCATGGCGCCCGAGCACCCGCTCGTTCCCGAGCTCGTAGCCGGGCGGCCCGAGGAGGAGGCGGTGCGCGCCTACGTCAAGCAGGCGCAGACGCGCTCGACGATCGAGCGCGAGGAGAAAGCCAAGGACGGCGTCTTTACGGGGCGCAACATGATCAACCCGGTCAACGGCGAGCGGATACAGATCTGGGTCGCCGACTACGTGTTGATGGAGTACGGGACAGGCGCGATCATGGCCGTGCCGGCGCACGACGAGCGCGACCACGCCTTCGCCCGCAGCTACGGGCTGCCGATCGTGCAGGTGATCGCTCCACGGCAGGGCGAGGTCGACGTCCAGTCCGAGGCGTACGTCTCCAGCTCGGCAGACGACGTCCTCGTCAACTCGAGCGAGTTCTCGCAGCTCCCGAGCCCCGAAGGTAAGCGCTCGATCATCAACTGGTTGAGCGCCGTGGGCCTCGGTGAGAAGAAGGTCGGCTACCGCCTGCGCGACTGGCTGATCTCGCGCCAGCGCTACTGGGGCTGTCCGATCCCGGTCGTCTATTGCGAGCGCTGCGGCGTCGTGCCGGTGCCGGAGGACGAGTTGCCGGTGCTCTTGCCGGAGGTGTCGGACTTTCTGCCCAAGGGCCGCTCGCCGCTGGCCGCCGCCGAGGAGTGGGTGGCTACGAAGTGCCCGAGCTGTGGCGGCGAGGGCAGGCGCGAGACCGACACGATGGACACCTTTGTCGACTCCTCCTGGTACTTCATCCGCTACTGCGATCCGCACAACTCGACCGCGCCGTGGAGCCGCGAGATCGTCGACCACTGGATGCCGGTCGACCAGTACATCGGCGGCATCGAGCACGCGATCTTGCACCTGATGTACGCGCGCTTCTTCACCAAGGCGCTGAACGACCTGGGCCTGCTCGGCTTCCGCGAGCCCTTCGCCCGGCTCTTCACGCAGGGGATGATCTACTACCGCGGCGCCAAGATGTCCAAGTCGAAGGGCAACGTGGTGGCGCCCGACCAGATGATCAGACGTTTCGGCGCCGACGCGGTGCGCCTGAACATCCTCTTCATGGGCCCGGCCGATCAGGACGCCGAGTGGCAGGACAGCGGCGTCGAGGGCACGAGCCGCTTCCTCGGCAGGCTCTGGCGCACAGTGCTCGAGGCGGTGGAGAAGCCTGCGAGCTCGGAGGTGACCCCACTCGTGCGCAAGGCGCACCAGACGATCGCCAAGGTCACCGACGACATCGACCGGCGCTTCGTCTTCAACACTCCGATCGCGGCGGTGATGGAGCTCGTCAACGAGATCAACCGCGATCCGGATGACCCTGGCGCCCGTTTCGCCGCCGAGACCGCGGTCAGCCTGATCCAGCCCTACGCGCCGCACATCGCCGAGGAGCTGTGGCAGCGGCTCGGTCACGAGCGCCTCTGGCAGCAGCCCTGGCCGACCTACCACGAGAGCCTGCTCGAGCAGGAGACCTTCGAGCTGGTCGTGCAGGTGAACGGCAAGGTGCGCGATCGTATTCAAGCTTCGGTGGAAGCGGGGGAGACCGAGTTGGTCGAGCTGGCGCGCTCCTCGCCCAAAGTCGCGGCTCTGCTCGAGGGGAAGGAACTGCGCAAGACGATCGTCGTCCCGCGCAAGCTCGTCAACCTCGTCGTCTAGTCGGTAGCAGGCGGCCCGCTCGACTCGCGTACAACCAGCTCGATCCGTGCGCCAAACTCGGTGCGATACCGGCGCAATTCCGTGACGATTCACGCGTCAGGATCGGGTCATGAAGCTCCCCGAGATCTCACGCCACCAGGCGGTCGTCGTCTGCGTGCTGGCCCTGGTCGTGCTCGTCGTTGCGGGCAAGTTGCTCGGAGCACGGCACTCGCCTACCCGCAGCCGGGCTCAAATCAAGCTCGTCGGCGTTGGGAGTAGCTCGCGCTCGCAACTTCTGGTCGACGTCTCGGGCGCGGTGCGCCGTCCCGGTGTGTACAAGCTGGCGGCCGGATCGCGTATCAACGACGCGCTCGTGAAAGCCGGAGGAGCAATCAGGGCGGCCGATCTCACGCTTGTCAACCGGGCGGCTCCGCTGACTGACGGCCAACAGGTGCTGGTGCCGGAGAAGGTCGCCGCAACGGCCAGTGCAACGGCTTCGAGTGGATCCGCCCAGGCCGTTCCCATACACCTGAACACCTCAACCCTCGAGCAGCTCGATGAACTGCCCGGGGTCGGGCCGGCCACCGCCCAGCGCATCATCGACTACCGCACGGCGAACGGGCCCTTCAAGTCGGTGGACGAGCTTGACGAGGTGAGTGGCATCGGCCCAGCGAAGCTGGCCGAGCTTCGCGACCTCGTCGTTCCTTAGCGATCCGGCTTGTTCGCTCACGAGCGATCGCGGTCGTTGCCGCTCCAGCACTGTCTCGTCGCATCGCTCTGCCTTGGTCTGGCGCTGGCCAACGCGGTACGGATCGGTGTTTCCGCCGCGGCTGTCGGCGCTCTCGTGCTTGCCGTTGCGATTGTGCCGGGCGGGCAGTCGCGATTCCGTCTCGCCGCGACTACGGCGCTTTTCGTGCTTCTCGGCCTCGCGCTCGGTTCGCTCAGACTGGCCTCGCTCGATCGCAGTCGTCTCGTCCTACACGTTGGTGAGAGCGCCTCGGCTCGGGTCGTCGTAACCGGCACGGTGCGCGCGAGCTCCTACGCGGTCAGCGCCCCAGGGCAGATCGAGCGCTTCGGGCGCGCTCCTCTTCGCGAGCGCGTCTGGCTCGCGCTCCCGGCCGGTAAGACGCCACCGATCGGGGCCGTGCTCGAGCTCAGCGCCCAGGTAGAGCTGCCGGCGGGGCCGACCGCGAGCGGCTTCGACCAGAGAGCCTGGCTCGCTCGCCAGGGAATACACGTCGTTCTGCGAGCGAGCTCCTGGCGCCGCGTCGGCCGGCGCGGAGGCATCGGCGGTTTCGGCGACCGCCTGCGCGAGCGGCTCGCACACGATCTCGCGCTTGGGTTGGCCGGTGAGCGGCGCGGGCTCGTACTGGGTCTCGTGTTGGGCGAGGACGAAGGTCTCTCGACTGAGCTGCGCCAGTCCTTCCGGCGCTCCGGTCTCTACCACCTGCTCGCGGTCTCGGGCCAGAACATTGCCTTTCTCGTTGCTGGTGTGCTTGGCTTCGCCTGGCTCTGCGGCATACCCAGGCGCCTGGGCGAGGTGCTGGCGCTGGCGACGATCGTGGCTTACGTGCTCGTGGTCGGCTTGCAGCCGTCGGTGGTGAGGGCAGCCGTGGCTGGATCGCTCGCCTCGCTGGCCTGGTTGGCGGCGCGGCCACGCGATCGCTGGTACTTCCTGCTGCTTGGAGCCCTCACGTTGCTCGTCTGGAATCCTCGCTCGCTCTTCGATCCCGGCTTCCAGCTCTCGTTCGCGGCCGTCATTGCCATCTTCGTGACGGTGAGACCGCTCGAGCGCCTGCTCGAGAGATCGCCGCTGCCGGCGTTTCTGCGGCCGGTTATCGCCGTCTCTCTCGGCTGCAGCCTGATGACGGCCCCGATCATGATCTTCCAGTTCGGCAACGTGCCCGTCTACGGGGTGCTCGCGAACGCCGCTGTCGAGCCGGTCGTACCGTTCATTCTCTTCCTCGGCTTGGCCTGCGCGCTGGTGGCGCCGATTGCCTTTCCCGCCGCGCAAGCGCTGGCCTTCTTGAACGGGCTGCTTGCCGCCTACATCGCCTTCTGGGCGCGCCTGATCGGTGCGCTCCCCGGCGCTCAGGTGAGCCGGGCTCATGTCTTACGGCTCTTACTCGTCGCCTTCCTGCTTGCGATCTGGCCCTTCCTGCTCAAGCCGCGGCTGCCGCGGCTGATCGTGCTCACGCTGACCGCGCTTATCCCGCTGTGGGGTTGGCAGAACCGGCCGCGTCCCTTGCCGGCTCCTCCGGAGGGGCTGCGCATCTACTTCCTCGACGTCGGGCAAGGGGAAGCGGCACTGATCCAGACGCCGGATGGTGCAGTGCTCGTTGATGCCGGTCCGCCCGAAGCGAATGTGGCCGGGCAGATCGCTCGTCTCGGCGTTCGCCGCCTAGAGGCGCTCGTGCTCAGCCATCCCCAGAGCGATCACATTGGTGGTGCGACCGAGGTGCTGCGCAAGCTCGACGTGGCGCTCGTACTCGACTCGGGCATTCCGTCGAGCGAGTACTACGAGCGCGAAGCCCGCCGCGAGGCGAACCGGCGGAGAGTTCCGTTCAGGTCTGCCCAGGCCGGTCAGGAGCTGCGGCTGGGCGCTTTGTACCTGCGCATCCTCTGGCCTCGAGGCGGACCGGCTGGGGTCGGGGACGAGAACGAGTCGGCCGTCGTCGTGCTTGCCTCCTACGGCTCGACCGACGTCCTTCTTCCCTCCGATGCGGAATCTCCGGTCACGCTGCCGCTCGGACTCCAGCCGCTCGAGGTGCTCGAGGTCGCTCACCACGGCTCGGCCGACGACGGCCTGCCGCAACTGCTCGAGCGCGTGCAACCACAAATCGCCGTCATCTCGGTCGGCCGCGACAACGACTACGGCCACCCGACGCCCTCGACGCTCGCCACGCTGGCGGCGGCCTCGGAGCTCAGTGTCTTTCGCACCGATCTCGACGGGCGCGTCGTGCTGGAATCCGACGGCTGCGCGATTACGGTGAAGGCTCAGCACGCCAAGAGCTTGTCTCTGAGTGAAGACCCGTCGACTGGGTGTGATCGGTGAGTGCGAGGCTAGGACGCAGTGTCGCGTTCGTAGCCGGTGGCTACGGGCGCGACCGAGGACAACGCATCGTGCTTGCCGAACGCGGCCAAGCGGCGGAGTGCTTCGTTCTGAGACAAGCTCAACAAAGGCCGTATCCTTGCCCTGTGGCTGAACTGAAGTCCGCCTACTTGATTTTCGGAACGAACCGGCCGCGGGTTGAGCTGGCGGTGAAACGTCTGCGCGATCGCTTCGAGCCGGAGGCGGTGGAGCGCCTGCAAGCGAACGAAACGAGCGGGGAGGAGGCGGTAGCCGCTTGCAACGCCGGTGGGCTCTTTGCGAGCGGCGGGCGAGCGGTGATAGTGGCGGGAGTCGAGCGCTGGAAGGCAGCGGACGCGAAGGCCGTCAACGCCTACCTCGACAACCCGGCGCCCGACACCGTTTTGGCGATGGTCGCCGATCAACTTCGCCGTGACTCGGCGCTGGTGAAAGCGGTCGGGAAGAGGGGCCAGATCCTCGCCTATGACGTCGCCAAGAGAGCGCTACCGGAGTGGGTGCGGGCGCAGCTGCGCGAGCGCGGGGTCGAGGTCTCGCCAAGCACGGCTCGAGCGTTGATCGAACTGGTGGGAGAAGACATGCGCGAGCTGGCCTGTGAGATAGACAAGCTCGCGACCTGGGCTGCCGGAGAGAAGATCGGCGAGAAGGAGCTGGAGATGCTGGTCTGCCCGCGCGGCGAGGTGGCTCCGTTCGGGCTCACCGATGCCTGGGGCAGGCACGACGTGGCCGGAGCGCTGGCCGCCTACGAGCTTCTGCTCGAGCGTGCAAGCGAATCGCGTGCATCACTGCTCGCCCGTTTGGCGGCGCTCCTCGCTTCGCACATCGGCAGGGTTTCGGCCTGCCACCGGCTCTTGCAGCAGGGGCTCGGAGCGCGCGAGGCCGCGGCTCGGCTGGGGATACACCCCTACGCCGCCGAGAAGGCCGTCGCCCAGGCGCGCAACTTCAACGAGATCGAGTTGCGCCGAGCGACCGTGCGTCTGGCCGCGCTCGACCTGGCGCTCAAGGGCGGTAGCCGCCTGCCGGCCGAGCTCGAGTTCGAGCGGGCGCTGATCGACCTGGCCAAGAACCTCTAACCCATTACGAAGCTCGTCATCGCGAATCCCCCCGTCGGGCTTGGACCAGTCATACCGGTCGAGGCAGAGATCGGCAGTGGTGCTAGCGCTTATCGGCAGCGAGCCGGGCCGCCTGCGATTTCTTGCGCGCGGCGGCGTTCTGGTGCATCGCTCCGCGGGCGGCCGCTCGGTCGATCAACTGCACGAGCTGCTTGTGCTCGGCCTCGATCTTGGCGGCCTCGCCCTCGTCCACGGCGGAGCGAAGGCGCTTCGTGAGCGTCTTCACGCTCGAGCGGTAGCGCAAGTTCTCGAACCGCTGGCGGGCGGTGATGCCGACGCGCTTTTTCTGTTGCTTGCTGTTCGCCATAGCGTGAAAACGCCCGCTCTGCGGGCGCGAGCGATGGTAGCAGACGGCCGTAACCTACGCGATCAGGCGGCTTTTCAAAGCGACTTCCAGCTCGAGACGGAGTCGTCGATGACGGGTCGCTCGGGATCGGTGATGCGGTAGTAGATGACGGTGAGGAGATGGGCCGAGAACGGTGCCGTCAACGAGCCCCAGACGAACGAGAAGAGAAGCTGCCAGTAGAGAGCGATCGGCGCGAAATAGACGATGTACGCGGGGATGCCGATGATGGCGAAGCTCACCACCAGCGCCAGCAGTACCGTCTGCGTCTTTCCCTGCACGAGCGAGCTCGATTTGGCGGCCGCGCCGTGCGTTACGCCCTCCAGTACGACTAAAGGCGCCATCAGCGACCAGCGGGCCGCGACGAACAAGCCGGGGACGATGAAGACGATGAGTCCCAGCCCGACGCCCAGGCCGTAGATGATCGACACCTTGATCAGCTGCCAGAAGCATTCACCGACCCGCTCCAACAGGGCGTCGATCCCTACGGGCCTCCGGCCTTCGTGGATATTTCGCACCAGCTCGATCAGGGCTCCCTGGATGATCACCGGGCCGGCGATGGCCAGCACGGCCGCCACGATGCCCATGAATAGGCTGTCTGTCCCGAAGCGCTGTACTGCGCGGCATTGATCGCTGTGAGCACCGCCATCACGACCGCGGCGAAGGCGATCGAGCGCCGGAAGAGCAGCCGGTAGAGCCGCCAAGCATCGCTGAGGATCCCCGAGACCGTCATGGGCGGGAGCTTAGAGCCCATTCCGCTAGGTCTGCACGCCCGACGCGGCCGATCCGCGGCGCCAGCGACCGCAGGGCTGCTTTCCGCACTACCAGTGCGCCTTCACAACCCTGCGGCCACTGGCATCCACGGCTTGACCCCCTCGGTCGCACATCTCTACCGGAATAGACTCTTGATCAGCGGGCCAGCGCGACTCCGTCTCGATTCGTTCCGCCGAGCGGTCGCGCCTTCACCGCGGCCGGTTGTGAGACAGGGCGATTCTTAGCCCGAGCGGGCGTCTACCTATACTCGGGCGCGTGGACGAGCAAGATGTAATCGGCCCGGTCGCTGGTGATGTAGCCGAAGAAGGATCGATCGAGACCTCGGCACACGGCCGCAAGCTCGCTCTCTCGACGCTGATCTTCGCGGTCGCGACGGCGATCTCGCGCGTCGTCGGGCTGGCGCGCGAGATCCTTGTGCGGAACTACTTCGGTGTTCAGGGCGCCGGTATCAACGCCTTCACCGCCGCCTTCCAGGTGCCGAACCTGGTCCGAGCGCTGGTTGCCGACGCCGCTCTCTCTTCGGCCTTCGTGCCGGTCTTCAGCGAGCTGTTGGTCAAGGGCGAGCGAAAGAGGGCCTGGCGGGTCGCCTCGTCGCTGTTCTGGCTGATGCTGCTCGGGCTCGGCGCTCTCACGGCGCTCTTCACGCTGGTGGCGCCGTTTGTGATGAGCATCTACGGCTACCACGGGCACCAGCAAGAGCTGGCCGTCACGCTCTCGCGGATCCTCTTCCCGGTCGTGGCGCTGCTCGGCCTCTCGGGCATCGTCGTCGGCATCCTCAACAGCTATGAGCACTTCTCGGTTCCGGCGCTGACGCCGGTCTTCTGGAACCTGGCGATCATCGCCGGGCTGGTGATCGGCGTCCCGATGACGAGCAGCACGACGACGCAGTTGTACATCTATGCCGGCGCGATCCTAGCCGGCACCGTGATCCAGTTCTTTTTGCCCGTACCCTGGCTCTACGGTCTGGAGGGGCGCCTGCGTCCCGTCATCGACTGGCACGATCCCGCCGTCAAGCGCGTCTTCGTGCTCATGGGCCCGGTGGCGCTCGGCCTGGGGCTGATTAACTTCAACGTCATGCTCGGAACGGTCTTCGCTTCGCGCCTGATCGATCCCAACATCGCGCCCTCGGCGATCGACTCGGCCTTCCGTATCTATATGCTGCCGCAGGGAATCTTCTCGGTGGCGATCGCCACCGTGCTCTTCCCAACGCTCTCGCGTGCCGCCGCACAGCACGACTGGGACGGCTACCGCGACACCTTCAGCGTCGGCATACGCCAGATCGCCTTCACGCTTGTTCCCGCCGGCGTGATCTCGATCGTGCTGGCTACTCCGATCGTGCGCCTGCTCTATCAGCGCGGCGAGTTCTCGGCCCATCAGACGAGCGTGGTCGGCGCCTGTCTCGCCGCCTACTCGGTCGGGCTGGCCTTCAACGGCTTCATGCTGATGCTCAACCGCGGCTTCTTCGCCCTGCAGAAGCCCTGGACGCCAACTGCGGTGGCGCTCGGGAACCTCGCGTTGAATGCGGTGCTGTACTTCGCCCTCTATCGCGTCGGGCCCTGGGGGATTCCGCTCGCGATCTCGATCGCCAACATCGCCGGGACGGGAGCTCTGCTCGTTCTGCTCAGGCGCAAGATCGGGCGGATCGACTTCAGCTCCATCCTCAGCTCCTTCGTCCGCATCGTCGTCTCGACGGGCGTCTTCGCCGTCGCCAGCTATGCAATCTGGCGCTCGCTCGACTCGGCGCTCGGCCGCTCTTTCATCTCGCAACTGGCGTCGCTCGGGACGGCGCTCGTGGTGGGATTGGCCGCTTACTTGGTTTCGGCTCGTTTGCTCGGGGTTCGTGAGCTCGAGACGCTGCTAGCGTTGAGAGGTCACCGGCGGGCACACTGAGCCATGGACCAGAGCCAGATCCGAAACTTCTCGATCATCGCGCACATCGACCACGGCAAGTCGACGCTGGCCGATCGCATCCTCGAGCTGACGCACGCCGTCTCCGAGCGCGACATGCGCGAGCAGGTGCTCGACTCGATGGAGCTGGAGCGCGAGCGCGGCATTACGATCAAGGCCCAGGCGGTGCGTGTGCAGTGGAAGGGCCACGAGCTAAACCTGATCGACACGCCCGGGCACGTCGATTTCTCCTACGAGGTCTCGCGCTCGCTGCAGGCTTGCGAAGGAGCCTTGCTCGTCGTCGATGCGGCGCAGGGGATCGAGGCGCAGACGCTCGCCAACGCCTATCTGGCGATCGAGAACGACCTCGAGATAGTTCCGGTGATCAACAAGATCGACCTGCCTCAAGCCGACCCCGAGGGCACCGCGATCGAGGTCGCGCATCTACTCGGCGACGCGCCCGAGCACGTGCTGGCGATCTCGGCCAAGAGCGGCGTTGGCGTTGAGGCTGTGCTAGAGGCCGTGATCGAGCGCATCCCAGCGCCGGCCGGCGACCTGAGCGCGCCGGCGCGGGCGCTCGTCTTCGACTCCTCCTACGACCAGTACCGCGGCGTGGTCGCCTTCGTGCGCATGGTCGACGGCAGCTTCTCGCGTCGCCAGGCGCTCAAGGCGATGGCGCTCGGCACCGAGTTCGAGCCCGAGGAGATTGGCTTCTTCAGCCCGGGTATGACACCGGTAGAGACGCTCGCTGCCGGCGAGGTTGGTTATCTCGTCAGCGGCCTCAAGGACGTCGCCCGGCTGCGCGTCGGCGACACGATCACGACCGTGACCGAGCCCGCCTCGGAGCCGCTCCCCGGCTACAAGGACGTCAAGCCGATGGTCTTCGCCGGCCTCTTCCCGACCGATTCGGATGCCTATCCCGAGCTGCGCGAAGCGCTCGAGAAGCTGAAGCTGAACGACGCCGCGCTCCTGTATGAGCCCGAGACCTCGAAGGCGCTCGGCTTCGGCTTCCGCTGCGGCTTCCTCGGCCTGCTGCACATGGAGATCGTGCGCGAGCGGCTGGAGCGAGAGTTCGACCTCGACCTGCTCGTGACGGCGCCCAACGTCGCCTACCGGGTGAAGACGAACGCCGGCACCGAGCTCGAGGTGCACAACCCGGCCGAGATGCCGAACGACCTGGAAGAGGTTTCGGAGCCCTACATCAAGGCGACCGTGATCGTGCCCAAGGAGTTCGTCGGCTCGGTGATGGAGCTCTGTAACGATCGCCGCGGCCGCTTCGACCACATGGAGTACCTGTCTGAGCAGCGGGTGATGATGATCTACGAGCTGCCGCTGGGCGAGATCGTGCTCGACTTCTACGACCAGCTCAAATCGCGCACGCGCGGCTACGCCAGCTTCGACTACGACCTGAGCGGCTTCCGCGAGGGCAACCTGGTGCGCGTCGACATCCTCGTCGGCGGCGAGCCGGTGGACGCGCTCTCGCTGATCCTGCACCGCGACCGCGCCTACGACACCGGGCGCCAGCTGGTCGAGAAGCTGCGCGAGGAGATTCCGCGCCAGTTCTTCGACGTGCCCATCCAGGCCGCGATCGGCTCGCGGGTGATTGCGCGCGAGACGGTCAAGGCCAAGCGCAAAGACGTGCTCGCCAAGTGCTACGGCGGCGACATCAGCCGCAAGCGCAAGCTGCTCGAGAAGCAGAAGAAGGGCAAGAAGCGGATGAAGCAGGTCGGCTCGGTCGAGGTGCCGCAGGAGGCGTTCCTGGCCGTCTTGAAGTTGGATGGAGGGAAGAAGTGAGCAGCGCCCGCCACCTCTACGTTCACGTTCCTTTCTGCGCCCAGCGCTGCGACTACTGCGACTTCGTCTCACTGGCTGGGCAGCGAGGCCAGCACGCTCGCTACGTCGCCGCGCTTCTGGCCGAGCTCGAGCTGGAGCGGGAGACGCTGGCGCCGGAGCTCGAGACTGTCTATCTCGGCGGCGGAACTCCGACCTTTCTCGAGCCGGAGGCGCTTCGTGCACTGCTCGAGGGGTTGCCGGGCGCGGGCGAGCTGACCGTCGAAGCCAACCCAGAGACCGTGACGCCTGAGCTTGCCGGGGCGCTCGCGGAAGCGGGTGTCAACCGCGTGTCGCTCGGCGCTCAGAGCTTCCAGCCGCGCCTGCTGGAGGTGCTCGGCCGCCGTGCCGGGCCCGACGATGTCCGTCGCGCCTTCCAGTTCCTCCGGGACGCCGGTCTCGCCAACATCTCACTCGACCTCCTCTACGGGATCCCGGGGCAGAGCCAGGTGAACCTGGACGCCGACCTGGACGAGGCGCTCGCGCTCGCTCCCGAGCACCTCTCCTGTTACGAGCTGGAAGCGAAGCCCGGCACCCGTTTCGCTCACGCCCACGGCGCCGAGCTCGCGGAGCAAGCAGACGCGCTCGAGGATCACCTCGAGCGGATAGTCGGGCGCTTGACCGCTTCGAGCTATCGCTGGTACGAGACCGCCAACTTCGCCCGGACAGGCGGCGAGCAAGACCTTCGGTCGGCACACAACCTCGGCTACTGGCGCGGCCACGACTACCTCGGGATCGGCATCGGCGCCGTCTCGACGGCGGGCGAGCTGCGCTGGCGAAACGCTCCCTCGCTCTCCCGCTATCTGGCGGCGCTGGAGGGGGGAGAAAAGCCGCCCCGTGAGACCGAGGCGCTAGACGAGGCGACGAAATTGCGCGAGCGCCTGATGCTCGGCCTGCGCCTGGACGAGCCTGTGGCGCTGGCGGAGGTCGAGACCGTGCTCGATCGCGCTGCGTTTGCCCGGCTCTCGGATCTAGGACTGGTCGAGAGTGACGGCGAGTTGATCACGCTCAGCCGCCGCGGCCGGCTTCTTGGCGGAGCAGTCAGCGCCGAGCTGATCGTCTGGTCCGGCGACTCGCTGGCTGCCTAGACAGAGCGCTCTGCGGTCTGGTCGCGGCGGCCGTGGCCGTGCTGGTTCGGCACGGAGTTGGCGCATCTGCGGCGCTTTTCCTCGCTACCGTGTCACGACCCCGCGGGTGGGTTTGTTTGAGCGCCAAGCGAAACGAAGTACTCGATCGCCTGGCCGCGCTCGGCGGCGCGATGCGTTGTCCTCGGTCGC
>Ga0066798_10000148_pt1 | contig 38748 bp, 37 predicted proteins | sample PersoiDNA2013203_FD_70961 | JGI IMG/M metagenome (GOLD analysis project Ga0066798, IMG submission 70961) | Permafrost soil microbial communities from the Arctic, to analyse light accelerated degradation of dissolved organic matter (DOM) -... | ecosystem: Environmental > Terrestrial > Soil >... | reverse complement strand
GTGGTGAACCGGGTCCAGAACGAAGACGTGTACGTTGCTCTGCGCGATGCTTTCGACAACATGAAACGCCAGCTTGAGGACGTCGTGCGCAAGCGCAGGGGGCAGGAGAAGCAGCACGCACTGACGCTGCATGGCGAGCTTGTGCGCCTGGACGATGCCGGGGGTTTTGGCTTCATCCGTACACCTGCTGGCGACGAGTATTACTTCAGCCGCGACAACGTGGCGGGTACGCCGTTTGACCACCTGCAGATTGGCAGCGCCGTGCAGTTCATCCCCGAAGCGGGTGGTGAAGGATTCCAGGCCAAGCGCGTGAGTCTGGGCAAGCATGGCATGGGTGAGCCGCCAGCCGAATGACGTGTCACGGGCAGGGAAACAAGGGGAGAACTCTATGGGTGAACGTTTAACCACAGGCGAAATATGCACACGCAGCGTAACCATCGCCTTCAGGCAGACGCCCTTGAACGGCGCGGCGCGACTGATGCGGGAGAACCATGTCGGCTGCCTTGTCGTGGTTGATGAGGTGGGTGGCAAGCGAATCGTGGTGGGCGTGCTCACCGACCGCGATATCGTGACCGCTGTGGTTGCTTCTGATCTCGACCCCAGCACGCTGCATGTCGAGGACGTGATGACCACCGACGTGGTCACCGCACGCGAGGACGACTCACTGATTGACCTGATGCACACCATGCGCCGCAAGGGTGTACGGCGCATTCCGGTGGTCGGCGGGCAGGACGAGTTGATTGGTGTGGTGACGCTCGACGATGTGCTGGACATCCTGGCGCAGGAACTGGGTTTGCTGGTGGCTGCCATCGACAGCGAGGGCCAACGCGAACGCCAGATCCGAAAGTGAGCCTGCGAACACGGCTCCAGGCCTCACCAGCGCAGCCGCCAGCTGCCATCGGCTTGCGCTTGCACGCCCGTGTTCAAGTGTCGGCCGTCAGTCTCGAACAGCGATTGCAGGCTGCGTCGCGCGGCGGGCTTGGCGTGCGTCAGCCGCAGGCGGCGCAACTGCATGGGCACGATCTCAAGTTGCTGCAGCGCGCCGGTCTCACGCGCGAGCTGCGCAAAGTACAGACACACGGTACTGGGGTCAAAACGCTCCTGGGATGCGATGCCTTCATAGTCATTGATGAGATCACCGCAACCATAGAGAATGAGCCGCCCGCGGTAGACCTCGACCGGCCGCGGATGGTGTGACGAATGGCCGTGCACCAGATCGGCCGCGCCCAGTTCAGTCAGGCGCTGCGCAAAGCGGCGATGCAGCTGCGGCACTTCGAGCCCCCAGTTGCCACCCCAGTGCAGCGACACCACGACCAGGTCGCCGGGCTGGCGTTGCCGGGCGACGCGCGCGGCGACTTGCTGTGCGCTGGCCTCTGTTAAATCGGGCAGCAGCGCAACGCCAGAACGTTGCGGCGTGGCGCCCCAGGCGGGCGGCACGCCGCTGTCCGGACCGGCCCAGGAAAACACCAGCAGGCGCGCGCCGCCAGCGAGTGGCAAGGTGGCGGGTGCGCAGGCGGCCTCAAGATTGCTGCCGGCGCCGGCGCTCTGGATTCCAGCCTGCTTCAGCGTGTGCAGGGTTTCTGCAAGTCCCGCCCGCCCCCAGTCCAGCACATGGTTGTTGGCCAGCGTGCAGCCGTCGATGCGCGCGGCGGTGAGACAGCCGATGTTGGCGGGATGCATGCGGTAGTTAATGCCCTTGTCGGGCCAGGCTTCATCCGAGGTCGTGATCGCCGTCTCCAGATTGACCAGGCGCAGCTCGGGTTGGCGCCGCTCAATCTCGGCCAGCGCATCGCCCCAGATGTAGTCCGGTGCCACCGGGGCCGGCACCGGTCCGTTGACGCGCTCGGCCAGACGCACATAGTCGCGCGCGTCGCGCACCCAGCTCTCATACAGCAGCGGCGCAACAGGGTGCGCCTGAATCTGGTCGATGCCACGCCCGGTCATCACATCGCCGGCAAGCCAGAGTGTGACGGTGTCCATGGTTTGTTGGGTGACGTCTAACCCTTGATGCACACCAGCGGCTCCAGCCGCGCCACCTTGCGCGCCAGGCCGGCCGCATCGGCGGCATCGACCACTGAGTTCACGTCCTTGTAGGCGTCGGGTGCTTCCTCGGCCACGCCGCGCATGGAAGGGCTGCGTATCAGGATGCCGCGTTGTGCCAGCTCGTCGACCACCGTGCGGCCGTTCCAGGTCTTGAGGGCCTGATGGCGGCTCATGGCGCGTCCGGCGCCGTGGCAGGCCGACGAAAAAGCCAGTGACTCCGAGGCCGTGGTACCCGCCAGCACATAGGAGCCGGTGCCCATCGAGCCGCCAATCAGCACCGGCTGGCCGCTGGCACGCAAAGCCTGCGGCAAGCCGGGGTGGCCGGGGCCCCAGGCCCGTGTGGCGCCCTTGCGATGCACATAGAGCTCGCGCAGGCGGCCGTCGACGCGGTGCGTCTCGAGCTTGCAGGTGTTGTGCGACACGTCATACAGCACCGGCAGCTGCGCCGAGGGCAGCAGTTTGGCAAACACGTCGCGCACCAAGTGGGTCAGGATCTGGCGATTGGCCAGCGCGCAGTTGATGGCCGCCCGCATCGCGCCGAGGTATTCCTGGCCCAGGTCGGAGCGTATCGGCGCGCAGGCCAGTTCGCGGTCGGGCAGGATGAGGCCGTAGCCCGGCGCGGCCTCGACCATTTTGCGCAGGAATTCGGTGCCGATCTGGTGCCCCAGCCCGCGCGAGCCGCAGTGAATCATCAGCACGACATCACCGATGTGCAAGCCGTAGGCGCTAGCAATCGCGTCATCAAACACCGCGGTGACTTCCTGCACCTCCAGGTAGTGGTTGCCACTGCCCAGCGTGCCCATCTCTTCGCGCTGGCGCTTCTTGGCCTGCTCCGAGACGTATTTGGGTTTGGCGTGCAGCATCTGGCCCTGTTCTTCGACGCGTTCCAGGTCGGCACTGCTGCCCCAGCCCCGTTCGACCGCCCACTTCGCGCCGCCGCTGAGCATGGCGTCCATCTGCGCGCTGTTGAGCCGAATTCCCCCGGTGCTGCCCAAGCCGGCCGGGATGCGCTCGAACAACGTATCGGCCAGCGCTCGCTGCACGGTCATGATGTGTTCGCGGCGCAGCCCGGTGTGCAGGCAGCGCACACCACACGAGACATCAAAGCCCACGCCTCCGGCCGAGACCACGCCACCGGCATCGGCGTCGAAGGCGGCGACGCCGCCGATCGGAAAGCCGTAGCCCCAGTGGGCATCGGGCATCACGTACGAGGCGCCCACGATGCCCGGCAGCATGGCCACGTTGACCGCCTGCTCGTAGACCTTGTGATCCATCGCGCGCACCAGTTCCTTGCTGGCGTAGATCATGGCCGGCACACGCATCTTGCCCTGTGCCGGGATTTCCCAGGCACAGGGGCTGTGTTGTTTCAGGAGCGTCAGATCCATGGCTCAGACATCGACCACGGTTTGCGCCAGCCAGCCACCATCGATGGGTGCCACGCGCAAGGCGGTGTAAGTGGCGCCCTTGACCTCCACCGCTGGCTGATGGCGCTGCACAGAGGTTGGCTCGCCCATCGCCTGCGCGTCCAGGTGCGTGCCATTGAGGTCGACATGAAAGCGGCCAAACAGCATGCGCCGCACCGCCATCTCGTACACCAGCGTATTGAGCCAGTCGGCGAGCAGCAACTCGTCGTCCGGCGCCTCGCAAGTGATGTGCACGGCCTCAACTGCGGCCACCTGTTGAGGGTCGGTGATCACGGCCGTCAGCGCCAGCGCGGCCTGCTCAAAGGCGCCAGCCTTGGTGACACCAATGCCGCGCACGCCGATGTCGGCGCCATGCTCGAAGTGTTCCCAGTGGTTGTACATTGCGGTTGTGCCCGGGGCATGCGGTGCACGCCTCACGGGTTTTGTTATCCGCCACTGTGGCACCTGAGCGTTTGACAATCCGCAAACGCGCTGTCATTGGTCTGCATCAAGCCAGTCCGTCGCCCATGCCAGCGCAGCCGCCAGATGCGCCAGCGCCTCCGGGCTGGGCGGCGCACCGAGCTCGAAACTCTCGCCACGTATCGCCAGCAGGGTGCAGGACGGCGGCGCCTCGCCGCGCAGATCACAAAACACCTGCAGCAGCGCCTGCGGGCTCAAGGCGTGGGTCGTAAAGCTGATGTCCGGCGCGGCGTGCAACTGCGTCAGCTCGAACGGCGCACGACAGCTCAGGCTGGCATCGACAAACAACACCCGCTGGCGTCCCACCAGATCGAGCGCATGTTCAATCTGTAACTGGTAGTCGTCGAGGTAGTCCACCGCTGTGGCAGGCGCGGCCAGGGCACGCAGGCGCTCAATGCACAAAGGCCCCAGCGCGTCGTCGCCACGACTCAGATTGCCCCAGCCGAACACCAGCAGCGGCGCCACCGGCGCGGGCGCTGCCGTCATACCGATACGCTTGGCACAGTACCCAGCTCACGGCGGAACTCACCGCTCTGCGACTTGAGGACACGGTCGATCAGCGCGCCATCAAACCCGAGCAGCGTCACCTCCAGCGGCATCTGGCCCAGCGCATGGGTGGCGCAGGACAGGCAGGGGTCGTAGGCGCGGATGGCGACCTCGATGTGGTTCAGCAAGCCTTCGGTCAGCTCGCGCCCGTCGAGGTACTCGCGTGCCACCGCGCGCACCGCCTCGTTCATGGCCTGGTTGTTGTGGGTGGTCGAGACGATCAGGTTGCACATCGTCACCAGATCGTCGTCGCCAACCTCGTAATGGTGGATCAGCGTGCCACGCGGCGCCTCGATCACACCCACGCCGCCGCGTTGGCGCGGCCCGCTGGCGATCAACTCACCGCCCAGGATGTCGGGGTCGTCCAGCAGTGTCTGGATCACCTCAACACAGTGCAGCATCTCAATCATGCGCGCCCAGTGGTAGGCCAGCGTGGCCTGAATCGGCTCACCGCGACCCCAGGCGACAAATTCGCGGCGCTCGCTTTCAGCCAGCGGGCTGGGGATGAAGTCGCAGTTTTGCAGCCGTGCCAGCGGCCCGACCCGGTACCAGCCCAACTCAGGCCCCAGGCTTTTGAGGAACGGGAACTTCATGTAGGTCCAGGGTTTGACTTCTTCTTCAATCAATCCCAGATAGTCCTGGTCGCTGGCGCCGTCGAACAGGATGGCACCCGCCGTGTCGCGCGCCCGCAGCACGCCGTCGTACAGGTCCAGCGCGCCATCGGCACGCACCAGCGACAGCAGGTTGGAGCGAAAGCTGCCAAAACTGTCGTACAGCGCCGGGTTTTGCGCATGCAGTTGTTTGGCAATCAAAACGGCGTCTTGCGCCCAGGCAATCATTTGCGCCACATCGCGTTGCAGCAGAGCGCGGTCCGCCGGGCTGACATGCTTGTTGACGCCGCCCGGCACCGAGCCGGTGCCATGCACGCGCTTGCCCGCGGTGGCGCGGATCACCTCCTGGCCGAACTTGCGCAACAGCACGCCTTTGCGCGCGATGTCAGGGTGCGCTTGCGCCACGCCGACGATGTTGCGCCGGTTCACCTCGGAGTCAAAACCAAACAGCAGGTCGGGCGCGGCCAGGTAGAAGAAGTGCAAGGCGTGCGACTGCATCACCTGGCCGTAATGCATCAGGCGGCGGATCTTGTCGGCCGTGGGCGTGACGGGCAAGGCGCCGACCACCCGGTCGAACGCTTTGGACGCCGCCAGGTGGTGCGACACCGGGCAGATGCCGCACAAGCGCTGCACCATCACCGGCACTTCCCAGTAGGGTCGGCCCTGAATGAATTTCTCGAAACCGCGGAACTCGACGATATGCAGGCGCACCTGCTGCACGCGGTTCTGCGCGTCCAGCAGGAGCGTGACCTTGCCATGGCCTTCAACCCTTGACACCGGATCGATGGCGACCCGGCGCAGGCCTTGCGCGACGGCTTCAGGGGCAGCGGTTTCGAGTGATGCGGTCATGGTCAGTCACAGTCAGTCGTAGTGGATCAGGCCGTGCCCCAGGTGCGGCGTGCACCCGGCCATCAGGTCGGTCAGAAAGTGCCAGAAAGCGTCAGCCGAGGGCGGGCAACCGGGCAGGGAGTAGTCCACATGCACCACCTCGCGGATCGGGTGCACTTTGTTCAGCAGCAGCGGCAGCTCGGGGTCATCGGGAATACCTCCGCCCGCGCTCAAGCCCGGTCGACTGCGGTACACCTCGGTCAGCAACTCGCCCAAATCAAGCTGGTTGCGTTGCGCGGGCAAGCCGCCGTTGATGGCACAGGCACCCACCGCCACCAGCGTTTTGCAGTGCACGCGGAATTCGCGCAACACCAGCACATTCTCGGCATTGCACAGGCCGCCTTCGATCAGACCGATGTCACACGCCCCCACCTGCTTGATGTCGGTCAGCGGCGAGCGGTCGAACTCGATGTGCTCGATCAGATCAAACAGCCGCTCGTCAATGTCCAAAAAAGACATATGACAGCCAAAGCAGCCGGCCAGCGACACCGTGGCGACTTTCAGCTTGCGCGGCGTTTGGGACATCGCGGGTGCAATCATGTGGCCTCACCCTCCACCTGCTGCGACACCGGCTTCGCATCAAAACGCCGCTGTCCGATCGGGATCACAAAGCCACGCCGCTTGGGCAGGATCACGCCCACCGGGCAGATGTGGGCCGCGCGGTCATCCAGGCTCATCGCGGTGTCGCCCAACTGCCCGCTGGCACTGTTGACCAGCAGGTGGGTGCCAATGCCATGGCCGCCAATGGCAAAGATGTTCTTGCCGTCAACCTCGCGGCTGGCGCGCACGCACAGCTCGCACAAGATGCAGCGATTCAGGTCGAGCAGGATGTCGGGGTGGCTGGCGTCCACCCGGCGGTGCGGGTAAAACTCCTCAAAGTGCGGCCCTTCCATGCCCATCTGGTAGGCGGTGGCCTGCAGCAGGCAATTGCCGCTCTTCTCGCAACTGGGGCAAAAGTGGTTGCCTTCCACAAACAGCATCTGCAGCAGCGTCTTGCGCTGGCGGTTCATCTCCGGCGTATTGCTTTCGACCTCCAGCCCGGCGGCGGCCAACACGCTGCAGGCAGCGCCGACGCGGCCATTCACCTTGACGCTGCAAATCCGGCACGAGCCATGCGCGGCAAAGTCCGGGTGCCAGCATAGGTGCGGGATGTAGCGCCCGGCGCGCGTGGCGGCCTGCAGAATGGTCTCCCCGGGCGCAAACGGCAGGTCGTCGCCGTCGAGCGAGAAGCGCTGGGTGGAGCTCACGTCATCCGTCATGTGCGGTTCTCCAGGTGCGCAGCAGCGTCGTCGCGGCCGGTCATGCGCCGGGCAATTGACAGCTCGGCGTCGAGGTCAAAACCCGGCTCGAAATCGAGCGACTGCAAGCGTTGCTCGTAGGCCGGGCGAAACTTCAGCACCGTATCGCGCAAGGAGTTGCAGGCGCTGGCCCCCAGGCCGCAATGGGTGCTGCTGTGCAGCAGGCGATCCAACTCGAACAGCACATCAAGGTCGTCGCGCGAGCCGTGGCCGCCCGCCAGCTTGTCCATGCGCTTGACCAGCAAGGCGGTGCCAACCCGGCATGGGGTACAGAAGCCGCAACTCTCGTGGGCAAAAAAATGCGCAAAACCGCGTGCCACCTCGAACATGTCACGCGAGCGGTCAAACACCATGAAGGCGCCCGCCGTCGGCACGTCTTCAAACGCGATGCGGCGCTCAAACTCGTCCGCCGCCAGGCACACCCCGGACGGCCCACCGACCTGCACCGCCTGCGTGTCGTGCGCGCCGCAGTCCGCCAGCAGGCGGCTCACCGGCGTGCCCAAGGGGTATTCGTACAGGCCCGGGCGCGCGCAGTCGCCCGACACCGAGTGAATCTTGGTACCGGTCGATTTGGGCGTGCCGATGCCGGCCCAAAGCGCGCCGCCGTGCTGCGCAATGTGCGTCACCGCGCAAAAAGTTTCCACGTTGTTGACCAGGGTCGGATGCCCCAGGTAGCCGTGCTCGGCCGGGAACGGCGGGCGGATGCGCGGCGTGCCGCGCTTGCCTTCGAGCGACTCGATCAGCGCCGACTCTTCGCCGCAAACGTAGGCGCCAGCGCCGACGTGAATGGAGATGTCGAAATCGAAACCGGCCTGCCCCAGAATATGGGCGCCCAGCAACTGCGCATCGCGCCTGCGCTGCAAAACGCCCAGCAAGGGCTCCAGCAGGTAGCGGTATTCGCCACGCAGGTAAAGAAAGCCGCGGCGCGCGCCAACAACATGGGCGGCGACGGTCATGCCCTCGAACACCGCGTCGGCCTGACGGCTCAGCAGCACGCGGTCCTTGAAGGTGCCGGGTTCGCCCTCGTCGGCGTTGCACACCACCACACGCTCAGTGCCGATGGCCTGGCGGCACAGCTCCCATTTGAGGCCAGTGGCAAAACCGGCGCCGCCGCGCCCGCGCAAATTGGAGCGCTTGATCTCGGCCAGCGTCGCGTCAGCCCCGCGCGCCAGCGTCGGCGCCAACGCAGCCCCCGGCACGCAAGGCGCGGCGAGCAGCACATCGGCACGACGAATGTTGTCCTGCACCTCAAACCACTCAGCCGGCCATTGCGGCACCGGCGCGCGCGCGCGGATCAGCTCGGCCATTTGCGCCACCCGGGCGGCGTCGAGCCGGGTCAGCACCTGGTGATGGTTGATCAGCAAGGCTGGCCCCTGATCGCACAGCCCGGTGCAGGAGGTCCGGTCCACGCTGACCAGGCCATCGGCGCTGAGCTGACCGGGTACCACCCCCAGGCGCTGACAGAGGTCGGCCAGCAGCGCCTCGCTGCCGAGCATGCGGTCGGTCACGTTGTCGCTGAACAGCACACGGTAGGCGCCGACCGGCCGGGTGTGCAAGAAGCGGTAGAAACCGGCCACCCCTTGCACCTGCGCCAGCGTCAAGCCGAGCGCGCTGGCGACCTGGCCCAGGGCGTCAGGCGCCAGCCAGCCTTGCATGGCCTGCAACTCGCGCAAAATCTGCAGCAGCGCATGCGGGTCAGGCGGGTAGCGCGCCAGCAGGCGCTGCAGCTCGGGCGCTGCGGCTTGGGGGGTTTGGCGGTTCGGGCACATGGCTTGAATTTAAACGAACATGGTCTAAAGTCAAGCTGGCCTTGGGCAGCGCTAGCTGAGGTGCTTCTCAAAAACCATGCCGGGCTGCAGGTCAAACCCGCGCAAAAAGTCGGCCACGCCCAGGCGCTTGCCGCCGGGGCGCTGCAACTGCGTGATGTTTACTACTGATTTCATAGCGGCTACCTCAATACCGACGGTGGCTACAGCCAGAATTGATCCAACTTCTTCCGAAACGGGCGAGGTTCCAGGTAACACCTCTGCCAACCATATCTTCAGCGTTTCGCCATTCAAAACCGCTGTGGCACCGGGGAATGGATTGAAGGCACGGATGCGTTGCGTGATCACGGCCGCACTTTGCGTCCAATCGATGACCGCCTCGTGTTTTTCAATTTTGTGGGCGTAAGTCACGCCTTGTGCTGCCTGTGCCACTGGCTGCAAACTGCCATCGACCGCCTGTTCCAGCACTTGCAGCATCAGCTGTCCGCCCAGCTCGGCCAGCCGGTCATGCAAGCTGCCGGTGGTGTCGCTCGCCTCGATCGGGATCGCCTGCGCCAGCAGCATGGCGCCGGTGTCGAGCCCGGCGTCCATTTGCATGATGGTGACGCCAGTTTGCGCATCGCCCGCCTCGATGGCGCGGTGAATCGGCGCCGCGCCACGCCAGCGCGGCAGCAGCGAAGCGTGAATGTTGAAGCAGCCGCGGGCTGGCACATCCAGCACCCACTGCGGCAGGATCAGGCCGTAGGCGGCCACCACCATGACCTCGGCCTGCGCTGACGCCAGCAGCACACAGGCGGCGGCTGCATCCTCAGGGTATTTGCCGTCCAGCCGCAGGCTGCGCGGCTGCGCTAGCGCCAGGCCGTGATCCAGGGCGAACTGCTTCACGGCAGAGGCCTGCAGCTTCATGCCGCGCCCAGCGGGGCGATCCGGCTGTGTCAGCACCAGCGCAATTTCATGCCCGGCCGCGTGCAGCTGTGCCAGCGCGACGCGGGCAAATTCGGGTGTGCCGGCAAAGATCAGCCTCACTCACGCTCCTCGCGCTGCGCTTTGAGCATTTTTTTCTTGATCCGGTTGCGCTTGAGAGGCGACAGGTATTCGACAAAAACCTTGCCCAGCAGGTGGTCCATCTCGTGCTGGATGCAGACTGCCAGCAGGCCTTCAGCTTCAATCAGGCGCGACTGACCCTGAGCGTCCAGCGCCGTCACGGTGACGGCGTCAAAACGCTCAACGCCGTCGTAAATGCCCGGCACCGACAAACAGCCCTCTTCGTTGAGGTGCGTCTCGGCGCTGCTCCAGACCAGCTGCGGGTTGATCAGTACCAGCGGCGCGTCACGTTCTTCAGAGACATCCACCACGATCAGACGCTCGTGCACATTGATCTGGGTCGCCGCCAGGCCAATGCCTTTGGCCTCGTACATGGTTTCCAGCATATCCACGATCAGGATCTGAACGCGCGCGTCTACCTTTGACACCGGTTTGGCCACGGTGTGCAGCTTGGGATCGGGATAACAAAGAATCGGAAGTAGCATTTAATTGGTTGAGGACAGAGCTGGCTCGCTGGGCGTAGCTGCGGTCTGTCCCGCAAAGTTTCAGTTTAGTTGAGGACAGAACTGGCACGCCTTGAAATGTTGAGGACAGAGCTTGTACGCTTCGCGTAACTTCGGTCTGTCCCGCAAACCTTCAGGCTGCGGTCTGTCCCGCAAGGTTTTGGGATATGTCGCTATTTTCGCTACTTTTGGCGCTGCCGGCAGACGGTAGGCCGAGGAAACGTTGCCGGATCAAGGGCTTAAGTGCAAAATCGCGCGTGACTTATCATGATGTGCTCCAGGTTGGCCAGTCCGCCGCCTGGCGCCCCAACCGCCTGAAACACATTTGCCGTGCAGAACCCTATGACCCAAAACCTGATGCCAAAGTCCACCGCCGCCGCCAAAGTCATGGGGATCACCCTGGCGGTGCTGACCGCCAGTTTGGCCACCGCGCCAGCTTGGGCCCAGAATTTTCCGATCACGGCAGGACAAAAGGCGACCGCGTCGCAGGTCGCTCAGGCTGGCGTGCCCTTGAGCGAACTGGCGGCCAATGCGCCCGACCACTACACCGTCAAACGCGGCGACACGCTATGGGCCATCTCCGGCATGTTCCTGAAAAGCGCCTGGCGCTGGCCCGAGTTGTGGGGCATGAACCTGGCTGACATCCACAACCCGCACCTGATTTACCCGGGGCAAACGCTGTATCTGGAGCGGCACAACGGGCGCGCCACCCTGCGCAGTCGCCAATCTGGCGCCGATGCGGCGGCTCTGGCGACCGTGCGCCTGTCGCCACGCACCCGGATTGAACTGCTGGCCGACGACGCCCTGCCGACGCTCAAAAGTCACTTGATCGAGCCCTTTCTGGCCGAACCGGTGATCGTGGACGAGAACGGCCTCACGCGGGCGCCGCGCATCGTGGCGGCGCAGGAGGGCCGCGTGCTGCTGACCCGGGGTGACCGGGCCTACGCGCGCGGCCAGGGTGACGCGGTGCTGATCGATGAGCCGGCGCAAAAGCAAAAAGCCTACCGGGTGTTTCGCAATGCCACGCCTCTCAAAGACCCGGTGACGGCTGAAATTCTGGGCTATGAGGCACAGTACGTGGGCAAGGCGCTGCTGGTGCACGGCGAATCCACCCAGGCCTCGGTTGACAAGGACGGCAAGCCCCGCACCGACATCATCCCGGCCACGATTGACATTGTGGCGGCCAAAGAGGAAATGCGGGTTGGCGACCGGCTGCTGCCCGAGCCACCGCAACAGCTGTTGAGCTACGTGCCGCGCGCCCCTCAGCGCCCGGTGGACGCCCGCATTGTTTCGGTCTACGGCAGCGCGGTGGTCAATGCAGCGCAAAACCAGGTGGTGGCCATCAATCTGGGCACGCGCGACGGCATCGAAAGCGGGCACGTATTGGCGATCCTGAAAGACGGTGCGCGCCTGATCGACAAAACCGATGCGGCACGCCCCGAACTGAAGTTGCCGGATGAACGCAATGGTTTGCTGATGGTGTTTCGCACTTTCGAGAAACTCTCTTATGCGCTGGTGCTCGACATCACGGATGGCGCCAAAGTGGGCGACCGGCTGGTCAACCCGCGCTAAAGCAGCGTGACACCCCGTTAACGCCAGCACACCCAAGGTTTCAGTGGAACGCGACGAACTGGCCGCCTGGCTGCGCCTGACGCTCAGCAGCGGCGTCGGCCTTGAAGCCGCCCGCAAATTGCTGGCGGCGTTTGGCTTGCCAGCGGCGGTGTTTGAGCAGTCGTCATCGGCGCTGCAGCAGGTGGTGAGCGCCAAGCAGGCAACGGCCCTGCGCACCGAGCCGCCTGAACTGGCGGCTCTGCTGGAGCAGACCTGGGCCTGGCTGCAGGACACGGGTGTCGGTAGCGCCCGGCGCCAAATTGTGGTGCTGGGGGATGCCAACTACCCGCAATCGCTGCTCAACATTGAAGACCCGCCGCTGATGCTGTACCTGCTGGGTGGCGGTGAATTTATACAAAATCAGGCTGTAGCCCCCGTCCACAAAGCTCAGGCAGCTATCAATTTAATTGATAGCCGGCTGACCTTGTGCCTGGCCAACAGCATTGCCGTGGTCGGCAGTCGCAACCCGACCCCCCAGGGCGCCGTCAACGCGCGCCAGTTTGCCAAGGCGCTGGGACTGGCGGGCTTGACCGTGGTCAGCGGACTGGCCTTGGGAGTGGACGGCGCGGCCCACGAAGGCGCACTCGACAGTCTGGCGCCGGGTTCCGATCGACTCGCCACGGTGGCCGTGGTCGGCACCGGGCTGGACCGGGTCTACCCCAAAAGGCACCTGGCGCTGGCGCACCGCATCGCCCAAAACGGCTTGCTCATCAGCGAGTACCCGCTGGGCACGCCGCCACTGCCCGCCAATTTCCCCAGGCGCAACCGTCTGATTGCCGGGCTGGCGCAGGGCACCCTGGTGATCGAGGCCGCCCTGAAGTCCGGCTCCCTGATCACCGCGCGGCTCAGCGCCGAACAGGGAAAAGATGTTTTTGCCATTCCCGGCTCGATCCATTCCACGCAGGCGCGCGGTTGCCACGCGCTCATCAAGCAAGGCGCCAAGCTGGTGGAATCGGCGCAGGACGTGCTGGAGGAGATGAAGATCGAGAGCGGCTTGACACCTGCTCTCGATTCGATAGCTGTCGACGCCTGTTCCACGGGGGCTACAGGCTCATTTGCTACTCAAACGGCGTTACTCGATGCGATCGGGTTCGACCCGGTTGGGCTGGACGCCTTGCAGGCGCGCTGCGGCATCGACACCGCCGCTCTGCAAGCGCAGTTAATGACGCTGGAACTCGACGGTCTGCTGGCACGCCTGCCCGGCGGCCTGTTCCAGCGCATGAGCCGGAGATAGACGACCGCGCGACGACCGGCGGGCCAGGTCTGATTTGACGGTCAACTCATTGCTTTAGCGCCCGACATTGGCGCTATATTGCACCCATGTTTCAAGTCCTTGTTTTCGTTTACGAGAATTATTGGTACGGCGAGTCCTGCCCTGAACCGGCTGATCTGCAGCAAAAGCTCAGCGCGGTCGGCTTTGATCCCGAGGAAATTCAGGACGCGTTGACCTGGTTGCATGACCTGAGTCTGGCGGCGCGCGAGCAGTCGGCGCCGATAGCGCGGGCCGGCACGGGCCACGGCACCAACGAAGCGGCAAAAACAGATGCCGTTGCCCAGTCACCGCACAGCCTGCGCGTGTACACGACGGCCGAGCAAAATCAGCTGGGCGCGCCCTGCCTGGGCTTTGTCACTTTTCTCGAAAGCGCGGGCGCGCTGCCAGGCCATCTGCGCGAGATCGTGCTGGAGCGCGCCATGGCGGCACCCGCCAACCCCTTGGCGCTGGAAGACTTCAAGGTCATTGTGCTGATGGTGTTCTGGAGTCTGGGCTTAGAGCCCGACGCGCTGATACTCGACGAGTTGTGTGATGACGGCGCCAGCCGGGTGGCGCATTAACCCAGCAGCCGCTCCGGATTGGCTTCGAGCTTGCCCAAGGCATCGCGCGTGGCGCGTATGGTGAGTGTTTCTTCTTCTTGCGGCAGCAACAGGCCCGCCTGCAGGTAGGCTGCCAGGCGCCCAGTCTGCATCAGGTAGCTGTGCCCCGTGGTCGACACAAACAGGTGCAGGTGTTTGCGATCACTGCGCCAGGCGAACTGCACCTGAGCGAGCTGGCCGTTATGGTCCAGCGAAAACCAGGTGCCCACTTGCAACTCCTGCGCCCACGCCAGCATCGCCGCGCTGGGCTGGGAGCCGCCATCGGCCACCACGTCCAGCGCTGAGGTGTCGATGCCCAACATCATTTCAATGCTTTGAGCGTCCAGCGGCAGATCGCCCAGGCCGTCATCGGTCACAAAGTTTTCGAGGTGTGCCAAGTGTTCGGCCATGGCCGCAATCTGCTCGCTCCCAATCGCCTGGGTCTTGGACAGGAAGGCGTCGGCCAAGGTGTCGCTGACAGTCTGGATATGGCGCTGCTGCTCGGACGGTGCCAGGCCCAGCAGCGTCATACCGGAGCGCAACTTCTGCAGTAATCGCGGCAAATCTGCTATCACGCGGGCCCGGTCGTTGCGGTTGGGCTTGGCGCTGGCGGCCCAAAGGAGATCGGTGGCGGTTTTTTTAAACGCCAGGGTGTCGGCGTGCTGCGGGCCTTTGCGCACCGCCGCCACCGCCAGAACCTCGGCCCAGACCTTGAACAGAAACTCACGAATCTCGTCGCGCACCGGCATGTCCTTGAGCATGTTGCGCATCTCGATCGTGTACTGGATGGTGAGCGTCTCCTTCTGCTCCACCTGCTGCGCCACGCTAACCGCTTTTTGGGTTGACGCGCGTCCGGTCAGATATTTGGCCAGGAACTTCTGAAACTCGTCATAAACCAGTTGGTACACCCGGCGCCCGGTCTCGGGATACTGCTCAATCACCTGCACCACGCGCTTGATCTCAGTCTCCAGCGCACTGCCGCTGATGCCGCTGGCGTCAAAACCCATGACACACGACCCCATGCGGTCAATCAACTCGCGCGCCGGATGAGTCAAGGTGCCAAAAAAATCCGGCTCGGCCAGCGCCAGCCGCAGCACCGGCATTTGCAGGCGCGCGAACCAGACCCGAATGCCGGGCGGAATGCGGTCCTCCTGCAAAATAGCCTGGAACATCAGCGCCACAATCTCAATAATGGCCTTTTCGCTCTTGGTTTCCGCCTTGTTCTTGAGATCGGTGGATCTGCGCCGCAACTCGCCCGCCACCCGGAGCACCGCCGCCGGACTGTCCTCGTCCAGCACCGTGCCATGGCCCGCATAGGCACCCACCGGCTGGGAATGCATCGCAATCGCCGCTGCCAGTGCGGGCGACGGCGGCTCATAGTGCGTGGTTTCAAAATTGCCTGCACCCGTGCCCAGCAACAAGCGCTTGAGTTGGCCCAGCACACCCTGCGCCCGACTGCGTGCCCGCGCCAGCGGTGTGCTGGACGTCATCATGCGGGTTTCCTCGGCCGCGCTGCCAAAAAACCCGCCTGAATGCGACCTGGCGTGACCCGATGGCGAGCTGCGCCCCAACGCCGCACCGCCACTGACATGGCCACGCTCACTGCCGCCACCCGTGTCAGAGCCCGCCGGCACCGCCCCGCGGCCGGCGGCACCCTCAGGCGCGCCGCGACCGGGCACAGGCGATGGCGCTGGCATAGGCGACGGGCCGCTGCGGGGCCCAGCCGATGGGATGCGCCTGACGCGATCTTTTAATTCAATCGTCGGCAGCACCCCTTGCTTGATCAACAAGGCGTTCGCGTTCGCATAAGCCTGATTGATACGCTGCGTCAACAGAGTGCGCGCCACCTCGTTCACCAAGGGCCAGGCATCGCGGGGCATGCCAGCCAAGGCCCACTGTTCGATCATCAACAGCAGCAGCACTTCCGGGCGAAAAATATCGTGGTCCTGCAAGTCTTGCGTGCCCTCCAGCAGCTTGATGCGCACACGCAGATCATTCAACTCGTCGCTGACTTTTTCCACCACGCTCAAGACCAACCGGGAGGCCATGATCTTGTCCTCAACCACCTCGGTACCAACCAGCTCCAGATCACTGTCGGTCGCCCCCTTTGACGCGACCACCGCTGGCTTCAAGGCTGCCTGCCAGGCGGTCAGGGTGCCTTCAACCCAGGCCGTCTGACAGCTCTGGTAAAGCGTCCAGGCGTCGCGCCGGTTTTGCATATCACGCGAAGGCGCAGCCTCATTCATCAACTCGGTCAGCCGCTGCCGGGCCGCAACACCCAGCTCCACCATGGCGCGACCCGCCTCAGCCAGAAAGCGCTTGCGCGTCTCTTGAGCGAGCTGGATGCGTTGCGCCATAGAGGCCGGAGTTGACATCGTTTAATTCTAGTCAGACCAAGACAACTGCGTCGGCAAAGAACGATCCGTCACGGCCCGGATGGGCCCGCGCACAAGGCTTGATCAAACGGTGGCGCCAGCGTTGGGGTCATTCGGATCCTCTTCTTTTTTGGTGCCGCCCTTGATCAGGTCTTCACGTTGGATGCCTAGCCACATGGCAATGGCGGCTGCCACAAAAACTGAAGAGTAGATACCAAACAAAATGCCAATGGTCAGGGCCAGCGCAAAATAATGCAGCGTGGCGCCCCCGAACAACAACATGGACAACACCATCATCTGGGTCGAACCGTGGGTGATGATGGTCCGGCTGATGGTCGAAGTAATGGCGCTGTCGATGATCTGCATCGTGTTCATCTTGCGGTAGCGCCGGAAATTTTCGCGAATCCGGTCAAAAATCACCACCGACTCGTTGACCGAATAACCCAACACCGCCAGCACGGCGGCCAGCACCGGGAGCGAAAACTCCCACTGGAAAAACGCAAAAAACCCGAGGATGATGACAACGTCGTGTAAATTGGCGATGATCGCCGCCACCGCGAATTTCCATTCAAACCGGAGTGACAGGTACAGCATGATGCCGACCACCACAGAGGCCAGCGCCTTCAGGCCGTCAGCAGCGAGTTCGTCGCCCACCTGCGGACCCACAAATTCGGTGCGACGCATAACAGCGGACGCATCCGCCGCCTTGAGTGCGGCCATCACCTGCACACTCTGCTGGGCAGAAGTGACACCTTTTTGCACCGGCAGACGGATGAGCACATCCCGCGCCGTGCCAAAGTTTTGCACCTGAACATCGTTCAAACCGAGCTTGGCCACCGTACTGCGAACCAAATTCAAGTCAGCCGGCTGCGTGTAGGTAACCTCCATCAGGGTGCCACCGGTGAACTCTACCGACAGATGCAGACCGCGGCTGAACAAAAAGAAGACCGCGGCCAAAAAGGTAATGAGCGACACCACGTTAAAGATGATGGCATGCCGCATGAACGGAATGTCGCGTTTGATTTTAAAAAATTCCATGAATATCTCGCTGTAGTTCGCGCTTATTTCGGGGCCACAGGCGCATCGGGCTCAGGGCGCCAGATGGTCCCAATGGAGACCGTCTTGAGCTTGTTTTGTCGGCCGTACCACAAATTAACCAGGCCTCTGGAAAAGAACACGCCGGAGAACATGCTGGTCAGAATGCCAAGAACGTGCACCACCGCAAACCCGCGCACCGGGCCGGAACCGAACGCCAACAAGGCCAGCCCGGCAATAAGCGTGGTGACATTGGAATCCAAAATAGTGGCCCAGGCCCGGTCATACCCAGCGTGGATGGCGGCCTGCGCCGAGGCGCCATTGCGCAACTCTTCGCGCACCCGCTCGTTGATCAGCACATTGGCATCAATCGCCATACCGAGCACCAGTGCCATCGCGGCCATGCCCGGCAGCGTCAAAGTGGCCTGCAGCATCGACAGCATCGCCACCAGCAGCAGCAAATTGACGGCCAGCGAGATACTCGAAAACAGGCCAAACAGCACGTAGTAGACGCACATGAAGACCGTTACCGCCGCAAAGCCGTAGGTGACGCTGTTAAAGCCCTTGGCAATATTCTCCGCACCCAGGCTTGGGCCAATGGTGGTTTCCTCGATGATTTCCATCGGTGCGGCCAGCGAGCCAGCGCGCAGCAGCAAGGCCGTATCAGTGGCTTCCATCGCGGTCATACGACCCGAAATCTGCACCCGTCCGCCGCCAATCTCCGAGCGAATCACGGGCGCGGTGACCACTTCACCCTTGCCTTTCTCGAACAGCAAGATAGCCATGCGCTTGCCGACACTTTCACGCGTGACATCCCGGAAAATGCGCGCGCCTTTGGCGTCCAGCGTCAGGTTGACCACGGCTTCTTGCGTCTGGCTGTCAAAACCTGGCTGGGCATCGGTCAGGTTTTCACCCGTCAAAATAACCTGTTTTTTCACAATGACGGGCTGGCCACTGCGTTCCAGGAAGCGCTCGGACCCAAACGGCACCGCCGCCGTCCCGCCCTCGGCCGCCCGCGCTTCACTGCTTTCATCCACCATGCGCACTTCGAGGGTGGCGGTGCGCCCCAGAATATCTTTCGCCTTGGCGGTGTCCTGCACGCCCGGCAACTCCACCACAATCCGGTCCAAGCCCTGCTGCTGGATGACCGGTTCAGACACACCGAGCTCATTGATACGGTTGTGCAAGGTGGTGATGTTCTGCTTGAGCGCTTGTGTCTGCACCCGCAGCGCCGCCACGGGCTTGATGGAGGCCGTCAGTTTGTAATCGGTGCCGTCCAGCGCGTCCACCGATTGCAGGTCGGCAAACTGATCCAGCAGGATCTCTTTGGCCGCTTCGAGCGTTTGCGCATCGCGAAAACGCACTTCGATGGTCTGTCCGTTGCGGTTGATGCCGCTGTGGCGAACATTTTTCTCGCGCAGGCTGGTTCGAATGTCGCCGGCCAATGATTCAGCCTTTTTGGTCAGCGCAGCTTGCATGTCCACCTGCAACATAAAGTGCACGCCGCCCCGCAAATCCAGCCCCAGATACATGGGAAAGGCGCGCAAAGCGGTCAGCCAGGTCGGGGAGCGCGACAGCAAATTGAGAGCCACCACGTAGCTGGGGTTGGCCGGGTCAGGAATCAAGGCTTTTTGAATCGCATCCTTGGCCTTGAGTTGGGTCTCGGTGTTGCCAAAGCGCGCTTTGACCGAGGTGCCGTCCAGCGTCACCACATCAGCGGCCAGGCCTGCCGTCCGCAGGGCTGCTTCGACTTGCACTTTTGTGCCGCTGTCGACCTTGACGCCCACCTTGACCGCCGACACCTGCACGGCCGGAGCTTCACCAAAAAAATTAGGCAGGGTGTACACCACCCCCACCACCAGCGCGATCAGAATGATCGCGTACTTCCAGATTGGGTAACGATTCATGATCGCGCTTCTTGAATTTTGAAACCTTGACTACTTGATGCTGCCCTTGGGCAAGACCAGCACCACGGCACTGCGTTGAATCTGAACTTCAACGTTGGGCGCCACTTCCAGCGTCAAATAGCCCTCGCCCACTTTGGTGACCTTGCCCAGCATGCCACCAACGGTGGCGACTTCGTCGCCCTTGGCCAGGGCCTCAATCATGGCGCGATGTTCCTTTTGTTTTTTCATCTGCGGGCGGATCATGACGAAATACAAAACCACAAACATCAGCACCAGCGGCAGCATGCTCATGAGTGACGATTGCATATCGCCGCCAGCGGCGGCAGGGGCGGTTTGGGCGAAGGCAGAGGAAATAAACACGGGTAACTCCAAAATCATTAGTTAAAAAAACAAGATGCACCGCAGTTTTTCGCGCCGGCTGGTGCAAAAAAGAGTCAACCGGGCATTGTATGCGGGGCCACGGACCCACGAAAACGGACCATTTGGTCTTGCCAATTTTGGCGCGCCGCGCTCAGATGGCGCGCCTTGATGTGTCCAAAACCCCGGATTTGCTCCGGAATACGGGCAATCTCCAGCGCCAGCTGGTATGTCGTCTGGTCGCCTTCGCCCGTCTGCCCCGCAAGCCGGGTACGGCCCAGCACGCTGAGTAGCTCATTGATGCTGTCCTGGTACTCGGTGATCAGGGCGCGCTCCTGGCGACGCTCCTCGGTCTTGCCAAAAATATCCAGCGCCGTGCCGCGCAGGCCCTTGAACCGAGCCAGTACCTTGAAGGCCAGCAACATGGCGGGGCCATAGGGCCGCTTTTGCAACTCGCCGCGCGCGTTCTTTTTGGCCAGCAAGGGGGGCGCCAGGTGGTAGTGAATCTTGAAATCACCTTCAAACAAGACATCAATTCTGGCGTTGAAATCGCTGTGGCTATGCAAACGCGCCACCTCGTACTCATCTTTGTACGCCATCAACTTGAACAGGTAGCGTGCCACCGCCTCGCTCAAAGCCAGGCTCTTGGGGCCGACCGACTCGTCCACACTTCTCACCTTCTGCACAAAGGATTTATAGCTTTCAGCGTACGCGCCATTCTGGTACGCCGTCAGAAAAGCAACCCTTTTGGCAATCACCTCATCGAGTGGACTGCGCTTGGCAAAAGCCACCACTTGCCCCGGGTTGAGCAGCTTGCCAAACGCGGCCCCGTCCTGCGCCGCGCGACGACCCCATGCAAACGCGGTCTTGTTTTGCTCGACCGCCACCGCGTTGAGTTCCATGGCGCGCAGCAGCGAAGCTTGCCGCAGCGGAATCCAGCCCTTCTGCCAGGCAAAGCCGAGCAGCATCGGATTGGTGTAAATGCTGTCGCCCATCAGGCGGGTGGCCGCGGCCTCCGTGTTGAACGCGGCCACCGCATCGAGTCCCAGCGTCTTGACAATGTCGCTGACGCAAGCCTCGGCCGGGTTTTGCCAGTTGGCGTTTTTGACAAAAGCAGCCGTTGGCGTGGCGTTGGCGTTCAGCGCCACATGCGTGCGCCCGCTAAGCATGCGCAACATGGTTTCCGGGCTGGCCGCCACAACGGGGTCGCAGCCGATGATGAGGTCGGCCCCCGCCATGCCCACACGCGTAGTGCGGATGGCGTCTTGTGAGGCGCCAATCAGCACGTGGCTCCAGGTGGCGCCGCCTTTTTGCGCCAGGCCGCCCGCATCTTGCGTCACGATACCCTTGCCTTCCAGATGCGCCGCCATGCCCAGCAGCTGGCCAATGGTGATGACGCCGGTGCCGCCGACACCGGCGACGACAATGCCCCACACCTGGCTTTGCTGGCCGATCGTCGAAGCCATCGTCGGCTCCGGCAACGTGCCCCATGCCGCATCAAACGGTGACGGTCCCTGGCCCTTTGATTTCTTTCTGAGCTGACCGCCCTCTACGGTGACAAAACTCGGGCAAAACCCCTTGACGCACGAATAGTCCTTGTTGCAAGTGCTTTGGTTAATCTGGCGCTTGCGGCCGAACTCGGTCTCCAGCGGCTCCACGCTCAGACAGTTGCTCTGCACGCCGCAGTCGCCACAACCCTCACACACCAATTCATTGATGACGACCCGTTTGGCCGGATCGGCCAAACTGCCGCGCTTGCGGCGGCGCCGTTTTTCGGTGGCACAGGTCTGGTCGTAGATGATGACAGTGGTGCCCTTAATTTCTCGGAACTCACGCTGGATGCGATCGAGTTCGTCGCGGTGTTCAATGGCAATGCCCTCGGGCAAGCCGGTGATGTGGGCGTACTTTTCTGGTTCGTCCGTCACCACCACTATTTTGATAGCACCTTCGGCCCGCATGCTCTGGGCAATCTGCACCACGGAGTGCCCTTCCGGGCGCTCGCCAACTTGTTGGCCACCGGTCATGGCGACCGCGTCGTTGTACAAAATCTTGTAGGTGATGTTCACGCCCGCCGCGATGGCCTGGCGAATCGCCATCAGCCCGCTGTGAAAGTAGGTGCCATCGCCCAGGTTGGCAAACACATGCTGCTCGTTGCTGAAGGGCTGCTGGCCGACCCAAGGCACACCCTCGCCACCCATCTGGGTAAAGCCCACGGTCGCACGGTCCATCCAGATCGCCATGAAGTGGCAGCCAATGCCGGCCATGGCGCGCGAGCCCTCGGGGACTTTGGTCGATGTGTTGTGCGGGCAGCCCGAGCAGAACCAGGGCTGTCGCTCGGCGCCCTTGACGCTGCTCACTTCGAGCACCTGCATGGCCTGCTCCTTGGCCTGCAGAACAGCCAGTCGGGCGTCGATGCGCGCCGTCGTATCCGCGTCCACGCCCATTTTTTTCAACCGCTGGGCGATGGCCCGGGCAATGAGGGCGGGCGACAAGTCGGCGTTGGCGCGCAACAGCGTATTGGCACTCGGGTTCGGCATCGACCACTCACCACCGCTGCCATAGTGGGCGCCTGCCGCGCCGCTGTCAACCTCGTTGAACTTGCCCAGCACGGTGGGACGCACGTCAGAGCGCCAGTTGTACAGCTCTTCCTTCAGTTGGTACTCAATGATCTGGCGCTTTTCTTCCACCACCAGAATTTCCTGCAGGCCGGTGGCGAATTCGCGCGTCAGTTGGGCTTCCAGCGGCCACACCACACCGACCTTGTGCAAACGGATGCCCAGACGCTGGCAGGTCGCGTCGTCCAACCCCAGGTCGAGCAAAGCCTGGCGCGTGTCGTTGAAAGCCTTGCCGCTGGCAATCAGGCCAAAACGGTCATTCGGGCCCTCGATCACGTTGTAGTTGAGCCGGTTGGCCCGGACATAGGCCAGCGCCGCGTACCACTTGAAGTCAAACAGGCGCGCCTCTTGCGCCAGGGCGTGGTCGGGCCAGCGAATGTGCACACCGCCCGGCGGCATTTCGAAGTCGGTCGGGATTTTGATCTGCACCCGGTTCGGATCAATGATCACGGTGGCGCTGGATTCAACGACCTCCTGAATCGTCTTCATGCCGGCCCAGACCCCGGAAAAACGACTGAGGGCAAAGGCATGCAGACCCAGATCCAGAATCTCCTGCACGCTGGCCGGAAAAAACACCGGCGTACCGCAGGCCTTGAAAATATGGTCGCTCTGGTGCGCTGCGGTCGAGCTTTTCGAGATGTGGTCGTCGCCCGCCACGGCAATCACGCCGCCCCACGGCGTGGTGCCCGCCATATTGGCGTGCTTGAAGACGTCGCCACAGCGGTCCACGCCCGGGCCCTTGCCGTACCAGATGCCAAACACACCATCAAACTTGTTAGAGCCGGGCGGTGCGAAGCCGAGCTGCTGGGTGCCCCACAAGGCGGTGGCGGCCAGTTCTTCATTGACGCCGGGCTGGAACACGATGTGGTGTGCCTTGAGGTATTTCTTCGCCTTGACCAAGGCCTGGTCGTAATTGCCCAACGGCGAGCCGCGGTAGCCGCTGATAAACCCGGCCGTGTTTTTGCCAAGCAGCTGGTCACGCGCCTGCTGCAGCATCGGCAGTTTGACCAGGGCTTGCACGCCACTCATGAAGGCACGACCTTTGTCCAGCGCATATTTGTCGTCCAGCGTGGCACTGGCCAGCGCTTGGGGTAGAGGGTCGGGCAATGAGGCGTTCATGGTTTGCGGGTCTCCAGGAGTGCAGGGTAGACGCGGCGCGGTCAGTGCGCGCTGCGGGGTCACCGACGGCAAGTCGGAGGCCTCTTTGAAGCAGGAAAGTGTAGGCCAGAGACATTAAACAGCCAAGTCCGTCATGTCAGACGGCTTCTGGCTGATGTCTGAATCCAGGTTAAATGAACTGAAACGCCGGTTACGCCACATACAGCAAGATGCAAATGAAATGGCAGAAGCTGCCCCCCAGCACAAACAGGTGCCAAATGCCGTGGTAATGTCGGCGGCGGTCACCATACACGTAGAAGTAGATGCCCAGGCTGTACACGATGCCTCCCGCTACCAGCCAAACCAGACCGGCCAGTGGCATGGCGTGTGTCAATGGCTTGATGGCAATGACCACCAGCCAACCCATCAGCAGGTACAGCATCATTGACAGGCGACGCGTGTGGCGGCCCAGCGTCAACTCCTGGGCAATACCAAATAACGCCAGCCCCCAACTCAAACCCAGCAGCGTCCAGCCCCAAGGTCCGCGCAGGGTGACCAGCGCGATCGGCGTATAGGTGCCGGCAATCAACAGGTAGATGGCGTTGTGGTCGATTTTTTGCAAGATCGCCTTGGCACGCTGATGCTGGATGCTGTGGTAAATGGTTGAAAAACAATACAGCAGCACGAGCGTCGTGCCATAGATACTGAAGCTCACCACCTTCCACGGATCGCCTTGCAGGACGGCCACGGTGACCAGAATGGATAAGCCAGAGATGGAGAATGCCGAGCCAATCAGGTGACTGACACTGTTGAATTTTTCGCCGTCGTACACAAAACGTCCTTAAGCCGAGGAGATTACACGGTCCGTGCTGGATGGTGTAGTTTGCGCCGCTTTGACGGGCGCCGGAGCGGCGCGCTTGTCAGTGCTTTGGCCGGGACTTTTGCTGGGACAAGCATGACTTTTCCTTCAATTTGCTGAGTCGCTGCGTGATTGGCCACTGAGCTAATCGTGGACATTCAGGAGCCGTCATCGGTGCCGATGCCGCTCACGGCGTCATCTGGTTCCCGACATTCAGAATTTGAGAGCAGTTTCTCGCAGAATTACGAAGCAGTCACCGACGTCAATGAGAACAGTCGTTCATAGCCGGCGTCTGATGCTTGGTTAATTGCTGACTGCCAGAAATGGCGGGGACTTTCATGACCCAGCCGATGTGTCAAATGATAAGGCAATAACTACCGAGAAATCAACACTTCATTGACCTGAATAACCGGCTCAATGTCTGTGTAGTTTTGCATGTCATTTTGGAGTGTCGCCGCGTGTGGTGTGAATGCAGCCATGAAGCTTTCAACTGCATCGAAATGGTAGTGACACATGGCGACGTAGGTCGCCTCTGTCCCAGGAATTCCGCCTCCAATGCCGTGCTCCACCGAAACACCTTTAAAGCCGGTGTGAGTGCCAAGCAGGTCAATAGCCATTGGCATATGTGTTTTACTGTAATAGCTCAGATCGAATCGTGAGCCCTTGCTGTTCGGATACAAAATGCTGATTTTTACCATCGCTGCCTCGTAGATTGGAAAAGGTGATATCTGGATCATCAGCCTTGTCCCTAGGGGCAGAGTCAAGCTATCGGCAAAACTCGTTCCTGATTCCTATGCGGAAATCCGATTTAGCTCTTCATGAAGCTCCAGCAGTTGCTGGTCTTGCGACATGATCTTGTTCATGTCATTGCGCAGTTTTTCCCGTTTCCTGGCAATCAGATGGTTCGCTTCCTCTATGGAAAGCTGATTGGTTTTAGCTTTAAGTTCAACCAGGGGTTTCAATTCGGCAAGGCTGAAACCGACAGCCTGAGCACGCCGGATCATATGTACCAGTGACGCGTCTTTAAACGAGTAAACGCGGTACTGCCCCTGTCGGTTGGGAACGGGAATAAGACCCATCGCCTCATACAAGCGAATCGCCTTTGGTGTTGCCCCGCTCAATTTGGCGAGCTTTCCTATGTACATCAGGCGTACCAAACGATCTTCATCGCAGAACCGCAGTGAATCCCGCCTTTTTTCGTGTTCCTCATGATCGTTTTGCCATCGAACATTTTTTACCCCTATTTCTGCCTTGTATCTTCCACGGCACCAGCGCCAATCAGGCGACGGAAGCCCTGAATGAACTGCTTCGGCAGACGCGACTACTGGCATCTACCCTTGTGGCTTGACCACAGGTCCGACAACACCCTCCAGGTTGGAGACAAGCGCTTTACGGTACTCAGAGACATAAAACTCCACCGCCTTCTCCCGATCTTGTTCAGTACCATTGTGGGACACGAAATTGAAGGCGTTATAACGACCAGCGGCGAACAAAATCGCGGCGCTTACCTCTCCGTCGTTACCTCCCTCGGCCAGTCGGTTGGCCAGATGGATGAACTCGTCAACGAGCTTGAGAAAGTCTGGAGGTAGGCCATGGTGATCTTTCGTTTAAGTGATGGACCGACTCAAACCAGCGCTTTACGCAAGCAGGATCGTGCATGTGTTTTAAAGCTTACCGCATTGCGTCGAGGGTTGTATTTGTTCTCCAAGTATTAACAGCCACCGTCTGCAGCCGCTGCCTGGGTGCTCACGGAACACTGTCAAAAAAATTCATTTCACCAGCCATCATTTGCCCGTCCGGACTATGCCTCTGCTTGCCCCTTCTTCATCGCCAGCGCCGCCTCGTACAAGGCATTGCGCGAGGCTCCCGTGATGTCGGCGGTCAGTTTGACGGCCGTCTTCAAAGGCAGTTCGGCCAACAGCAGTTGGAGGATGCGCTGCTCGGCACCAGGCTCGGCGGCCACCAGCGCCGGGTGCAGCACCAGCACAAACTCGCCGCGGCTGCGGTTGGTGTCGCGTTGCAGCCAGCCGGGGAAATCATGCGCCGCGATGGTGGCGATTTCTTCAAACTGTTTGGTCAGCTCTCGCCCAATCGTGAGCGGTCGCTCGCCCAGAGTGGCCAGCGCCGTGGCCAGCGCTTCAATCCGGTGCGGCGCCTCCAGCAACACCACCGCGCGCGCGTCCAGCGCCAGCGCTTCGATGGCGCTGGCACGTTCGCTCGATTTGGACGACAAGAAGCCAACAAAGACAAACGCACCATGCTGCGCGTCGTCCCCGGCAATGCCTGCCACGCTCAGGGCGGCCGTGACGCTGCTGGCACCGGGTAGTGGCACGATGGGCAGCCCAGCCTGGCGTACGCTGGCGACCAGGCGCGCGCCAGGGTCGCTGACGGCTGGGGTGCCGGCATCGCTCGCGTAGGCCACGCGTTCACCCCGCTGCAGCCGCTCAATCACCACTTGCGCCGCCTGCGCTTCGTTGTGCTGGTGCACGGCCAGCAATTGCGCATTTGATTTGTCAATACCGTAAGCGCGCAACAAGGCCTGGGTATGGCGCGTATCCTCGCAGGCGATGGTGTCGGCCAACTGCAGCACATGCAATGCGCGCAAGGTGATGTCGGCCAGGTTGCCGATCGGTGTGGCCACCACGTAGAGCGCGCCGGACGGATAATTCTGGCCACCGGCTGCCTCAGACGCGGCGCCCAAAGCAGAGGCATACAAAGAGGCGTAAACAGAAGTCAATGGTATTCCCTCAAATCAAGACCCAGGTCGGCACCAGCAAACAAGCAGGCGATGCCGCCGAAGAGTCCGCGCTGCGCCATCTGCAGCAGGCGGGTTTGCGCTTGCTGGAGCGCAATTATCGGACGCCAGGGCGCGGGGGCGGAGAAATTGACCTGATCATGCGCGCACCGGATGGCACGACGGTGTTTGTCGAGGTGCGTCAACGCAGCAGCGCCAGCCATGGCGGGGCCGCGGCCAGCATCAGCGCCACCAAGCAGCGACGCATTATTTTTGCGGCGCGTCATTATTTGATGCGCTTGCGCGAGCCACCGCCCTGCCGCTTTGATGTGGTGACCCTGGAGTGCGGCGTCATTCAATGGTTGCAAGCGGCGTTTGAGGCCTATTAAGCGCGGCATAAGAAGGGGCCGGGTATCATCGCGCCTATGCTTGAGCAACGTATTCAACAACACTTTATCGACAGCGCTGACCTGAAATACCAGGCCGCGCCCATTTTGAGCAAACCGATTGCCGCCGCCGTGCAGGCGCTGCTGGCCTGCGTCACCAGCGGTGGCAAAGTGCTGGCCTGCGGCAACGGCGGCTCGGCGGCGGATGCGCAACATTTTTCTGCCGAATTTGTCGGGCGCTTTGAGCGCGAACGCCCGGAGCTGGCGGCTATTGCGCTCACCACCGACAGCTCCATCCTCACGGCGATTGCCAACGATTACGACTTCAGCGTTATTTTTTCGCGCCAGGTGCGCGCCCTGGGGCAACCCGGCGACGTGTTGCTGGCTATTTCAACCAGCGGCAATTCAGCCAATGTGCTGGCTGCCATTGAGGCCGCGCACGAGCGCGAAATGGTGGTGGTAGGCTTGACCGGACACGGTGGCGGCAAAATGAGCCACGCCCTGCGCGATACCGATGTGCACATTTGTGTGCCCCACGACCGCACCGCGCGCATTCAGGAAGTCCACATTCTGGCGCTGCACTGCATTTGTGACGCGGTGGACGCACAGCTACTTGGAGATCAGGAAACATGACCATGAAATTTGCAACTCAAAAACTTTTAACCCTCATGGTGCTCAGCGCCAGTTTGGGCGGCACACTGAGCGCTTGCGCCCCCATCATCGTGGGCGGCGCCGTCATGGGCTCGCTGATGGCCACCGACCGCCGTACCACAGGCACACAAATTGAAGACGAGGGCATTGAACTGCACGCGTCCAGCCGCATCCGCGAAAACCTTGGGGACCGGGTCCACGTCAGCGTGACCAGCTACAACCGACAGGTGCTGTTGACGGGTGAAGTGCCCAACGCACAGGACAAGCAGCTGGTGGAACAAGTGGTGTCACGGGTTGAAAATGTGCGCGCCATCGTCAATGAGCTGGCGGTGCTGGGGCACTCCACCCTGACCCAGCGTTCTTCGGATGCGCTTGTGACCGGCAAGGTCAAAGCGGCTTTGATCGACGCCAAGGACCTGTATGCGAACGCCTTCAAGGTGGTGACCGAACGCGGCACCACCTATTTGATGGGACGCGTGACGCGGCGCGAAGCCAACCGGGCCACCGACATTGCCCGCTCCACCGGTGGCGTGCAAAAAGTAGTGCGCGTGCTGGAGATCATCAGCGAAGAAGAGCTGCAAAACCTGCTGCCCAAACCGGCCCCGGTTGAGACCAAGAAATAGAGCAATTTTCCGACGGGCCGCCCCTAGGAAAATTAGCCCCCTTGGGGGGCAGCGTAGTACACGCAGTGACAAGCGTGGGGGAACATTATCTTAGCCGCTTGATCAGGCTCGACGTGTCCCAGCGCTGGCCGCCCATGTGCTGCACGTCGGCATAAAACTGATCCACTAGCGCGGTCACCGGCAGGCGCGCACCGTTGCGCTTGGCCTCATCGAGCACCAGTCCCAGGTCTTTGCGCATCCAGTCGACGGCAAAACCAAAATCAAACTTGTCGGCCACCATGGTCTTGCCCCGGTTGTCGAGTTGCCAGCTCTGTGCTGCTCCCTTGCCAATCACGTCGAGCACCTGGTTCATGTCAAGACCGGCCTGCTGGCCAAAGGCAATCGCCTCGCTCAAGCCCTGCACCAGCCCGGCAATGCAAATCTGGTTCACCATCTTGGCCAGTTGACCTGCGCCGCTCTCGCCCAGACGCGTAAAGGCCTTGGAAAAGGCCATGGCCACCGGTTGCGCCTTGTCAAACGCGAATTGATCTCCGCCGCACATCACGGTCAACACGCCGTTTTGCGCCCCGGCCTGACCACCCGATACCGGCGCATCAATGAAGTGCAGGCCAATGTCTTTGGCCGCACGGTACAGCTCGCGCGCCACGCGGGCTGAGGCGGTGGTGTGATCAACAAACACGCTGCCCGGCTCCATACCGGCAAAGGCGCCGTCCGCGCCCAGGGTGACGCTGCGCAAATCGTCGTCGTTGCCGACGCAGCAAAAAACGAGTTCGGCCTGTTGCGCCGCCAGCCTCGGCGTTTGGGCATGTTTTACGGCCCCAGCCCCCGTGTATTCTTCGCACCAAGCTACTGATTTAGTAGCAGTTCGGTTGTACACCGTCACCTGGTGACCGGCCTGTGCCAGATGCCCGGCCATCGGATAGCCCATGACGCCCAGGCCCAGAAATGCGACTTTGCGGGCAGAGGTGGGTTCGTATGTTTTGCGAGGAGTGTTGTTCATGGTGGTCTTTAAACGATGGAGAAATTTTCGGTACCGGCGTTCAGGTCCTGGGCTTTGCCGCGATGACTGTTGAGTTTGATCTGCAGGCGCAGGTCATTGAGTGAATCAGCGTTGCGCAGGGCATCCTCAAAGGTGATCAGGTTGGCTTCATAGGCGTCAAACAGGGCCTGGTCAAAGGTTTGCATGCCCAAATTGCGGCTTTTCTTCATGATTTCCTTGATCTCGGAGACTTCGCCCTTGAAGATCAGGTCGGAAATAAGCGGTGTGTTAAGCATGATCTCCACCACCGCGTAGCGCCCTCGGCCGTCCTGTTTGGGGATCAGCCGCTGAGACACCAGCGCCTTGAGGTTGAGCGACAGGTCCATCAACAGTTGCGCGCGGCGCTCTTCGGGGAAGAAATTGATGATGCGGTCCAGCGCCTGATTGGCGCTGTTGGCGTGCAAGGTGGCCAGACACAAATGCCCGGTTTCGGCAAAGGCAACGGCATGTTCCATGGTTTCGCGGTCGCGAATTTCACCCATCAAAATCACATCGGGCGCCTGGCGCAGGGTATTTTTGAGCGCAGCACCCCAACTGTCGGTGTCGATGCCAACCTCGCGTTGCGTGACCACGCAATTTTTGTGGGGGTGCACAAACTCAATCGGATCCTCAATGGTGATGATGTGGCCAAACGAGTTTTCATTGCGCCAGTCGACCATCGCGGCCAGGGTGGTCGATTTACCTGAGCCGGTAGCGCCGACCAGAATGCACAGGCCACGCTTGGCAGAGGCCACCTCCTTGAGTACCTGGGGCACACCCAAACCATCAATGGTGGGCACGCTCAGCGGAATCACCCGCAGCACCATGCCCACCCGGCCCTGCTGGACAAAGGCGCTGACGCGAAAGCGCCCGACGCCGGGCGGAGCGATGGCAAAGTTGCATTCCTTGGTGCGTTCGAACTCGGCCAACTGCTTGTCGTTCATGATGGAGCGCGCCAAAGACAGGGTGTGCGCCGCAGTAAGCGGTTGGGGCGAGACTTTGGTGACCTTGCCGTCGACCTTGATGGCGGGCGGAAAATCGGCCGTGATGAATAAATCGCTGCCATTGCGGCTGCTCATCAACTTGAGCAGATCGTTGATGAATTTGGTGGCTTGATCGCGTTCCATGAGAACACCTCGTTGTTAATTGGGTCGTGGGGCAGCGCAGCACACGCAGTGGCCAGCGCGGCGGGCATCTTCTTTAGCCGGGGAAATTCTCGGGTATCTTGGCTTTGGAGCGCGCCTCCGACGGACTGATGATGTTGCGTTTGACCAGGTCACTCAGGTTCTGATCGAGCGTCTGCATACCGACGCTGTTGCCGGTCTGAATGCTCGAATACATTTGCGCCACCTTGGCCTCACGGATCAAATTGCGGATGGCATTGGTGCCCAGCATGATTTCATGCGCCGCAACCCGGCCCTGGCCGTCCTTGGTCTTGCACAGGGTCTGCGAAATCACCGCCTGCAGGGATTCGGACAACATGGCGCGCACCATCTCTTTTTCTTCGGCCGGAAAGACATCGATGATGCGGTCAATGGTCTTGGCAGCGCTGGAGGTATGCAAGGTGCCAAATACCAGGTGGCCGGTTTCTGCGGCGGTCATGGCCAGGCGGATGGTTTCCAGGTCGCGCATTTCGCCCACCAGAATGGCGTCCGGGTCTTCGCGCAGGGCTGAGCGCAGGGCAGCAGCAAAACTGAGCGTGTGGGTGCCAACCTCGCGCTGGTTGACCAGACATTTTTTGGACTCATGCACGAACTCAATCGGGTCTTCCACCGTCAGGATGTGGCCGAACTCGGTCTCATTGAGAAAATTGACCATCGCCGCCAGGGTGGTCGACTTACCCGAGCCGGTGGGGCCGGTCACCAGCACCAGGCCACGCGGTTTGAGCGCCAGATCGGCAAAAATTTTCGGTGCGTTCAATTGCTCCAGGGTCAAAATCTTGCTGGGAATGGTACGAAACACCGCACCAGCCCCGCGTTGCTGGTTGTAGGCGTTGACCCGAAAGCGGGCCAGCCCTTCAATCTCGAACGAAAAATCGACCTCCAGAAACTCTTCATAGGCTTTACGCTGCGAGTCGTTCATGATGTCGTACACCATGGCATGCACCTGCTTGTGATCGAGCGCCTCGACGTTGATGCGCCGCACATCGCCATTGACGCGGATCATCGGTGGCAGACCGGAGGAGAGGTGCAGATCAGACGCCTTGTTCTTGACGCTGAAGGCCAGTAATTGGGTAATGTCCACAAAGTTCCCGATGGTTTGTTACGCTTGCAGCAATTATGACCACGATTCAAAACCAACTCCCGACCCAACTGCAAAGTGTTCGCGCGCGCGTCGCAGCCGCTTGCCAGGCCGCTGGCCGTGCTGCCAGCGAGGTCACACTGCTGGCCGTCTCCAAGACCATTGGCCCCGAGGTCGTGACGCAAGCCTATGACGCCGGGCAGACCGCCTTTGGCGAGAACTACATTCAGGAGGCGGTGCAAAAAATCATTCAATTGCGCCATTTGCCGCTTGAGTGGCACTGCATCGGTCCGATCCAGAGCAACAAGACGCGGTTGGTGGCTGAGCACTTTGATTGGGTGCAGACGCTGGATCGGCTAAAGATCGCACAACGTCTGAGCGAGCAGCGCCCGGCCGGTCGGCCACCGCTCCAAGTCTGCATTCAGGTCAACGTGGATGGTGGCGCCAGCAAATCGGGCGTATCGCCGAGCGAGGCGCTGGCGCTCGCCCAGAGCGTGGCCGCCTTGCCCAAGCTGCGGCTGCGCGGCATCATGAGCATTCCCGAGCCAACTCCTGATTTTGTAGCTGCTTGCGCCCTGTTTGCGAGGGTCAAGGCGGTATTTGATGCTTTAAATGCCGAAGGTCTGGCCCTTGATACGCTGTCCATGGGCATGAGTGCCGATATGGAGGCGGCAATCCAGTCCGGCAGCACGATGGTGCGGGTCGGTACGGCTATTTTTGGCGGGCGACCCCCCATCAAGTCCGGGATCGCCCACTAAACCTTGCGCCTGGCTGTGCTTGGCTGGCTACAGCCCGGCGCTCGCCCGCAGTGCCTGCGCTTTGTCAGTGCGCTCCCAGGTGAACTCGGGCTCTTCACGGCCAAAATGGCCGTAGGCGGCGGTCTTTTCATAGATCGGGCGCAGCAGGTCGAGCATCTGGATGATGCCTTTGGGACGCAGATCAAAATGCTCGTGGACCAGTTCCGCGAGTCTGTCGTCCGGGATCACGCCGGTGCCTTCGGTGTACACCGTCACATTCATCGGTTTGGCGACGCCAATGGCGTAGGCGACCTGAATCTGGCACTGCCGGGCCAAACCGGCCGCCACAATGTTTTTGGCCACATAGCGGGCGGCGTAGGCGGCTGAGCGGTCCACTTTGCTCGGGTCTTTGCCGCTGAAGGCGCCGCCACCGTGCGGGCAGGCGCCGCCGTAGGTGTCCACAATGATCTTGCGCCCGGTCAGGCCGCAATCGCCTTGCGGACCACCGACCACGAAGCGTCCGGTCGGGTTGATCAGGTATTTGGTGTCCGCCGTCAGCCATTCTTTGGGCAACACGGGTTTGATGATGTCTTCAATCACCGCCTCAATGAAGGCCGGCTTCATGTGCAGGCCGTCGCTCATCTCAGGGCTGTGCTGGCTCGACAGCACCACGGTATCAATGCTGTGCGGCTTGCCGTCGACGTAGCGCATGGTGATCTGGCTCTTGGCGTCGGGCCGCAGAAACGGCAGACGACCGTCCTTGCGCAGCTGGGCCTGGCGCTCCACCAGACGGTGGGCGTAGTAGATCGGCGCGGGCATCAGTTCGGGCGTCTCGTTGCAGGCATAACCAAACATCAGGCCCTGGTCGCCAGCGCCGGTGTTCAGGTGATCGTCCGACGCATGGTCCACGCCCTGGGCAATGTCGTTGCTCTGCTTGTCATACGCCACCAGCACGGCGCAACCTTTGTAGTCGATGCCGTACTCGGTGTTGTCATAGCCGATGCGCTTGAGCGTGTCGCGTGCCACCTGGATATAGTCCACATGCGCGTTGGTGGTGATTTCACCGGCCAGCACCACCAGCCCGGTGTTGCACAAGGTCTCGGCGGCGACGCGGGATTTGGGATCCTGCTTGAAGACAGCATCGAGGATAGCGTCAGAAATCTGGTCGGCTACCTTGTCGGGGTGGCCTTCAGAAACGGACTCGGAGGTAAAGAGAAAATCGTTCGCCATGGTTGAAAGCTCCAATTGAAAAGTAAACAACAAGTTCGCGTTGCTTGGGCTTTTCGGGCTTTCGGCGAACGCTTTAGCAGATTTGTCAAATGATTGACAAGGCACAATGGCAGCTCTTTGCAAACCGCCTTTGTGTGTCGCCCTGCAAGTAGTTCTGTAACTCAGCGACGGGCGTAGTTTATCCGACCCATGATCACCCTCTTCAAAACCCTGTCCACCCTGCCCTTGTGGCTATTGCATGCCGTGGGCTGGTGCCTGGGCTGGCTGGTGTTCGCGGTCTCCGGGGTCTATCGCAGGCGTTTTGTGGCGAACGCACGCCAAGCCGGCATGGGTTGGCGGCAATGGCGGGGCGCCGTCGGTGAGAGTGGCAAGCTGGTGGCCGAGTTGCCGCGCCTGTGGTTGGGGCAGCCCGTGCCGGTGCAATGGGACGGCGCGCAGCATGTGGAGGAAGCGCTGGCACGCGGGCACGGCGTGCTGTTTTTGACGCCGCATCTGGGCTGCTTTGAGATCACGGCCCAAGCCTATGCGCAGCGCTACGGTCAGACACAGCAGCCGATGACGGTGCTGTTTCGCCCGCCACGCCAACCCTGGTTGCATAAAGTGGTGAGTACGGCGCGCGCGCGCCCCGGCCTGCACACCGCGCCGACGACGCTGGCGGGTGTCAAGCAGATGATCAAGGCGTTAAAAAAAGGCCAGTCGCTGGGCCTGCTGCCGGATCAGGTGCCGCCGCTGGGCATGGGCGTCTGGGCGCCATTTTTTGGCCGCGAGGCTTACACCATGACCCTGTCGGTGCGGCTGGCGCAGCAAACCGGGGCCACGGTGCTGATGGCCTGGGGCGAGCGTTTGTCCTGGGGCCGGGGCTACCGGGTGCATGTGCAGCCCTTGCCCGTCACCTTGCCCGCGGACGGCGCGCAGGCGGTGCGGATCATCAATGCGGCGCTGGAGGCGCTGATTCGCGACTGCCCGCAGCAATACCTGTGGGGCTACGCGCGCTACAAACAGCCGCGCCAGGAAGCTTGAATATTTATAAGAAATCAGCCTGCAGCCCCCGTCTTATAAGCGCAGGCAGCTATTAATACAATAGCTACTTCCGGGCGGTCACGCCAGCCGGTAAGTCTCCAGGTGGATGCTGGTCTCGGTGCTGCTGATACCGCGAATCAGGCGGATGCGCTCCAGCACATGCGAGAGCTCGGCCAGATTGGCAGCGCGCAGTTCGGCCAACAGGTCCCAGCGGCCATTGGTGTCGTGCAGGCAGGCCACACCTGGCTCGCCGAGCAGGCTGGCAATCACGGCGCGGGTTTCGTTGCCGGCGACGGCCACGCTCATCCAGGCGCTGATCTCGGACGGTTGCGCGTCCGGGCGCAGCCGCACCGTGTAGCCCACGATGATGCCCGCATCTTCAAGCTTGGTGATCCGGTTGCTGACGGTGCCGCGCGACACCCCCAGTTTGCTGGCCAGGGTGGCCACGCTGGTACGGGCGTCTTTTCGCAAAAGTGATAACAACTGTTGATCGGTGGCATCCATGTTGTCATTATGGCATTTGTTTGTATCTAAATGACAGTTTTTTATCTAAAAGACAGCAAAACTGACGATTTACATTGACATGCGGTTTGGGGACACTTGTCCAAGCCAACCGGAGCCCAACACCATGAAACATTCCACCCTGATGCAAACCCAAACACAAACCGAATTTCTCAGCGTCCAGGATGTGGCCACCCTGGTCTCCAAAGTGGGCATCGCCACCACCTTGCACCGCCTGGCTGACTACATCTTCGATGACTACCGGCGCTGGCAAGACTTTGACAAATGCGCCCGCGTGGCCAGCCATTCGCTTGATGGCGTGATTGAACTGATGCCGATTGCCGATGCCAAGACCTACGCCTTCAAATATGTCAATGGTCACCCCAAAAACACGCGCCTGGGGCTGCCCACGGTGATGGCGTTTGGCGTGCTGGCCGATGTGGCAACCGGCATCCCCGTGCTGCTCAGCGAACTGACCCTGAGCACGGCGCTGCGCACTGCCGCCATGTCGGCCGTCGCCGCCCGCGCACTGGCCCGACCCAACAGCAAGCGCATGGCGCTGATCGGCAACGGAGCGCAAGCTGAGTTTCAGGCACTGGCGTTTCATCACCTGCTGGGCATTGAAGAAATCCGGCTGTTTGATACCGATGCCCTGGCGACCCGCAAACTCATGCGCAACCTGCAGCACACCGGTCTGCGCCTGAGCGCTTGCACCAGCATTGCGCAGGCCGTGCGCGGCGCTGACATTGTGACCACCGTGACGGCCGACAAAACCAACGCCACCATTCTCACGCCCGACCTGATGGAGCCGGGCATGCACATCAACGGAGTCGGTGGCGACTGCCCCGGCAAGACCGAACTGCATCCAGATGTACTGCGCGGGTCTGCAGTGTTTGTGCAGTACGAGCCGCAAACCCGCATCGAAGGCGATTTGCAGCAAATGCCAGCCGATTTTGCTGTGACCGAACTCTGGCGGGTGCTGCGCGGCGAGGCGCCGGGGCGTACTTCTGATGGACAAATCACGCTATTTGACTCGGTCGGCTTTGCGCTGGAAGACTACTCGGTCCTGCGCTACCTGCGTGACGCGGCCGCTGAATTGGGCCTGGGGCAACGGCTGTTATTGCTGCCCGAGCTGGCCAACCCGAAAGACCTGTTCAGCCTGATTCGCCCCGCTTCACGCGGCCAGGCGGATGCGGCGCGTAGGGATGCCGAACCCGCGTTAGCATCGGCCGCATGAACACCAGCACCTTTTCCCCCGACACCCACCTCGCCCCAGGCAGCATCAGTCTGATTGGCGTCCCCACCGACATTGGAGCCGGTATGCTCGGTGCCCGCATGGGGCCGGAGGCGCTGCGCGTGGCGGGCCTGGCGCAGGCCCTGGCGCAGTTGGGTCTGGATGTCAAAGACTGCGGCAACCTCCATGGCCCGGCCAACCCGTGGCTGGCGTCCGTCAACGGCTTTCGCCATCTGCCGGAAGTGGTGCAGTGGAACCAGTTGCTGCATGACGCCATGTACGCCGAACTCCAGGCCGGGCGGCTGCCCATCATGCTGGGCGGCGACCATTGCCTGGCCATCGGCTCCATCAGCGCGGTGGCACGGCACTGCCGCGACCAGGGCAAAAAACTGCGGGTTTTATGGTTTGACGCGCATGCCGATTTCAACACCGCCACCTTGACGCCCAGCGGCAACATCCACGGCATGCCGGTGGCCTGCCTGTGCGGCCACGGCCCGCAGGAATTGATCCAGATTGGGGGTCATGTGCCAGCCCTGCAGCCCAAGCAAATTCGCCAGATTGGCATTCGCAGCGTCGATGCCGGTGAAAAACAACTGGTACACGATATGGGCATTGAAGTGTTCGACATGCGCTACATCGATGAAATGGGCGTGCGCCATGCCATGGAACTGGCGTTGGCGCTGGTGGATGCCAATACCCATTTGCACGTCAGCCTGGATGTTGATTTTCTCGACCCGGCGATTGCCCCCGGTGTGGGCACCACGGTGCGGGGCGGCCCGACCTACCGTGAGGCGCAACTGTGCATGGAGATGATTGCCGACACCGGCCGACTGACCTCGCTCGACGTGGTCGAACTCAACCCGGCGCTCGATGTAGGCAACCAGACCGCCGAGCTGGCGGTGGACCTGATCGAGAGCCTGTTTGGCAAAAGCACACTGATGCGTACACCCGCAGCAAAGCGTTAGCCACCCAGCAGCGCCAGCCTCAATAAATTATACAATTTAGGCATCTAGCCCGCATGCCACCTTCATAGTGTGCTATTAATTATATAGCATATTGAGTGGGTTACGAGCTTGAAAACGAGACCCTCGTGTTAGCGAATACCCACTGCGGGTCAGTGCCGCCGGCGCATACCCAGCAGGGCGCGCGCCTCATCCGGTGTGGCGACCGGGCGGTTCATCTCATGGCTGATACGGGCCATGCGCGCCACCAACTGGGCGTTGCTGCTGGCCAGCTCGCCCTTTTGGTAGTAAATGTTGTCTTCAAAGCCAACGCGAACATGGCCGCCGAGCACAATCGCCATCACGCCCAGCGGCAGCTGGGCAGAACCGATGCCCGCCACGGTCCAGGTGGAGCCCTCGGGCAATTGCGCCTTGAGGTACATCAGCGCCTCGGGTGTGCCCGCCATGCCGCCCGGTATGCCCAGCACAAAGTCAAAGTGCAGCGGGCCGGTCAGCAGGCCTTTTTTGAGCCAGCGATGGGCGGTGGTGAGCATGCCGGCATCAAAAATTTCGAGCTCGGGTTTGACGCCATGGTCGCGCATGGCATTGGCAAAGACTTCCATGTCAGCGGGGTGGTTCATGAAAACATCGCCGCCGAAGTTGACTGAACCCATGGACAGGGTGGCCATCTCGGGTGCCAGCGTCACCGGGGCCAGACGTTCTTGGGGCGTCATGCCGACCGCACCACCGGTGGAGACTTGCACGATGACATCGCAACGCGCACGCACCGCCGCCATGATTTGCCGATAGACCTCTTTGTCCTGGGTCGGACTGCCGTCGGCGTTGCGGGCGTGCACGTGCACGATCGATGCTCCGGCATGACAGCATTCCTCGGCGGCACGTCCAATCTCTTCGGGCGTGATCGGCAGCGCAGCTTGTTGCTCGCGGGTGACTTCGGCGCCGGTCAAGGCGGCGGTGATGATGAGTTTGTCCATGTTCAGCAGCGAATGGGTGGGCGCGCAATGCGCTGGCACGGCAAAGGCACGACGCAGGTGCCGGATGCCTTGCAGACCACAAGGGGCTCGGCCAGCACATCCGCCGCTGAAGGCTGGCCCGCCATCCCGGCAGGCACGATCACCTTG